>Ga0209611_10012930_pt1 | contig 11608 bp, 7 predicted proteins | sample S1TSphgellanicum_3_FD_187693 | JGI IMG/M metagenome (GOLD analysis project Ga0209611, IMG submission 187693) | Host-associated microbial communities from peat moss isolated from Minnesota, USA - S1T2_Fc - Sphagnum magellanicum MG (SPAdes) (version 2) | ecosystem: Host-associated > Plants > Peat...
GGGGTAGGGGGGAGAGGTTTTTTTTTTTTTTTTTTTGAGTTGCTAATGTGTTCCTACCATTTTTCCAAATTGTTCTCAATATGTCCCCCAAGGATATTCCCAATAGCCCCTGATTTCAAATCCATATGTTTTACCCAAAATTCTCCCCTTCTCATTTATATGCATGGGGTGTTCATTGCAATGGGTATTAGCCCAAGCGAAAAATCATGACGAACCTTCTTGAAGAGAGAAATTCATCCAGCCAATGGGAAGTGCAATCATGCTCTTAGGGTGCCTTGGTTTTTTTCCTTTTAAGTTTTGCGTTTAGGGTTAGGAGGTTGGACGAGAGGTTTTTTTTTTCAAGTTGTATTTGGTGTGGAGAATGGACTGTCCAATGTCCACTCGGACACTGGACTTTCCAAACAAGTTTTATTGGGGGCAGCAGGGGTGAGGGGGGAGAATTTATTTTCCTTTCAGCCAATAGGAAGGGCCAAGGTGCCTTGTTTTTATTTCTTTTAAGTTAGTGGGGGGGGGGGACGGAAGATTTTTTTTTTTTAGTTTTCCTTGTTTCGTAATGTGTTCCCATGGTGTTCCCTCTAAGTTCCTAATGGGTTCCCAAAATGTTCCCCAAGTTCACAATGTGTTCCCCAACATGTTCTCTGTATAAGCACATCACTTCTAGCCCATGTGCTTTGGCAAATGTTGTTCTCCTTTCACCTATATAGGTGGGCCCAAGGGGAGGAACTATATAAATCAAAACAAAACCTTCTATTTGGAGGAGCCTCCATAGTTTCATTTTTTTGGGAGCAATGGGCCAATCTTCTTGCACATAACAATGCAATGCATGAATTGACAAATGAGCCCTCCCACTAAAGGTTGGCAAAGACACTATTAATTTAGTGGGCTGCTTGTGACTGGGATGTAGGGCCCACATACTTCCATTCACAGCTCTCAAGGGAGGGAGGGGGGGTTCTAGCTAATCACGAATTACCGAATCAAACATGTGCGAACACCAATTATTTTTTATAAGTAGATTTGAATATAAATGTGAGGCATCAGGGTTTGCTATTTGTGTTTCAATATATATATATATAAGTGCAATATGCAACTTGTGAGTAATGGTTTTAACATATTAAAAATGAATGGTTTAATTCATGTACACATGTTGATAATTGAAAAGATATGAAAAAAACAATAATTCATTTCAATATAAATGCGGGGTCTTATTACATGTGTTTTAATAAATTATGGTAAGTGTAAAATGAATAATACAATTCATGAATAATGGTTTTAACATGTTAAAAATTGATTGTTCAACTCATGTACCATATTGATAGTTGAAAGGATGTTAAAAAAATCATTAACCCATAATAATGCATTGTGGAATAAAGTTAAAGCCTATCTCAATTTCTACATCAACAATTTGAAATTATTTAAAAATAAAAGGAAAATTTTAAATTCACACTTTTTTTGGTTAAATTCACACCCTTCGCGCGTCCGATTTTATGCAGATTAAACTTTAAGAGTATGTTCCTTTATCAGTTCAATTACTTATGCAGGCAAGTTCTCGAGTTGTGCCCTAATTGACCACAGACCCCACACTTGTGTCCTTCCATGTATTCAAAGTGAGACTTGTATCTGGTCGTGCTTGTCTTGTTCTTAGAGCTTGCAGGTCTGTCGCGTTTCTTGACCACGACCAAGGGCTTTTGAACTTGAACATCAGGCATATTTAGGACCTGATTGAGGTGAGCAATCAAACTATCTACTCGAGGATTCCCATTATCGAATACTTGTTGTAGGGTAGTCGTCATCGTCTGCATGAATAATTTTCGTGGTGACGTCAGTTCGTGTGGCGGCACAGCTACATTGACACTTGGAAGGATAAGGGGGTTTCTGTCCAACAGTCACTACTCATGAATGTCCTACAAGAGAATCAGAATCTTGGTTTCCAGACAACTGCGAATGTAGTGATGACAAGGCAGCCCCCACGATTTCGTGAACCGCGCAGAGCATGGCTACTCCTCATGTCCCCCCATTTCAACATGCTTAAGTTGTTGCAGAAGCTTGTCCAGAGCAAAATTAGAAACCTTGTAGATCAAGTCCTTGAAGTAGCTATGGCCGAACTGATGTGCCTTATGCACCTTTGTTTCTCAATAGCAGCATTCAATTCCACGTGTTGATTGGCCAGCATGAGACCCAACCGCTTCGTTAGCGTCAAGAGGTGAAGAGTGTCGACACGAAGATATGACTTGATAACATGGTGGTTTCCTTCCACCCTTGAGGTACTGGCGCTACCAAAATGGGGAAACTTGTCAATGTAACAAGCAGCAAACCTTTCTTTGTGAGGCATCCACGTCGTGTTAACGTACTACCAGGTAGCTGGATGGGTTCCCAAATAGGTCTCCTTGAATACACTAAGAGCCGCATCGAACATTTCAACTGACATGATGGAGATAAGCATATTCCATCGCTCCATAAACTGTTGCCATTCAACATCAGAGAAACGTGTTTTGCAATTAGCAAAAATGTTCTTGTTGATGTGCCAGCAATAGAGCATGTTGTGGCAGCTTGGGAAGACTTGTGCAATCTCGTTCATTAAGGCTAACTTTCGGTCTGCGCGGAGGACTTTTGGAGTCACGACCTCGAAAAACTGCTCCAAAACCCAAGCGTACGCCTCCTCGTTCTTCGCGTGCAAGAAGGCGAAACCAGCGTTGAACGTCACATAGGTTGACGTGATGCCGACCACGTTCAGCAGAGGCATGCCGAACTTATTGGTCTTGTATGTGTAGTCTAGAAGGAAAACCGTGTCGAACGTCTGGCACATGCTGACTAATGACTGATGCATAAAAAACACACAGTCAACAACATTTTCCACTAGCCGCACCTTGTTGAAGTAATCAGAGCAGGAGATCGGCTCCACCAAAACTTCGATGGGTCTGCGGCCTTTCAACTCCTCTGCTCGAGCAACAACAAGTTTGTTATAGATTTCCCTGGCCGTCGAGTGGATGTTTGAAAACTCCTTACGGAGGATGTAGAGAATGTCCTTTGGCGCTAAACTTTGCCCATTGAGCGTTCGCACTTTAGCCTTTTCTAACTCGCTTAAGCGGTGCTTCATCGCATGGCCTGCCAGGTTGCCACCAAGCTCGTGGTTGTGGCTGCCTGAGATCTTACGGACTGCCCAGACACCCTTCATTGATGAGCAGACGATTTCAAACTCACAGCTAGTTCGCCTCGTGTGCGTCTCCCTTTGGCGGGTTTCATCCATCAGGTTCAACATGTTGACATACTCCCCGCCTCAGTCACACTTCATGACCACCTGCTTCTCCTTGTTTGTCTTGATGGTGAGGACCACTCCTTCATGTTCGTAGTTGTTGCTGAGATCTTCGATCGGTTCTTGTCGCATTGCGAACTCCATCTCCTATTGCATTGCGCGTACTGTTTACAGACAGGTGGGGCAGACACACTCAAATTTAATCTGCATATAATCGGACGCGAAGAAAGGGTGTGAATTTAACCAAAAAAGGTGTGAATTTAAAAATCACTAAAATAAAATAAGGTCCAAATTATATTCATTAAAAAATAACATGGTTAAATTAATAATTTTGAACAATATTGACCATTAATTAATGCAACAAGGCACTTGCAAATTTAAAATGGTCAAATGTAATTGAAATGTAATCAAATCAAACAATAATCATAATGTGTGAGGGTGGAAAAGGACAAGATTTCTTCTTATGAATGCTGTTATACACATTGACAAAAAAAATCATTGAAGTTCAAGGAAACATGTTAAATGCATTTAGTATCATATTGTTTTACAAAGTGGTGTGATGTTTAATTCAATGGCCAATACATTGGTGTGCAACCAAGGAAACTAAGGTTCATTTCCCCTTACCAACATATACTATGAAGAATATGTATATTCGTATGTATACCTTGTACATGTGTGTAAATGTATAATATATAGGTGGGTTGTGGATAGGTAGGTAAGAGGCTTGGTGGGTGGGTGGGTAGGTACTTGTTATTTATTTACTTATTACATTTTTATATTCAAAACTTGAGCTATTTTTATAAAAAAATTGGTTGCCCAATTTTTTGTTCAATTTGACTAAGCAAAAAAACCATTAGTGAAGTTGAATTTGTTCAAATCAACTTGTCTAATATGACTAAGTGATCAAATTCATCAAATGTCAAAATGATTGGTATTTTTTCTACTTTTTTACTTTAAAATAAATGATATTTTATTTTAGTAAATTAATTAATAAAATGCATCAATTTGGATGATCTTTCGCAATTTTTTACACTAAGTAATCTTTAACATCTTTGAATCATCATTTATCAAATTTCACAACACATGTGAGAGGCAACAACCAACCATTGCCTACCACAATGACAACTATGGGGAATACAAGAATAATAAAGAAACAAACATCAATTTTCATGTTGGTCATTGCAGCTACAAATAAACATAACAAAAACATTGTTAAAAATAAGTTACACATTGAACAACTTTTCTACAACTATTTTACAATTTTCATACATGCAATTACACCATGTGTTCACATTCCCACTATCCATGAGGTACAAGTTTTGTAATTAATTTTCAACTATGAAATTTGTTTATGTAATTGGTTGGCCATTATGTTGCCACTATTGTGCCACAACTATGCCACTAGTTGTTACATATGTGCTACTATGAAACTATAGTATTGGCATTATTTTACGACTAGATGGCTATTATGGTGCCATTACTTGGCCATTAATAAAGTATTACCAATTCATTATCCATATAAAGTGTGAATTCATAGACCTCAAATTGGATCCCAATGCTACATAAACTATATTAAAAATATTTATATTGGAAGTACACCAAGATATTCAAATTTATACACTCAATTTTTTAAAAAGTTACATGAGCAAATGTGAAATTGATAATAGTTGTTTTTTTTGCAAGTAGTTCTTTTGGCACCCACAAAGGTTGCATTTTGTGGCATATATAATATATAATATTTTGTATTTAGTTTTTTAGTATATCATATATTAATTTATGGCTTAATTCAATTAATTTATATGAACTAAAAATTATATTAAATAATTAGCATTAAATCTAAATTAATCAATTTAATTTAATTCAATTTTTTTTGAAATTAAATGCAATATGTATATTCTCTTAAACATTCAATAAATATGTACATATGGATATGTCTATATATACCTTGATATTTTCTATTCAAATTCATGTTTATTATTTTATATTTCATAATAAGTTATTTGTTATTAATTTATTAATTAATAATCAAATGTAACATACATAATTATTACAAATTAATTAATTAATTATAATAATAAATTATTCATATGAATTATTAGGTCGATAGGTAACTTAAGCTAAATAGGTAAGTAAACAGACACATGTAAGTAGGTAGGTAGCTAATATGCTTAAATATAATTTTATAAATACATCAATGAAAACATACCCCCATTATACCCTAATAGAACTAACCAAAAGTACACATACCTTTCAAAAGATTTTTACACCTATATATACCATTAAAGGCTATGTTGATATCCTAGTGGTGCAACTAAGTTTGGTTCGATTTGCAATTAATGGGACATATGGGCATGATCATAGATGAAATAATTCTAGAATGTAAGATGAAAAAATCATTAGTTGCAAATGTAATTGTAACATAGTTGTAAGAATGGTTAAGGATGTAAAATAATTGTAAAGATAATTGGAGCTAGTTACAAATGACAATTGGTAGACGTACTTCCAAATGCATTGGTTGCATTTTGGGGGATTTCTTTTAATGTATATGGTTTTTTTAATTCATAAAAAAATAATTTTTTTCAAACCTACTAACATTTTGTATATAGATACCTTAAGATTATAAGGTAATGCATATTTGTTCATGATGCACAAGCAAAAGTTAACAATTGATGTTATGTCATGACATTATTAAAAAAAAAGTGTTTTGCAATTGGGCTTGTAGCCCAATTTTCGAATTGCAATGACCATTTGCATTCATTATATTTATACGCCCATGAATGATATTAGATAGGTTGCATGAGTTGCAAGAGATGCAACTCATCATATATATGATCACATTCTAATGCAACTCATTATACCTTAATTACAATTTTGTGCAACAACTCCTTTTCAACTATCATGCAACTCCTTTATGATTACAACCATAATGTCATGTTGACATCATTTTTCATCCATTCATCAAATTTTAACACGTGGCATTATGAAGATTTTTTGGTGATTTTTTTGAAATATTTATATCCATTGTCCATTATGATTATTCATTTTTGATGGTTTTAAATTATGACATGTGGCATAATCAAAAGTTGCCACATGGCATATTAATTAAAATTTGAAAAAAAAAATCATACTTAGGTAAGTCAGTACATAGCCATAGGTAGTAAGTTGATAGCTCCTACATACCAACCTACCTACTTACCTACCTACTTAGGTAACTAGAAAAGTAAGACCTATTTACTTAAATAGACAAGTAAGTAGGAAGTTAGAAAGGTAGGTGAATTAAACAATAACCACATAATTTTTAAAATTTTGTTTTGTGTTTTGCCTTTAGGGTTAAACTTTTATGAGTTCATTCCAACATGGCACATGTATTTTAACATGAGAATACAAGAGAAGATGCCTCCTTTATATAGTTTGTGAAATGAAATTTTGAAGACGACATATGGGTTAAATATTTTATTTACACACTAACTTCAATTGAATTACAATTACAAAAAATAAATTCCCATGTATTTGAATTTTATAATTAATCACCTAACATAATTATTTAAAATTTAGTTGTTTGAATTCATTAATATCATTCAGATAATTAGTTAGTTAATTAATTGAAATAATTAATTATCAAAATAAGTATGAAATAATTAATTATCAAAATAAATATCAGATAATTAATTATTGAAATAAATATCCGATAATCAATTATGAAAATAATTATTTCAATAATTAATGATCTAAATTCAAATAAAATTTAACAATTATTCACTTAGATTTTAAATTTGTATTAACTAAATTATTTTAATTAATTAATATAATTAAATATTTAATCAGTTAGTTACCTACTTATTAACTAGTTAATGATTAGTTAATTAAGGATTAATTAGTTACATTAATTATTAACTAATTGATGATTACTAGTTAATATTTAATTTATATAGGTAATATTATATATATATATCAGTTATTTATTTATTTCCATATGAATTATTAATCAATCATTTATAATTGAATAGTAAATAAATTATTATTTAATTATTTAATTATTCATTATTCTTAAAATCAAAATATAATTGAAAAATATTAATTTAATAATATTGATAAATGATTATTTAATATTTTAAATGTTTTTTATTCTTCAAATAAAATTTATAATTAGTAAGTTAAGTTTATTATTATTTATTTAAAATGATTAATTATTACATATTTATATTGAAAATTTGAGATATCTATTTATTTAATAAATATTAATGAAAACTTATAGATAATAATTTGGTTAATTATTTATAAAGTCAGTTATTTTTTCAATTTATGAATTATGAATTAATAATTTATATATAAATGAATGAATGAATTGATTATTATATATGTAATAATTAATTAACTAATTATTTATCTATTTAGTTGTATAATTTACAAACTTTTTAAAAAGGATAAAGGACATGAGATAAATTTTTTAATTATAACCTAGTTTGTAATTAAGTTGCAATTTCACCTTTGATCCCATATGTTTTGTTCTACACTTCCATCTTGATAATTATATAATGAGGAGGCTTTGTCTTACACTTCCACATGAAATAACACATATCAGAACGGATGAATTAATCAAAGGAGCTTGACCTTTTAAAGAACTTAACCTTAAAGGTTAAACTTAAAAGAAATTAAAAATATTTATTCTACTTTCCTAACTTATTTACTTATTTATCTACATACCTAAATTGACCTACCTACCTAAATATTGATTTTAATTCATTTTGGTCAAATTCAAAAATGCAATGTTACATATTTGTATTATGTCATGTGTCACAATCTAAAACTATTTAAAATAAATGATGAGGATCCACTATTTATTTTTTAAATAATATTTTCTCAAACCTTTTTCAATTGCCACATGTCAATATGCAATTTGCTTATTTTTACAATAATAAATGAATGGCATAAAATAGTATACAAATAGTGAAATATTTGTTGACCATTGAATTCATCCACACTTACAACTAAAGGTAATGTATGGACATCACATATTGGATTTAAAAAATTAAATTAAAGTATATTCGATTAACTTTAAACTTAATCTAATAATTTTTTTAAAAAATTAAATAAATAATGAAAAAAATTAAACATATGGAATATATTTGTGACAAAATAATACACATCATAAAATTTGAAAAAATGCATATATACTTCAAAACTAGAGTTGTGAATGGAATTATTGGGTGAATTCTTTTATGGTGTATGATATTGATATACATCAATTAAATCTAGGACCATTTAAAAATTTAAAGTTTTTGGATGAAATTTCATTCTAAAAATATGTGTTTTATTGCATTTTTGAATAATAAATGCATCATAATATCTTATTTTTAGGACAAAAAACCACTACCATATCAAACAAGAGGAGATTTTATAGATGGGCATTGCATTTTTTTTCAATTTTATTTTGTTTAGTAATATGTTATGAACCATAAACATGGGGCCCTATGGTCGTAAAAAAATTATAAATTATATACTCTATGTACATTAAAATTTATCCAATCTTCTTCATTTAAATGTTGGATCAAAATTAATTAGAACTCAAAATGAATGTTGAGTTCCAAAATGTTGTCATGTAAATTCTAAATTTTTTTTGCTTGTGTTTTGAATAGCCAAAGAATGCCATTAAAATTTTAGTGTATTGTGTACTATGATATTGGTTTATATACATCATCTTTTTTGTTGAAAAATGGTTCATGTTTAATGTGTTTTCACCCACATAGTACTTTTAATACTTTTGGTGCAACAAATGCACTCATCATGTTAAAAATGTATGATGTTTAACATTGCAAGGTGTGTGTACACAATTATCATCATGTTGCATTCTCACAATAACTTTCATATTCACAAATTCTTACACTTCAAAATGTGGCGAAATTGTTGAACAATTAATTATTGTGATTGGTTGAAACAAATAAACAAAGTATGAATACTACAAAAACATGAAATACCTTTGCATAGTTAAGGGTTACACCCATTTGCAGAATCAATATTAATAGGTTCATTTACATGTTGTTAGTAGGAATTATAAGGGTTGCACAACATGCACATTATGAAAAATAAATCTTTTGTAACTAAATTTGCAATTGGGTTTTAGTTACAATTTTGAATTGTAATAACCATTTACAACACAACATATTTCTACAATTTAAGTGCCATAAAAAAAGTTGCAAAAGTTGCAATGACACAACTCACCATGTATGAAATTGTATACATATGTAATTTGTGCAATTATGTTGCAACTAAATCATTGCAATCATTATGCCATTATGTTACAATTATTATGCAACTACATGGGCAACGATGTGCTAACATGTCAATGATGTGCTAGTAAATCCTCAATGGACATGTGACAACCCTAAATTTATTTTAATATTTTATACTTTTATTAATATCATTTAAATCATTCAACTTAGGCCTAATAAAATGTTGACATGTGGCATTTACATCAATATGTAGATAGACATTATTACCTACATTTTTCAGGCTAGGTAGGTAAGTAATTAAGCCTAGGTAAATAGGTAAGTAGGTTTAGGAATTTTTTTATCCCATAGGATGCAACTAATAAAAACATATAATGTAAAAATAACCTTGGCATTCCCATGATGTTCCACATCACACAAAATAAACAAAAAAAAAGAATATCCAAATTTTTTTAATATCATTAGCCAACAATAGATAATTAATGGTTCTACCCTAACATAGTCTATTTACTAAACAAATTAACGATTTAATTCATAATAATTAGTAAGTAATAATATTAACCATTAATATGGAATCTATATATTAATGTATAATAATAATATCATTATAGAATACCCTAGGCTATCTTTTAATTATTAACTTTTAGTTATGTTAGGCTAGGTTATGGTAGGTTATTCAAATTTAAACCCTTACAATAGCTACTTCATTCAAGTTCTTGTGCTAAAAAACCAATCAATAAAAAAACTACAAAAACACACAAACTTCTTTTCATACTATCAAATTTATTTTCAAAAACAACAAAATCAATAAGTCATAAAATTCAAAATCCATTTAAGGGATGGTCTCCAATGTTAACAAACAATTTTTTTCAAATGGAGGATGATAATAAATGTTAGGTGGGCCATTTTTTAAATTCCATTTCAAACATTTTTTGGTTAATTAATCCAAACCAAGTGTAATATTTTAAAAAAAACATGTTCTATTATATTGCATGAACATGTCATAAATATATTCATTATTCATTGAGTTTAATATTTTAAATTTATATTTCTTTTTAAAATAATATTATATAACATTAATTTTGTGAAAATCAAAATATAAAACTCAAGGATGAAAAGTGAAACCCAAAATTAAATGCAACACAATTTGGAGGTGTATTTTACACACATGTCATGAAACTACCCAAGTTGGCCCCTTCCTAATGTGCTTTCACCCAATGTAACCCATATAAGTTTCACTCCAAGTTTAACATTTTCTTTGTGTCTTTCTTTTCAAACTAATGATCCCATTTTTCAAATTTTAATAAAGAAAATTAAAACATGAAATCATAAATGTATTGAGTGCACTATGACAAGCTTGCCAATGTAAATTGATAAATGATGAAATAACACATGTTGAAGAAGAATTTGATATTGTTTCACTCAAACATTTGGAAGATGTGATGGTCATGTCAAAAGCTAACAAAATGGCTCGATGTTTTTGTAGTGTAAGATATGATATAGGCCTTCATTGGGTATTAATGATAAATTCATTAAACATGAAATCAAAAGTTGTTGTCTAGATTCCTTACACATTGGACCTTGTTGACAACCATTGTGGTGGGGATCATATATCAATAAATTTCACAAAAAATATAATTTCAAACAACCTATAGTTTTTTTAAAGCATTTCATTCTATAAATGTCTAAACACAACAATTGAGCTAATATATGTTTGAAGGACTTTTTCAATTGGAATTAAATGGTGTTATACAATGTAACAAAAGAGCCCTACCATGGTGAACTTCAAATATCATGGCAAAACACATTAATATTTCAAAGTCGAGATGCCTTCCAAGTACCTCTCAAATTGATGGTTCTATATCCTTCAATTTACCACTAAATCACGATACAAGTTGTCCCCACCAAGTTCACTAAAACATTTTTCAATTAATAGTAAGTGAAAACAAAGTTTTAAAAAAACTAATCGAGAAAAATTGGTTATTTGTGGGGCATGCATCATAATCCACTCACTATGTACAATTTAGTCACGAGGATCTAGCAAGACTATAATGATTACTTGTCAAAACTATAAATACGTTGGATTTAAGATTTTAAATACATGATTTTAAATTAAAACTAAACTAGGAAA
>Ga0209611_10012933_pt1 | contig 11606 bp, 7 predicted proteins | sample S1TSphgellanicum_3_FD_187693 | JGI IMG/M metagenome (GOLD analysis project Ga0209611, IMG submission 187693) | Host-associated microbial communities from peat moss isolated from Minnesota, USA - S1T2_Fc - Sphagnum magellanicum MG (SPAdes) (version 2) | ecosystem: Host-associated > Plants > Peat...
AGCCATCCCTATTGTTGATGAGATGCACAACTAACCTCTACATGAATAAAGAGACCAAATTGTCAGTTCAAATGAAGTGCAAAGTGCAAACTATCATTCAAGTTTTGCAATCCCAAAAACAACAATATTTTTTTAGCTCACCTTGCATATGCTAAATTAATATTTATCCAACTCCAATTGCTCAAAACATTTTGATTCCTTAATCAAATCATAATTGTCTTTAGATATATAGATTCAACTTTCAAAAAGTCTATCAAATCCTTATGTCGTGAACAATTGAAACAAGGACTGTTAAGCCAATTCTTCACCACGGTGATGATTTAGTCTAAAGTATCCACCTACAACCTACAATGTCTCAAAGCTATCAACACACTAACAAGATTAAACACACATTTAGTATCAATTTGTGATCCTGGAATTCCCAATATTTGTTTAGCAAGGAAACTAACATTTGGGAATTGGGTTTTGTGAATCCACCACCAAGCTAAGGGATCAACACATGTAACATGTGATACAAATAACCTCCTAAACAAGAACAACTCCCCAACAACAAGTGCACGTGATGACTCTTCCATAAATGCACCCACACAAAATATATTAATGTCTTCCTTAGTAGAGTCACCAAATCTAATAACCGATCCAATAACTTCTATTGCACATGCTTGGACAATAGGGTTTAGTGCCTCAAACATAATCAGTTAGAAGAGGGATTACATTAAACATCATACTCTACAATAAGACGAATACAAGTGCCACATCCCACATAGTTTTCCACAACCTTCAAAGACTTGAACCTAGGATCAAGCATAAGGGCAAGCATTTTGTGCACCTGATGTGAATCATAAGCTTGTAGAAATTACAGAAAATTTTTAATAACCTTAACAACTTTTGCCTGCATTTTATTTTGGAAGATGATAAACTCAACATCAAATCCATCCAAAGCATCAAAAACATTAGTAGCATGTCCAACCTCAGCTTCCAAAGTTAGTGTCAAATTGATACATGTATTAAGAGCATCAAATAATAGCCAATGCCCTAGTGATTAGTTCATTGTGCACAATGCCTCAATGCCACAATTGTAATTTCAAGATTCCACATGGTATTTAAATGTGACATGAAGTTAATTGCAAAACCTTTCAATTTTTTGCAAACATTTTGCATGTGAAATAAAGTTGTATGGGGAGTGGAGGCCGATTCCACTATAACTACATTCCAAGCATTTGGTCAAAAAAACATATGACCCATTCCATTGGTAGGCAATAGTGGGAAAAAAATTAAAACTATAAAAATCACAATTAAATCCACGGTGGTGTTTTTGGAATGGTCCACTAGGAGACCACTAGACATAATGACTAGTGGTTTGGTAATGATTTCTGTTGGGGACATTTAGGTGGGATTGGATGTACTCCATTCAAATGGATTTGAGTGGAGTTGTCACAATGAAATAGGATGTAATCTACTGTAATGTTAACTAAAACAATTACGTTAGCATTCAACAAGTAGCTTTGATCCATGACACAAGTAAAATGTTTTTGAACAAGTAAATCATTAACTGAAAATGCAAGGAAGCTACTAAAACCCAGAAAACAATGCCTAGATGCAATAACCATGCAAGTCTAACATCTATAGACAAGTAACCACCTACAACAACAACTGTTGACATGTGCAACTTGACATACCTAGTAGCTAGACAAGTTAGATAATGTCCATCAAGTAGCTAGACACAAACAAGAGCAACACAACAAAAATTAAGAAGACATGCAACATATAATCAAATCACTCAACAATATATTGCCAAATTCCACCAAACTATTTGCAAAGTGGCACATTAAAAAAAACCAAATGTAATGATTTCACAACATCATTTGTGGCAAGTTAATGTACATTTATCTTCCTAATAAATGCCCCAAATTAAATGATGTAACACACAATAATGAATTAGCTTCATACAAATTGGCATCTAGGACACATCATTGAATCATAGTTTCAAATTGCATGTGCATTGGCATGTAGAAAAAAATTAGTCCAATCCATACACCTTAAACAAAGATGATGCAACTTCCAACATATGTTTCAAACCTCAAGTGGAGAGGGATGATTACAAATGCCTCTTAAATTCAACTAGAATAATGGGAAATGAAACCCATATTTCTCATTGCAAACTTTTCTGATTGGAATCAAACACATTCAGCTTCTACAAACTAAATTTACAATTAAAAAATGGAAGTCATTAATCCATATGGAAAATAATACTTTGAAGTTTTATTTTAGACATGAAGAAAAGGGTTTCTTCTATCATCATTCAATTGCTTCAAAATAGTTGGGCACTCTCAAGTGAAACATGGTTTTTCAAATCTACATTGGCGAGGTGCACATGGGCTACACACAAGGTAGTTGCAAACATTTTGAAGTGGAACTAATACACATAGGGTTTTCATTTAATCAATTTAAATCACAAAATGGATATACATTTATGAATGGACCAAATTTTGACAACCAACCAGAAGTAATATATATGACAATTGTAAAGTTATGATTTTGACCTAAGGTTACAAAATGGGTTTGCATTTGTGCAAATCATATTTCAACCAACCTCAAAAAATTCATGTTTATGTAGTTATGATTTTGATTTGAGAACCCAAATTTCTTGGGTCATGACTCAAAGAACATGAACAAGGCAGAACAAGAACCTAACGTGGAGATTGTGAATAGTCACATCTTTTAAAATCCAATTTCAAAAGGCAATGGCTAAGCCATAGCCTGGTTCTCCACACTCAAAATTTATAATTACAAAATGGGCACATGCATCTAGATGTAGAGCAAGCTTCAACCAACTACAATGCCTTAAAGACTCACACATCCAACCATATGGTTTAAATATGAAGGCAAGGATTAAATGCATGTATGTTCAAAATTTGACCAAAAAAAAAAGTTACCAATGGGATGTGTAAAGGCACACTAAACAAAATTCAACCAACAATTATCCACTTAAAAAGGCAAAGAACATTGTCTTTAAACTTATTTTTCTAATAAATATAAAAGTAATCATTCAACATAAAATCACAAAAAACCCCAAACGTTAATGCATTCAAAGTAAAAAATGAAGCCATATGAACCTTTCAAGCAAACACATACACATGAACCACTTGAATCATGTAGACCTAAAAGCCCAAAATTATGGTCTATATGAAAAGAAAAACCTTACAAGGTGTGGACACTAATGTTTGTAAACTTGTAGAGGCACTCTTGGCGATTGCATTACATACTTTCTCAAGCTTGGTCCTCTTCAACTAGAAATAAACTTGCTTGAATCCGGAGCTTGTGATCTAGTTAGACTCCAAAAATTTCCCACACATAGGTTTGGCACAATGAGTAGCATCAATTTCCATATACAACCCCATGCAAAAGGGGTGATATGTGCACCCACATGATGACACAATGATGTTGTTGTAGAAGAAATATAAACCACAAATAGGGCATGGTTCCACAAAAATCATTCCAAGACTTCTTGGCAACATGGTGGTAGGATTATCAATGGGCAATGGGGTGCTAGACACACCTACATCGTTTGACATCAGATGTATTTGGTGCAATAAAACTTTTATCCAAATCTTGTTACGGTTTGCTTCATGGTCAAACAACTTGACCTCAATAGTTAAAGATTCTAATTGTGTTAATGTTCTTTTTGTTCTTTTTGGCCTTCTTGCACCTTCTCACACTTGTTCTCAACCAAAATGTTTTGAAGCTCAAAATCCCGTTCAGACTTCTTCAAACTTGCAATTGATGTTGATGCCATGGCCTTGTACTTTTTTAAAACAATGGGATTGGAAGATACAATAGAGTCTATACACTTTGAATGGCATATAAAAACCTCCTTACGAACATTATCCTTATTTTTACACAATTCTAACTGTTTGCCTTTGTCTTTTTCCAAGCACTTTTTTAGGTGAATTAGAGTTGTCACCCAAGAGTTCATTTTGGATTGGAGATGCTCCTTCTCTTCGTGCATAATTGATTTCCTTAAATGGTGGTTCTATTCTACATTTTTTGCATTTTCCAACAATTTTTTCACTAGCACTGTTTGGTTTGGTGTGAAAACCTTCAATTCTTTCATGCTTTCTAGAAGAAAACACTCCTCATCTTGTTCGTCTTTGTCAGTAAGGTGCACGTTAGTTCGATAGTCACCTAATTTGTGTGGATTGTTTTGTTACAATTGAATTCAACTTTGGTCTTCCACATGGTGCAAGCCTTGTTGCCCTTTTCAACTGTTAATGTGTTGTATCACACGCATATTGAACCTAATTGAATTGAACGTTGTTACACTGAACCAACCAGCCGTGTAAAAAAATAGCTGGGTAGTCACCATTTAGAGGAGGATGGGCTTAAATATCTTCGTACAACTTGCAAAATGTTTCACAATCTTTTTTGGTCAAGAATTCAGCTTGCTTTCCATTTGTTTTGCTGCCTAACACCAAAAACAGAGGTGAGTTCTTTAAGAGCCATTATAGATGTTGTGATCTCCTTGCAGATATTCAGACCTTCACAACATATATATCCCTAGCCTGTTTGCAAAGTCAGAGATTTCCCATTCTAATCGACTAAAAGTATGGCTCACCCTTTGAAATTTTTTTTTTCCCTCTTATTCACCAGGTCATCTTTCACATTTCCATTCTTTAAAGCCAATGGTTTTCTTTTCAAAATCAAGGACACCATAATGAAAAACAAACAATGAACTTATGCACTGACAAGGTTGAAAAACTCTATAGGCTTCAACAAATCACTATTTGAAACTTTGCACTTGAGCTATCACAATTCTGTAAAAAAATTCAAAATATTGAAATGCCAAATAATCATATGTTCAAAGTTATGTGGAAACTCAAACCTGAAATGCAAGATCGGGAATAGTAGAGTGTGTGCAAAGCTTGGGTCAAGGTGTCAAAAGTTTGACAATAATGGTGATGGCAGCTAACCCCTATCCCATGGGTGTTTTGTTCCCCTACATTTGCGAGATTTTCAAATCCTAAAAGGTGGGCTAATGCTTACACCCTAATTGCCCCCTAATCCCTAGGTGTTTTTCAAACCTTAAAATATGGATAGTTAGTGAGAAAAAAATTAAACATTGATCCACTTTAATTTTTATTTTTTTTGGGATGCAAGGATCATCAAATGTATATTTGATCATGCTTTGACCCCAAATAGATTGGGATTACATTTAGGAAAAGACAACACATGAAATTGAATAACATTTTTTGTGATAAAACAAGAATTAATAATCAATTGGATTAGTTGACCACACTAAGTTATTAGCATCAGAAGTAGAACAAGGAAGACTAACAAAAGGACCACTAAACATTGTACAAAAACACAAAAACAAGAAGGAAAGCGTCGCAACCCTAGCTTCGGGCTCGCAACCAAGGCAAAAGGGTTACAAGGTTGCGTGCCAAGAGGAAACTTGGGAGTTAATGTAAAGAGGTTACAAGGGTGCGGGCCAAGAAGAAGCCCGGGAGTCACATCACATACTCCCAAGAGTGTAACAAAATGTGAGGGAGTATGAGGGAGTGAACCCTCACACTCCCAAAGTAACTCCCACTTTGGGAGATGGAGTCCCAGTGAACTTCCAAAATTTCAAAGAGCAATTTCAGGGGTCAAAACTCAATGGATTGTGGTGTTCTTTATATCATTGAAAGCTCTTGAAACTTAAATGTCTAAAATGGGCTCGCATTGCTCATTTGGACATTTGAAACACAAGTTATGGCCAAAAGAAGGGTCGGGAGTCAAACTGCCAGTTTGACTCTTAGCCAAAAAAAGTCAAGAATCGACCCGATTTACTTGGCTGTAGAGAGCTTGCGACATACCATTGGAAAGCTTTCGATAAGAGCTACAACTTTGCTTCAAACCACATCTCGATCTGAGGTCTGCTTGCAAAAGTTATGGGGCTCCAAAGTCATGGGAGTCCCAACTGGTGCGATTTCAGGACTCCCATTCGGGAGTCCCGGGAGAGAAAAGCCATTTGGATGTGGGCTTCATGGCCAGCCACAAAGTATATTATAAGGTGGAAGGTGGTGGCTTCCCCCAAGTTCGGGCCGTGGTGAATCTAGTGTGTCCGTGTTGCCCGTGGCTCGTCTTAGCATCAAAGGTGCTCCAACTATGCACTAACCACTTTGTGTGGGTTGTGTGTAAGCCCGTGTGAGTGAGTGAAGCTTGTCAACTCTTCCTAGTCCCATCTTGGAGCTCCAACACGCCCCTCTACCTTTCAAAGTGTTGTGAGCTAGGGAGCATGCCCCGACTCCTCCCTCTTCCGTTGTCTTCTATTTGGACTCACATTTGAGTCCTTCAAGGAGTTGGGAGTACGTAAAAAAGAATACAAAACAATGTTTGTGGTTGTAACCACACAAACACTTGTGCCGTAGAAACACACTGAAAATGAATTCCATATCCTGCAAAACAAAACAAACTAACATTAAAATCAATGCACATAAAAATAAATAAAAATTGTAAGAAAAACACCAAGGTATACATCCTTACATGACATAATCACACACATGATGTTTGTGTGGTTACAATCACAAAATTGAAAACCTTGCAAAAAACATTAAAACACAAAAATTAAAAACAACACAAGTTGCACATAAAAAAAGATTCCAAGGTGCAAAAGAATCGATAATGCAAGAGAGATTGCAATGCAAAGACATTTGTGACATAAAAAAATTAGTGATGTTGGGGCAATTACAATGTAAGAACGTTTGTGATGTAGAAGAATCAAGGCAATGCAAAAACAATTGTAATGGGAAAACATCTATGATGTAAAAGAATTGATGATGCAAGAATGATTGTAATGCAAGAACATTTGTCATGTAAAAAAAACTGCATTGAACAAAAGCCATGGAAATTGGATGATGAAACATAAACATGGCTAGAATATTAAAACCATAAAAATAAACCCATAGCGCAATGGAGTAGCAAAAGATGTTGAGTGGCAAGAAAAATGTGTGATGAAGCACCACTTGCAACGACATAATACACAAATTATGCCAACACCAACATTACGTGATTAAAAACCACTACCAATAACACTTCAATGTGCAAGGAACCAACAATTGCAAAACTTGATGAAGCAATAAATAACCAAACAAAAATGGAAAACTTAAATGATCCTAGCACCATAAAAATTCACAAAGAAGCAACAACAATAGAAACCTTTGAAGCATGACAAAGTAGCACCAATACTAAGCACACAACCAAAAAGAAAGAAATAACATTGAAAGAACAAAAAAACTGGAGATGAAGAAATAATGCACAAGATAGAATGAGCAAACCAAAATGAGTTCATTAACTTCCAAATTTAAAACAATGATCTCCATCATGGGATCCACTTTTGCAAATGTTGTGCAATCCATTTTTGACAAAAATGATGCATTGTACTTCCTGTTTCTAGTGGAATGATGAGGGCTCTGATATCATCAAATTTGATAGTGGAAATGTGATGACAAAAAAAAGGCCATAAAATCTTTTAATTTCAAAAAAATTGGATGGTGCTTTACATAGGTGAAGGGCATGTGTAGGGACCTTCTAGATTTTCGACCTCGACCTTCGGCCTCTTAGCCTCAAGTGGGATCTCAAATCTAGAAGGTCCCATATGTCAGCCTTTCCCTTATATTTAATCTTTTTTTCTATTCATTCGCACCCACTTCCATAATGGAGTGTCGCAACCCTAGCCCTGGGCTCGTGACCAAGGCAAGGGCTTGCAAGGTTGTGAGCCAAAAGAAAAGCCTGGGAGTGAAGGAAAGTGAGGGAATGAACCTTCACACTCCCAAGGGAGCTTCCACTTTGGGAGTTGGAGTCCCGGTGGACTCCCGAATGTTTAGAGAGCGATTGCAAGGGTCAAAACCCAATGGATAAAAGAGTTCTTTATACCATTGCAAAGCTATTAAATGTAGATGTCTAAAATGGGCTTGCATGACCCATTTGGACATCTAGAAAACACAAGTTATGGCCAAAAGAAGGGCTAGGAGTCAAATTGGTAGTTTGATTCCCAACCATTAAAAGTCAGGAATCGACCCAATTTCCTTGCATGTAGGTGGTTGCAACATACCATTGGAAAGATCTTGACGAAGGCTACAAATTTATTTTAGACCTCATCTCAATCGGAGGTTTGCACACAAAGTTATGGGGCCCCAAAGTCGTGGGAGTCCCAATTTTGGCAATTTCGGGAGAGTCCCAAGACAAAAAAACCATTTGGATGTTGGTTTCGTGAAAATGGTGGCTTCCCACAAGTTCAAGTTGTGGTGAGTTTTGTGAGTCCGAGTCGCCTGTGGCTCGTCCTAGCACCAAAAGTGCTCCAACTATGCACTAGCCACCTTGTGTTGGTTTTGTGTAAATCCGTGTGAATAGTTGATGTTTGTCACTCTTCCTTGTCGCATCCTGGAGCTCTAGCACGCCCTTCTACCCCCTCAAAGTGTTGCGAGCCAGGGAGCATGCCCCGACTCCTTGCTCTTCTACTGTTTTCAGTTTGGACTCACATTTGAGTCCATTAAGGAGCTTTGGGGTGCATCATGGAGGGAAGAACGAGCCACTTGCTTCAAGGATGGAGTCCTTGGGCTTATTCATGACCTTGGGGTATGATTTTTTGGACATAGGACTTATAGACCTTTTTTCATTAATTACCAAATATAAAAGGTCCAAGCATAGTAAAATGTCATTTCGAAACATTTTATGTTGTTTTGGGAAAGTATTCATGAAAAAAAATAGTCTTAATATATATTCAATTGATGAATTTTTAATATTGTAATAAAATGATGTTTTAAACCAATTTCATGCTTACATGTGAATGTCAAATAATTAATTACACATTGATTTTTATTTTTGTTTAATTGACTATGTTTTCACCCTAGATCTTTTTATTCCCCATTTTTTTTACATAGAACTTTTTCAAATTTTTTGTTCAACTTATCATAAAATTATTGGAATGCCTAATGGCCTCAAAATAAAACTTGAAAAGGTTTTGAATATATTTTGTAATGTTTATGTTGAAAGAGATCGATTTGGAAATTGAATTTATTTCAGAATTTATTTGGCATACTTTAGCATGCTTGGACCTAGAATTTATATAGAACAAATTTAAGTGAGAATTTTTTTATAATTCAAATTAAAATAATTCATATGGTGATGGTGATTTTTCATATGCATATGTAATTCTACATCAATGTTTTCTTTTTTTAAATGTGAAAAAAATGTACATAAACTTCCATTATTATTTTCGCAGCACTTGCATTTGAGGCCACATATTTTAAGCCCAAAAATACAAAAAAAAAAAACCAATGCTTTTATTAAAAAAGAGTTTTTCTCTTTGCAAGGTTCAAGTAAATTAATAATCATGCATTGGAGGCCACATGTTTTAAGCCCAAAAAATACAAACAATAAACCAATGCTTTTATTAAAAAAGAGTTTTTTTCCTTGCAAGGTTCAAGTATGTTAATAGGAGCCAAGGACTCTATTGACTTTCAAAAATCATGCACCCGCATGACTTTGAAAATGTACCAAATGAGTTTATGAAATTGAAATGTTGTTTGGTTTGGTGAAAAATGAGTTTATATTAATGAATTTGCATCTCAATATTTTTGTATCTCAATTAGTTTAGATTTTTTTGGGATTATGAAATGTTTCACTTGTTGTTCACTCATTCGTATAGAGAGTCTTGGGTAAATAGTTGTTGACTAGGTCCTTTTATTTCAAACATCCTTTATTACATGTGAAACTAAACCACTCAATTTCAAAATGCATAGAAACCCATATATTGATGATGATGATGATGATGATGAAAGCTTTCAATAGAATCTTTTCTAAAAACTATGTTGTAATGTAATAATACATTGATGTACTTTGAATGTGGTTTTGACCTTTGAAAACAAATCATTTGAAAATTTTCCTTGAAGAAAAAAATGTCTTTTCATATATTATAAAAGGCTAGGTTACTTTTTTATTATATTTATTAATAAATATAATACCCTTGAGAGACGTTAAACCAGGAAGGAAGGTCTTTGAGGAAGCATCTCTGGAGTCCAAGTTTGTGAAACCCTAACAAGCTCGCGTAGTCTTCGGTTCCGTCGTTAGAGTTTGCGTTGCTCTTTCAAGACCTTGAAAACGGTTGTCGTCTACAGTTGCCGATTGCCTCCGAAGCTTAAAGCGTCACGGTGGCACTATTTTCTGCGATGTCAGTAGTATGTTCCTCTGCCGGCGCGTTTCATCTGCCATGAGTTCTTGCTCTCTCCCCACCCCACCCCGCTCTTCGCATCAATACAGACACGCCATCTCGCCAATTCACAAACCCTTTCCCGTTCACAACTTTCGCCGAAAAAAAACACATTGTGCTTAGTCATCATAAAAATAAAACGTCTTCAAGTGCAATAAAAGAACAAGCATAGGTTCAAACACATAATTATCTGAATATAAAAAATGAAAAAATTGAAATTATGAAATATATTTCTTCTAGCTTGATGTTCCAATTTAGGCCAAAAATTGATATCTCAACACAATATTATCAATGTTTTGCTTGAGCATTTTGGCACAAGGTTATAATATTATAAAGCATTTTGGCTTATGATTTGAGCATTTTAGCTTGGGGCAAGGAGCATTTAGGCCTATGCTTGGCATCTTTCCTTAACATATGCCATACGATTCTACTTATATTCCCACTTGATTTCAATTGTTTCACTGCCCGGCTGAAAATCAGAAATTGGGTGAGTTCTACCTCTCACCCGATTTCAATTTTTTCACTGCCCAGCCCTGTGAAAACAAAAAATTGGGTGGGAGATACTGCCCAGGGATGACACATATTTAAGACCTCCTCTATGGACTTTGTGGGTGTCAGTTGCTGTGTCCTGCATCAAGCCAATGCCCACCCTTGGATTCTGCATGGTGGAAGCAAGCCCCTTTGGCAAATGAAAGGGGGGAAAAAAAGGATGACACTAAACTGTAAAAGCAGGATATGCAGTGAATTTTTTGGGCGCAATTTTTTTTTGCAAATTTTTAAGGTTTAGGGTTTAAGGTTTTTAATGGGAAAAAAAATGATCCAAATTTGTCAGATTTCAATCAAATAAAAATATATCACCCTATTTCTACAATAAGTTGGAATTAGGTAGCTAACAATTCAAAAGGATGCCTTAGACTCTTTATATTTTCATGTGTTTTTTCGGTCTAAATTCCACTAATATTGCTAATCTTTTGGAAAAAATTGCCAAATTTTGGATATTGCAATTTTGAAAAAAGGGCCTTTTGTTGGAACAAAATGGCCCATAATCACCACAGTAGGAGGATTTTTTTGTGTGGAATGATCTCCAACCCACTTACCTCCTCACAAATTTGAAAAAGAAAAATTATTTTATTTATTATAAATTTTAAACATAACAGTTGAAAAAACCTGGGACTCACAATGGGCAGCCATGCAGAAAAAGTGTGTGGGGAAAAGGTAGAAAAAAGCTAAGGAGGCGAAATTTCTGAAAAGAACTAAGAAGATTTTTTTTCCTGCCCGAAAGCTGACGACCGCAATTTTGTCTTCGTGGTTGTTCGTCTCTTCTTGCGTCTGCAGTAGGGGGGGGGGCGGACGGAGA
>Ga0209611_10012934_pt1 | contig 11605 bp, 8 predicted proteins | sample S1TSphgellanicum_3_FD_187693 | JGI IMG/M metagenome (GOLD analysis project Ga0209611, IMG submission 187693) | Host-associated microbial communities from peat moss isolated from Minnesota, USA - S1T2_Fc - Sphagnum magellanicum MG (SPAdes) (version 2) | ecosystem: Host-associated > Plants > Peat...
GAAGCAACAAAAGTTGGAGCTACTGTAGAACCGAATGGAACCACAGATTGAGCCCCAAAAGCTGGAGATGTGGAACCAAATGGTCGACTGCTGAACAAAGCCTGTGTCTGCCCTGATGCTGATGAACCAAATATATTAGCCTGTGGCTGTGTTGCCCCAAACCCACCAACAGGAGATGCAGGCTTCTGGCCAAATACAGGGGCACCTGCAAACATAGTCCAAGAAAATCAGAAGATTCTTAAAAAGGAAGTCACTCACAAGGAAATAACTCTTATGAGAATTGAGAAATCTTTACTCAAAGAAAACTAGCCAAACCTGAAGTGCATGTGAAATTCAGCACACTGGTCACAAAGAGCAAGAAACACAATTGACCAAAATGCAAGCAAGCATACATAATCATAACTACATGCTCTTGAGACTAGAAAAGATTTATATCACAATAATCTAACAGCACTTCAGAACTCTTTCCACACCTTAAGAATACTTTCACCTGCATTAAGACTGACATCTCCAAAGGGGCTTTCACAGTAGAGTTGTAATGGTTTCAAACTTCTTGAATACTAACTCATCGAAAATCATGTGTAAACAACACTGAAAACACTGCAGTTGTTCTGCCTAAGACAGCAAATCGGCAACACTTGAACATCAAGCTAGCATGAATCAAACTCTTTAACTGTCACAAATGACAAAGACCTCTACCCACAGTAGATAAATAGAATCCGAAGTCTTCCTATAACCAAAAATCAATGTCTGGAAGGAATAACACCTAAACATTATCAGACAGAAAGGCTTACAGTTTGAGGTTGTGAACTATACCAGATCCAAAAGCTGGAGATGGAGTCGACGCACCCAAGCCCCCAGAGGAGGCTCCAAATGGTGTGGGCTGTGTCACCCCAAACACACCGGTTGCAGTCCCAATTCCTAAGAGGGACATTCTGCATCGAAAAGTTGGACATGGAGTTGGGGCACCCAAGCTCCCAGAGGAGGCTCCAAACATTGTGGGCTGTGTCACTCCACAGAAACAAGTTGCAGTCCCACTTCCTAAGAGGGAAGTTCCAGAACGAAAAGCTGGAGATGGAGTCGAGGCACCCAAGCCCCCAGAGGAGGCTCCAGATGTTGTGGGCTGGGTCACCCCAAACACACTAGTTGCAGTCCCACCTCCAAAGAGGGAAGTTCCAGATCCAAAAGCTGGAGATGAAGTCAAGGCATCCAAGCCACTAGAGGAGGCTCCAAATGTTGTGGGCTGTGTCACCCCAAACACACCAGTTGCTGTCCCACTTCCAAAGGGGGAAGTTCCTGTCTGGCCTCCACACCCTGGTGGCCTTGCAAAAGTCTTTGCACCAAATGGAGTGCCCGACTGATTCATTCCGAATGGGTTTGTAGTAGTGCCAACTGGATTTGAGGCTGCAGATGTTGCCCCAAATGGAGAGCTGCTTGATGGTGCCCCAAAGGCTGAAAGACAGACAAACAGAAACAGATATCAGCTCAAGTTGATTCAGCTAACATCCCTGATAATGCCTAACAAAAGAAATGTCACTGGAGAAGGTCACTACAAACCCTAGACTCAAAACACCTTCCTTTACATTGAACAACCTCATTTCCAGTAAAACAATCGCCAAGAGCATAATATCCAAACATGTACAAATACCTTCTTTATATCTGACTGCATCCTGGAAGCAGAGGTAGAGGATGTAAACCAAGATAAATCTAACACTGCAACAGCCTATGATCTTGAAGGAGGGAAGACTTGCATCTAACACATATCATACTTGTGTGATGAACAAATCATCTCATAACTCATGCACTGGCAAGGTCCATTCACAACCATCTATTGGTGGAAATATTGGACAGAAGAATTGTCAGCATCATTGACAGAGATGACAATTTCTATTATCCAGAGAATCAATCAGATGCATTAGCCAGTGATGGATGCATGCATGGGTGCACAAAAAGATTAGCATAACAAGCAGAATATGTATATGCAGCTCGATTGACCAGAGAAGACAGTCACCACCTATGGAGTAGCAAAAGGAAGAACAAGAGCAAGAGAATCAGGACATCACACTGCAAATCAAGCACAAGAATGAAAAGCATCTAGAGAATATATAACACTAGCATTTACATAGTGTAGAATGGGACAACGAGTACTTACGACTGACGGATGATTCAAACATCACAGCCCACTGACGTAACGTAGAAATGTAAAGATGGTTTCAAGCGTCTCTCTTCTTCGCCTCAGAAACAAATATCGCTTCAGAAAGGCTGTTTCTCTATTACTCTTTACTTTGATAACAAAAACGATCTCGAAGTTCAGAATACGCAATGGCAAAGAACTAAAAACAAAACTCAGAAAGAGACACAAGCAGTAATGAACAGTCTTCTCACTTGTTCAGGGGAACAACAACTGCACAGCAAACTAAGCTTTCGTTCGAGAGAACAAAATACGACAACAAAAAGATATGCAACAGATCGACGATCCACAGAACTAAATAGGCTTCCACAAGTCAGTCCTCTCTCGCTTCCCGTGTCCCGCAATCAAAGGCTCACAAGTCCAACCAGGCGATGAAACAAAAGAGGGAAAGAAACAAATGAAGAGGAGTATAATTGCACCTGATCATGCAGCCACTAGAGATGAGTGCGTCCGCGTCGCGTAAAAAGAACGCAGGATGCACGCGGAGAGAGACCTGAGCGATAGCGTCGGTGCGACAAGCGAAGGGAAGAATTAGTGCAAATGCCGACACACAGTAGAGCGCCTTGTTACGCAAACCTGCTATTCTAGGTGACCTGTAATTGAAGGGTGTATTATTCCAAGTGCTAATTACATGTCGTAATGTCCTTAGTAAATTAGCACATATAGTAACAAATTTGGGCTCTGCACGCTTCGCCCTACCAGTGACAATGATTAAATTATTTTGGGTGGACATAACTACATAAACCAGTTCCAATGAAACATTGTCACTGAAAGTAGGGTAGAGTCTAAAAGTACAAGTGCTAATTCCATCTCCTAATGTCACCTATTGCTCTCACCTGTTGGATTAGTGTATTCTGTGCTTCTAGGTGACTGTTATTGAAGGGTGTTTTATTCCAAGTGCTAATTACACCTCGTAATGTGATATGTTTCTCTCGCTTGTTGTCCAGGGTCCTTAGTAAATTAGGACATGTATTGTAACAAATTAGGTGTTAGGGTCTATGTGACAAGTGCTAATTTACATCCTAATTTCATCTATTTCTCTTACTTTGTTGGGCTACCTAGTGTATTCTAGTAAATTAGTGTAGGAACAAATTGGGCTTAGGTCTAAATTACAAAGTGCTAATTTTATCTTCTAATGCCATGTATTTTTCTTCTCACCTGTTGGATTAGTCTATTCTAACACATTAGTGTGGGAAAAAAATTGGATTAGGGTCTAAATACATCTCATAATGCTATATATTTGTCACCTCTTCTCCTCACCCACGTTTTTTTTCCATTTGGGGGGAGGGTAATTGGGTGTTGGATTTATTTTGTTCCTATCATGTTCCCAATGGGTTCCTGACATGTTCCCCCAAGTTTCCAATTTGTTCCCTAATAGCTCCTCACTTTATCCCATATCCTTTGCCCTTAAGTTCTACTCTTGTAACAACTAGCCGAAATCATTAGATCATAACATATCTATTTAATGACTGCCTGAAACTTGATTTTTTGTTTTCTGTGATGGACTAATCAAAGATGCAAATCACCAAAAGAAAAAAAAATTAAATCTTAGCGGTTCTCACAACAAATTAATATGAGTTACAATATAGTACTCCATCTCCTAAGAGCATCTCCACCCCATTACCCACAAACACCCCCTTATTATTAAATCTTGCAGCAGGATAGTGCAAATCCTGCTGCTCTGCTCTGCTCTGCTCTGCGGTATTAATGGTCCATTTTGGAGTGGTCATTTTAACTCCTTTCAAAACTTTTTCAACTATGAATTTGGAGAGCGACTATTACTCGTCCACATGTGAAGACATAAATGGTCTTTCAGTGTCTAAAAGGCCTCTGTTTGGGCCCACATTATCCATGGAGGGGGGAGACACTTAGACTTGTCTAAGGTAAATCCATGTGGCCCACATTATCCAGAGGCCCACCTTGTGGTGTACGCTAGGTAAAGTTCACAAGGGGAGGTCACCGACAAGTTGGGTGTGGTACCGCCCATGGTTAGCACAAGTGCTGAATTTCAAAGAACCCCCCCCCTCTTTGGCAGGGCCTTTCTTGGCGTGTGAAGAAGAATTATTGGATAAATTTTCTCTTAATCAAACCGAAAACAAAAATGGGAGAAAGAGGATGCATGGAACAAATTCTTGAATTATTTTCTATTCTTTTAGTGTAATTTGCAAGGACGCCTTAGATAGTGGAATTGACCTCCACAAGGTGGACCTTCAAGTTAAGAGACACCTAAGGTGGACCTCATTGGGACACACCTTTAGTGCAGTAGGTGCCTTCATATGGACCCACCTTGTGCTTTAAGAAGTTAGGTCACAGCTCAACAAGTTGAAGGGACCCACACTTGGGTTCGCTCTTGTACAAGCCCCTTATTTCAATCATCTTGTGCTTTTATGTTAGGTAGAACTCCACAAGTGGCAGCTTCTTGAAGTGTGGGGCCTATGTACCACTCCACACAAGCCCCTCATTTTGCCTTTAAAGCTTACCTTACACATTAAGCCACTATATGTAAAACCTTGAATATAAGGTGTCAAATTTGTCACTATATTAGCTAATGTTGAGCTTGTCCCATTTGACCTTGGAGAGGCCATCATCCTCTAAATTAAAGATATTGAGATGCAACCAATCATCAGCAATGTTTTTGCCAAATATTTATTTATTTTTAAAAATGAGGTTTGACAATTTCGAATTTAATTTTTCATACTTTCAGCAATTGAAAAATAAGTATGCAAAATGTTCCTTGAGTTGTGTATTTTCGATAGTAACCAATTGATGAAACAATAAACAAAGTTTCACAAGTTAAGAGAGTTCACTTCTCAACAATTTAAACAAATATCAAATAGCATTTCTTTTTTTTCCAACAAGACCTTTCTAAGAATTATTTTGAGTTCAAAATCAATCATTAGGTATGGTATGTTACCATGTAATTATGGATTTTTAATTGAATTACAAGTGATAATTACATTATTAATCACATTTTTTTTATCATTTGTTACATATTGTCATTAATAATTTAATTAAGTCTTGGTTTGAATCTTGGTCTATTTGACTTTACACACCCATGGCATTATGGTAATGGTGGTAGGATTTTTACATATGCACATATTTGGAGGTGTGTGGCATAAGTTTTGAACTAACAGTAGGCTAGTTGGACCAATGGATACATATGGAATTTTTTTGTTCATTTCATGGTGTCAAATTCATTCGTGTAATTTTTTAAAATTTCATGGTAATCATTTTCATGGTTATAATTTTCATGGTATTTTTTCAAGATTACATGTGCAAGTTTTGAATTTTTTATGGTTATAGGTATCAATTTTTTAGATCATAAGTGTCATTTTTTACGATTATATGTTCCATTTTTCATGGTAGCAAGTGTATTATTTCATGGTGACATGTTATTGCAAAATGTGTAACCCACAAGTCAAAAGAGGCAATAAAACCATTTGCACAAGTATAATTTTCATGGCGATTCATTTCATGATGTAAAATCCACTAATGTAAATTTTCAAATTTTCATGGTAATATTTTTCATGGTTCAAATTTTCATGGATATTATTTTGAAGTCACATGTGGAAATTTTCAATTTTCAATGGTTGCTAATACTATTTTTCTTGATTAAAGGTGTCATTTTTCATGGTGACATGATACTACAAAATTTGCAACCCATAAGTGAAAGGAGGGTATAATACAATTTGCACAAGCATAATTTCATGGTTACTTAATTCATGATGTTCAATTTATTGATGTAAATTTTCAAATCTTCATGGAGTGAATTTTCATGGTTACAATTTTCATAATAAGGGCTTTTGAAGTCACATAAGCAAGTTTTTTAATTTTTAGTGGTTACAAGTTCTTTTTTCATAGTTACAAGTTTTGCATTTCATGATTACATATGAAAATTTTCAAAGTGACATGCTACCATGAAATTTGCAACCCACAAGTCAAACAAGAGAATGGCACCATTTGCACAAGCCTAATTCATGTATTCAATTTGTAGTGTCAAATTTGTTGATCTAAAATATTAGAATTTCATGGAAGTAGTTTTCACGATAAAATTTTAAACTAGGTCACATGTGTAAGTTTTCTATTTTTAATTGTAACATATTCTTTGTTTCATGGCTATAAATTCCTTTTTATATGGTAGGAGATGTAATTTCTAAAGGTGAGATGTTACCATGAAATTTGCAACCCACAAGGCAAATCACATAACAATACCATTTGCACAAGTCTAGTCTCATGGTTGAGTGTTTACAATCCACAATACCGGGTAGTTATTCAAGTAGTTTTGCACTACCTTTAAAAAAGCATTTGTGCGCAGAGTCACTTTGGGCACCTTGTAAATTATCTTTCAAAAATTTGACACAATACCACACAATAAATTATTTTCTTGAACCAAAAGGTTTCTACGTGAATTGGCAAAAAACCCTCATCCTTTGTGTTTCTTTTAGGTTGTTGGGGACATATGTGTTTTTTTTTAAAAAGGTTAAGGCTTCAAATTCAATGGTGGAAAATGTGACTTTGTGATAATCATGAGTATTTTACTTCAATGAATGGGTTTTATGTTTGTGTTTTAGGAATTTATAGTTATATAGTATAGTTGTTTGAACATGGCTAGCAATTATTTGTATACAATACATCAAATGAATGTATTTCAAAAGGTCTTAACAAGAAATATATAATATTCATGTTAACACAAATTAATAGAACCTTATAATAAACCACATTACTTTTATAACAATGATTGCACTATGATGACCCCAAAAGTGATCTTCTTGAGCTTGAATTGATAGTCTTATTATTGTCACCTTGTGGATGTTGCCTCGATCCAAACACATCTCCAAGTAAGCTTGGAACCTATATTGACCTTGTATTGCCAAGAGACATTCATGGGTGAGTGTCAAATGAAGCTCAAACTTTTTTATCCAAGTCTTCAAAAGCCAATTCTCCAATTTTGTAAGTTTTATTTTGTATCACTTCTCCAATCACTTCCTATAATAAAAGTCATTAACATATAGACAATGATTACATCATTAGTTTACAACTTTACAACCACATTGTTTTGAAAATCATCAACATTGATTTCAATCCATTATTTTAAAGATGCAATGCATCCATTGGTAATGGCAAGGTTGTAATAAATGTTACATGTCAATTTGATAGCTATTGAAATAGTCGTTTTTGGATTAGTTGGCACATAATAAAGTGATTTCATTGTCTTCTGGAAAAAAATTGAATTTAGTATTAATTCCATTTTTCTCTCATGAAAATTGTTTTATTTTAAATATTTAACACATAATGAATTCCATATAAATTCAATTCATGGATGTTGCAAAACATAAGGCTTTGAGTGCATACATGAATGATATTATGAAATTGGTCAATATTTCATCTTCACATACTTGATTTTGAACACCTACATCTTCAACCTCTAATGCCATAATTCAATGAAGCTTAATTGTTGCACTATCCAAAGGTGGCAATATTTTTCTAGATATAAAAACAATATGAACAATTTTCGTGCAAATATGTGCATAACATAAGATAAAACTTCACATCTAATCTAGAGGATGTAAACACATGTGCACATGATGATTATACCAAATCATATGCCTAAAAGTTGCGCAACTTATGTGTATTACTTATTGAGTTATCTCTCATGACGTTGGAAGATTTGTGCAAGAACATAAGATGGAATAAACCTTCCATTTTTTGTAATTTTGTTGACCCTATGAACATTCCATGTAGTAACCATTTGGTCCACATCTCTTTGGAATGCTAATATGAATACATCATGAAAAAAAACCTTGTGAAATTCATCAACAATGATTAAAGTCCTATTGTCAAACATCAAAATGAGAATGTGCTTATGATTAAAAGAAGACTACTTGTGACCATATATATTTGTTGCCAAAATTTCTCAATTTTTTACATCCATACAAAAAAAATTCAATAGAATGTATTAACATCATGTACATCCTAAATATGTAGATTGATGTCCAACATTTAAAAACAACTAAACTTGCAAATTCAGAAGTCCTCAAAATTTGAGTAAAGGAAAATTGCAACCTTCAAATGATCATATATTTAACATCAAAACAACATGAGATTATAACTTTGAACTTAATCCGAAATGAAACAAAATAATAATGGAGATGTATTATTGATTGTGAAATGCATGCCAATTATTTGAACCATTATTTCCCCTACGAAGGTTGGATTAACAAAATCATCAATCAATTGTCCATGACTTGATTGTTTTTTTAATGAATGATCAAAAGAAAATTATATAAGAAAAATAACACAATTTCAAAAATCAATAATATTTGCACCTAGTTGTGCACTAATGAACTTGTTAAGTAAGGTTTGTACATATTAGGTTTAACACATTCCATGTCTTCTGGCACAAATGAATGTTTAGCAACACAATCTGATCGAACTTTTATTGGATGTCCATACTTGGCTATTATTGTTGAATACCCAATAGAAATTGTTTTTTTCTTCTTATCAATAAATGCAACAGCCCATAGCAAGTAATGTGACCCCTTCATCAATGTTCCCCATGCAAGCAAATGTGCCATGGGGTGAATTTATCATATGTTGCCAAACAAAATGAAAAAAATGTTATCTCAATTGGATAGACTCTAAGCATAATTTCTTGCTAAACCCCAAATGAAAATGGCACTTGTTGAAAACATTGATTTTTAGAACAAGGTACAACAATCAACATGCACATCCAAATGTTGGATATAGTTGCAAAACTAAAGAGAACATGCCTCAATACAAACATGAAAATCTTCTCCTAGATGTTAATAGCAATAAAAAAATTTAACTTCACAATGTGTCTAAGCACTTGCAAGTTTGGATCAATTTGAATCTTATTTGAATCTTAAGTTTATAAATCATAGGTAAAATTAGAAAGGAACATAAATCTTCAAACATAATTTATTGAATATTTGTTGATTTATAGAAAAGGAAACTAATCAACATTTGATAGTAAAATTAATTTTCATTATACTTGAATAGTTAAAAAGAAATACTTTGACACATTTATATGAATTTTTTTTTAAAGATGTTGAATACCAAAGAGAAATTTTGATAAATTGCAACATGTGCTTAACAATCCTAAGCTTTAATTAAAAATTGGATTTCAAGTGTTTAAATCTTTTGATTGAAAATGAAAATGTAAAACAAAAAAAACTAGAGTTTGATTGAAAAATGAAATAACATTCATGATATTAAGGTTGTGTTTTGCACTTACAATCCATGTGCCACATGTGCATTAGTTCTGTAATAAAATATTGCCTTTAATATAATCGATCAATATGCCAACACTTCATATTTTCTAGTTGTAATTCATGTAAGGCATTTGTTATTGTTGACCTTAGAACCCTCAATGGAATTAGTCGAAGAATTATTTGAATAATTTTTATCCCCCGATTAGAACCACCTTTTTGCAAAAGCACAGTTATAAAATTTATATTTTTAGGTTAGGGATAGGTATGTGGTGGTAAACTCCTTGCCACCCATGGCTTTTAAGAAGCTTTAACAAGTTGTTGCATTCAATGCCCAAGTTTGTTACTATGTGTGAATTTTTTTCCCTAACGTTGAGTCGACATTCCACACTTGTTAGGATATTGAGTTCCACTTCATTTGACAACAATATTTCATTCTCTTCTCCATGTGATGTTGACCTGTCAAACAAATCATCATCCAATTGGGAATTGGCTATCTCTTAATCATCCAACAAGGAAATACATTAGAAGAAAAAATCAGGCTTCATCTTATAGTGCTTCAAAACATATTAATGAGATTATGAATTTATATCACAAACAATGATTAGTGTTGGAACCAAATCTCCATTTAAAACCATGATGTTTACAAATATATTGTGAATTTAACTATAATTAAAATTAGTGGTAATTTCACTACAATGACAAATTGATAATTTATGATAAGTATAAGATCATTACTAAAATAAAAATGGATATTTAATAAGACATAATAAAGCCAAACCAAATACATAGTAACCTCTTCATTTGAATTACTTGTTATCTAACATGAAAAGTATAAATTAACAATCATCCAATAATATATACTAAAAGATGACAAAGATCCATCTTTAAAAACCTTTTTTTGAACACCAAGTTGGGTCCTAAATAAGACCAAAGATCATAAGAAGGAATCTTGGGTTTTTCCACTACCCAAATCCACTATGTTTTTAGTGAAATGGGACAAAGTTCATTAATATGCAACTTACATGGTTTTGGTAAAAAATGACTAGTTGATTAAAACATATTTAGTGAAATATTTTTTAGCTGTTTTGGGTAATGACATGTTGCACTAAATAATTTGTCATTAAAAAAAATTGACACGGATATTATGAAGTCCCAAGGTAATATGACGTGGATTGACATGCCACATCATCATGTAACATGTTTTTAAATTATTATTATTATTTTTTTGGGTCACAAATTGTAAATTTTTCATGGCATGCCATGACAAAAACCAGATGTTGTGATTTATATGTATGATTTTTTTTCACAAAATATTTTGAAGATATTCACTACCATCATACATGTTTCGTACATCATATTCATATATGATACATCAATGTATATACACAAAACATACATTAACGCACACATTCACATTACTACAAAATGTGGGTGTATTTTAGTAATCCATGTTCACTAAAACAATGAATTCACTCATAATCCAATGAAATCACTTGGCATATAGGGACACCATTTGTTGTAATGTCATCAAGGTTTGAACCCAAGACTTCATGGAGATGCATCAAGGTCTTCACCACCAAATCACTTCAAGTCTTTGATAAAATACAAAGAATTTTTAATTTGACTATCTTCGACATGAAACTATTTAAAAAAATTTAACATACATTTTTTTTTTCAAAATTTATTCAAATGCTACAAATGAAAACATGATCTTGAAATTTATTCAATAATCTATTCATGAAAATAATTATAATTTATAATTATGTAATATGAAGGGTTCAAAAAACAACTTAAAATAACATGTTATGAATAAAAAGAAATCTACAAAAAACATTTGTGTAAATTCACTTATAATATTCATAAATGAGATTGAATTTAATGTGAATTCAAAAGTGATTTCATTAAATCTTTACAAAGATATTTTTATTTTGTAAAATATATGTTCAATTTTTTAAGAATTATCAGTTTTGTTTTCCTTAATATGATTTTGTATAATTTAAGAAAAAACTTTTGTAATGTTATTTGAATTGTTATCACCCATAAGTAGTTTTACCCATATTTGCCTATAGAAGATTTATAAAGTTAAAAAATTCTTTAAATCTTTCAATAGTACTTTGAAAAAATATCAATTTTAAATTTGATAAATTTTGATTTTTTTGGGAAAAAACCATTGTTTATCTAA
>Ga0209611_10012937_pt1 | contig 11603 bp, 11 predicted proteins | sample S1TSphgellanicum_3_FD_187693 | JGI IMG/M metagenome (GOLD analysis project Ga0209611, IMG submission 187693) | Host-associated microbial communities from peat moss isolated from Minnesota, USA - S1T2_Fc - Sphagnum magellanicum MG (SPAdes) (version 2) | ecosystem: Host-associated > Plants > Peat...
GGGGGGGGGGGGGGGGGGGGGGGGTGCAATAGCAAATTGTGTTATAGCCAAAATGGTAATGATACACAGGAAGATTTAGCCAGATCTGGCTACAATCTAAATATGAAAGTAATTTTTAAAAAACATCCTTCTATACCTTCTATATTTTTGGTTACCCACTTGAACCATGCATAAAAATCTGGAGATTTTTCTTAAATTCTGATTTAATTCTGGCTATTGAAATTTCAAAAAGCACATGATTGTAGTAGCACTTTCAGTTTCTAATCTTGCATTTTGGCTATCTATAGCAAGCAAAGAAAGGTAGATTACATCGGGTATCAATATCAATTTTTAAAAATAGAATTAATTATCAATTTCATTATCAAAGTAATTATAACCCTAATTACAAATTTACTTGGTTTTTGTGTGTGTAATAACCATCTATTTTGAAGTGTTGGTTCTAAAATATTTTCCTTGAAAACAAATGGTTATACTCTTTGTGTAGGGTAGATTTTAGGGGGTTTTTTTTAATGGCCTTATTTTCAAGAATAAATTTGTTACACAATTATGAATGTATTCCATGAAGGTACAAATAGATTACATGAAATCTTTTAAAGGAGGCTACCACCTAAAACTCCTATGATGTTTTAGGAATGACATATAGAATTAAAGTCTTGTTTTTTTCACATTAAGTTTTCTTTACATCATTGAAGAAATCTCAAAGATTCTAAACACAAGTTGTGGTAAAAAAATGGTTGGGAATCAAATTGACAATTTAACTTTTAATTATTAAAACATTTGAGAGAAGAAACAAAAATACTTTTGATTGAAACAACAATGCAATCTGACATTGGAAAAGTTTTTTCTAAGGATATAACTTTGTTTAGGAGAATTCTTAAATGGAATTCATATATGACAATTATGAATCCACAAAGCAACAAGATTCATAACTTGACAATTTCAAAAAAAATTGAGATTCCTAGTTGGGAATCTTAAGAATTGTTGCCATTTCAATGTAATCCCATTGCCATTTAACATAATATAATATAGGGAGGAGCTTGATGATTCCTCAAGTTTAGGTCATGGTAAGTCATATGAATCAATCATTTTTGGGGTGAAAATTTGTTAAATGGCATGATAATTTTTTGAAAACAAAACATTTTGTCACAAATTTAAAATGTTAAAATTTCAATCTAAAAACAAGGGAAAATTATTTTTTGGGGAAGGCATTACCAAATTTAGTCCTATCAGTTATAGTTTTAAGAGTTCCTTGAAATAATGTAGTTTATTAGGTCAAAATCTACCTATTAAGATGCTCACCACCGTGTCACCACCTTGGTTCCATAAAGAAATTTGAAAAAATACCATTGATGTAAATGTGTGTTTCTCATGGCTTAATATGTGCATTAATTTAGTTTCAATTTACATTTATTTTAATCGCCTTTTTTCAAGTTGTGTAAATTGATTTCCCTTTGAGCTCATTTCAATTCATTCTAATCCCATATTAGAATTTCAATGCCCTTTTTTCTTGAGGAAGTTAAGAATTGATGCCCTATGATTGCATTTTGGTGCAAGATGAGGAATCAACAAGGTTTTTCACCTTCAATACCACTTGACATAATTAAAAATGCATCAAGGATTCTATCAGTATAAAAGAATGAAAACTAAAACAAGATTTAAAATAATGAAATTAATATACCAATGCCACATGTTAGATTTGATTGTATAAAAATGCAACATCAACTTTTTGAAGGGATTTCAAATGTTCACAAACTATCTATATGTCCTTTTATGTTCAAGAACCATATAGACCATATATGTATATCTATTGAGATAAATAAATAAATAAAAGATTGATGGTTGGAACCGTCACATGGGAGACAAAAAGGGAATGCCAAAGAAAGGCCAAAAGACGAATAGCCCACATGAAAGAAAAAGAGGGAGACAAAAATGGAAGGCCAAAGAAAGGCCAAAAGACAAATAGCCCACATGAAAGAAAAAGGGGGAGAACTAATCCTTTTTGTGGTAGGAAGTTATCTCACCCACAGCCCCTCTAATGTCACCTACATGCAAATTGTAAGACTTAATAATAATGGGAGGTCTAGAATAAGCATCACCTGCCAACACAAATTTTCTCTTTATAACAGAGGTTAAAGCATGTTCATGAACAATATTAACAAGTTACTTAAAAAATTGAATGCAAAAAGACAAGGATAAATGACCTTCCGATTATTTATTGTGGAAAAGACATGCACATTCCTTGATGAAAGGATCCATATCACACCCATGTGCGTTGTGCACCTCCATGGCCATCGGAATAAAGTGGTGTTTCTCATGAAGCTTTTTATATTTGTGGATATTAGCAATGGCACTAAATTTTGTAGTTACACCTGGTGGTCAACTAATGACACTTGAAGCCATCATCTCCTATGTTGGGTCAGTCACCACCACATTAGGAACGAAGACCTGGTCTTTTCGAGTCATGTAGAGATTGGCTTGTAATGAAACTGTTGACGTAAAGGTGTACCATTGTTCTTTCCATACAACACGCCCACTTTTTCGAATGAGGGCATACATGACATTTCAGATGGCATCATGTGTGACTATTTGTTGACCTTTAAATGGGCAACGAGCTAAATGCATGCTGTCATGATGTGTAGTGTCGTGACATATGATGTCATAAGGGTGTAAATCTATAATAAACTCTATTAAACAAAAAAACTAAAGTCAGTCAAAGGTATAAATTAATCAACCAAAAAAAAATGCATGCACACACACATATATATAATGCACAAGAAAAGGCTGAGATGAAATTCTCACGTATATTGAATGAAAAAAAAAATTGAATTGCAAATAAAGAAGAAGATGTAATGTATGTAGACAATGGCCGTGCAATGGTCGACATGAGCATCTAGAAATCCTATCTGATTATGGAGGAAACTTTCCTGATAAAGGAATTTTAGAAAAATTAAAGAGAGAAAGGAAGGGCTTGGCCTTTTATACATCTACCAATAAACTGAAACCTTAAGTACCTAATAACATACAATCGCCTAAGATCGTACATTAATCGTAAAAGCGCACATGGGCATGTTCGTAACTGGCCATCATGTATGAGGCCATGTATGGGCATGACAATTGTCATGACATGTAGTGTCGTGACGTACAGTGTCATAAGGGTGTAAATTCGTAGTAAAGTCTACTAAACAAAAATATTAAAGCTAGTCAAAGGTATAAACTAATCAACCAAAAAGAGATGCACGCACACATATGTATGTACAATGCACAAGAAGAGGTTGAGATGAAATTCTAACGTATCCCCCCCCAAACCAGAGCCGGGAAAAGCGTGGCATGGTCTGAGTAGGAGTTAAGGTGCTGTAGGATAACATGATGAATAATACCAATTGCCGGTGGGAACTTGAGTGAGCTTCGGCTTGAAGCAAAAGAAATGGTATCCACCATTACAGTTATCGCAAAGTAACATCTGATTAACATCGTTTATCCTCTGACACACCTGACATGGATAATCAAGTGGAGGAATCCAAGTTGACATGATGATGGTAGGATCCAAGTTCGACAAGTGGCAGGGTGCACAATTTTTGGAATGATCTCGAATTGTGCGTCCATCAGCTCCTTACAACTCCGACACACTTGAAGGCCTGATCGCCTTAATCCTCAAGATAGTATGACCATAAGAAGTGTCCAGAGTATCATTGGGTTGCTGCTGGATATACACAAAATCACCAACATCAAATTGTCTCACCTTAGGTTTGTAATTTCCAGCTCGTGTGTGTGCATACCGTAAGGTGTTTCGATGTTGTGCAATGAAGGTTCTCCATGGCCATGGGCATAACCTTCCTGTATAGAGCAGCCCTTTCTGCAATGACCCTACCCCAAGTGGTTGGGAAGTCCAAGTCCATAACATGTTCCATTTGAATAACAATGGAAGAGGGTGGAATGGGATGTCTCCCAAAAAGTAAAAAGTAAGGAGAGAAATGAGACAAAGAGGTGTGTTTGGACATCCTGTAACCCATGGTGATGTAAGGGAAGGCTAGGTCCTAATCCTCTTTGTTCTTAGTGAGGCAAATCTTCCGAAGTCCTTTCTTGCACGTTTGAACCATCCTCTTTGCAAAGCCATCAGCTTAGGGATGATCTCTTGAAGTCCGACAATGGTCAATGAGAACATGGTCAAGTAGGTCTTGGAATTCTCCCTTGAATTTTGATCCTTGATCAGTAAGGCACTCAGCACAAGCCCCACACCTACTTAGAATTTGTTGTAAAAAAGCTTGGCTCGTGCTGTGTGATGACTTGTTCGGTAGCGTAACAAGCTCAACCCACTTTGAAAAATGTTCAATCATAATCATGATGTAAACATTACCCCTAGAGGTTTATGGTAGCTCTCCAGCTAAATCACATGACCAACAATAGAACATGCCTTAAATAGGGAGTGGAGAAAGCGTGAGCTGTCGAGAGGAGAAAGTTCTCACTCTATCACATTGTTCACACCTAGCAATGACAACTTGGACTTGAGCATACATACCTCTCCAATGGTAATGAGGAACGAGAAGGCTATAAATACGCTTAATTCCAAAGTGTCCAAGCTCCAAATGTACCTTTTGAATAAGACCATGTTGTTCATGTGGTGGTGGAACCATTCTGTCGCCTTGTGGTAAGCATCGGACGAGGTGATTGTCCCTCCATGAGTAGTGTTTGGACCGCTGTTGTATACGATCTCACTGACTTGATGTAACTTGGGGAAGGTATTCCCCATGTTGAAGAAACCTCAAAGTGTCCAAGTCCTCCCATATATCCATAATGGGATGTTCAACTAGGTTACATTACAATAGTGCAAGATAATTAGCCTTAAATACATGTACTATTGGAATTTGGTCAAAATCTTACCTGGCTTCTGAAAAATCTTCAGAGGTAATGAAGGGTTTTCGTGACATGGTATTCGCATTTTGATGTGTAATACCAGGTCGGTGAATAACCTTGAATTCATACTTTTGAAGTATAAACGCCCAACGAGCTAACTTATTAATAAGCTTATCGTTGGTCATCAACCATTTGATAGGCTGGTGGTCGGTATACAAAATGAAATTAGTGCCATAAAGATAGGGCCTGAAATGTATGACGGCCCATACAACAACAAGGCACTCCCTTTGTATGAAGAGTAGTTGCTCTCAGCCTTGTTGTTACTTCAGGATGCATAGGCGATAACATATTCCTTGCCTTCCTCATCAAGTTGGCCAATAATAGCTCCAATACCAATAGCACTTTAGTCAGTGTGTAGAATGAAGACCTTGTTGAAATCAGGTCTTTTCAGAATGGGGAACTCTAAAAGTTTTTCGTTGAGTGTGTTGAAAGCTTCCTTACCCTCATCATCCCATGTCCAAGCAACATCCTTCTTTAACAATGCATAGAGAGGATGAGCAATAGTACTGAAGTTTTGGACATAAATTCTGTAGTAATTACATAGTCCGATGAAGCTCCACAACGTGTGAACATCAATAGGATTGGGCATTTCCAAAATGGCTACTACTTTGGCCCAATGAGCCATAATACCATTTGGCAAAATTCTATGTCCAAGGTAGACTAGTGAAGTGACAACAAACTCACACTTTTTAGGATGGATCTTCATATTGACTTCATGGAGCCTCTTGAATAACTCTTCAAGATGAGCCAAGTGTTGTAGGAGTCCCTTGTTATGCAACAAATTCACACTTTTTAGGATGGATCTTCATATTGACTTCGTGGAGCTTCTTGAATAACTCTTCAAGATGAGCCAAGTGCTGCAGGAGTCCCTTGCTATGCACTAAGTCGTCATCTATGTAGCACTTCGGGAAATTTGCCCCTTCGAGAACTTGGTCCATGATTCGCTAAAAGAAGACAGGTGCATTTTTCAATCCAAAAGGCATCACAAGCCATTCCCACAACTTGTTGCTTCCATGGAATGTTGTTTTCTTGCAATCCTTCGCAGCGAGCACAATCTGGTTGAAGCCTTGCCTTAGATCCACAATTGTGAAGATGTTTGAATCTCCAATGCTATCAAACAATTCTTTAGGGATGGGCATGGGGTACCTATCCTGAGGTGTAACTAGGTTCAAAGGCCTATAATCCATGCACATCCTTTTCTATCGCAACCCCACTTTGGCCAAGTGTGGGGGTGAAGCCCAACACTTGGAAAAGTTGGAGGTTTGGAGTCCGCCGGGACTCCCGAATGTTCAGAGCTCGACAGCAAGGCCCACAACACCTCGCATTGGGGTGTTCTTGGTGTCGTTGGAAAGTTCTTGAAACGTAGATATCGAAAATGGCCTTGCGTTGGCCATTCGGACATCTGCAGACTAAGTTATGGGCAAAAGAAGGGCCGGGAGTCGAATTAGCAGTTTGACTCCCGACCACTAAAATTCGGGAATCGACCTCTTCTCGATGTCGCCTTGAAGAGTGCGACACGGTGTTAGAAAGCTCTTGACAAGAGCTATAACTTTGATTTAAAACTCGTCCCGATCCGAGTTTGGGGCGAGGAGCTATACCTGTTCAAAGTCCCGAGAGTCCAGCCGGGACAATTTCGGGACTCCATTTCGGGAGTCCCAACAAAATGTGCCATTCGGATGTAGCCTCTGCGACCAGCCACAGAGAATACTATAAGGGGGAAGGTGGTGGCTTCCCCCGAGTCCGGGCCGTGGTAAGTTTTGTGTGTCCAAGTGCTCGTGGCAAGTCCCAACACCAAAGGGTGTCCTGAATGCTAAACTAACCTCTTGTGGTTGGTTTTTGGATGTAGATTCACACGAGATAAGTTAGTCCCTCTTCCTAGTTTAATCCCTGGGCTCCCAACTCGACCCTCTACCCCTTTTTAGAGTTGGAAGCCGGGAGCGTGCCTCCAAGACTCAACTTTCCGCAACTTAACTTTGTGAAACCTTCAAGTGGGTTTCACCCCGTGACTTGGGAGCGCGTCACGTCTCAGTCCATAATCCAGCTGAATCTTTTTTTGCTGGCATTATTGTAGCGGCTGCAAAATCAGAACTTGATGGCTGAATGAGACCAGCTTCATGGAGTTTTTTGCATCTTTCATCTACCAGTTCCCACTCATGCTTGCTCAACTTATGCCTCCTCCGATAGACGGGTGTCTCATCTGTAAGGTCTATAGGGAACTGCCTGGTCTTACACCTACCTAAGTCTTTCATTGAGAATGCGAACATATTTTCATACTTAATTATCAAGTTTGTGACCTGGTCTTTCTCCTTCTTGGTGAGTTGGTTCCCCATAATAAAAGGGTAGTTGGAAACACATGGAATGGAGTTGGAAAGTGTGTTTGAAGAACCTGGTGTACTGGGTTCTCCACTATCCAATTGCGTAGATTCATAGAAGGTTGTAATTGTTTCTCCATAAGTTAATGTACCTCTAGGTGTATTAGACACAACTTGAATCAAATTACATGGTACCTCCTCCCCCCCAACACTAAGAGTGAAATGTAGAGTGTTGAAAATAGGTAAGTGTACTTGGTTAGGGTGCCATGTGGTTACATTGCCAGAATTGCAAGTTGATTGAATCAGTGTTGGTGTTGTGTACATTTGAAAGAGTACACAAGTTACCAACAACCATGTAAGGGAGTTCAGATCCATGCCTTTCCCCAGTAGAACGTTACGCTCCAATTTAATCACCTTAGTGTGACTAGTAGTGCCAGTTTGGAACCCCATAGCCTTTTCTTTTTCTTTTGGGCTTGGTTCATCCCAAGTGGTTGAAGCATCACGATACACCAAACTTGGTCCATCTCCCTGAAAGGCGTGTGTTCCTAGGAAGGAGACAAAGTTGGGCCAAACACTTCTTGGGTTTCCTATTATGTTCGTAAGAAACCAAGGAGGTTTCTCTTGCCTTGTAACTGGTTGGTAAGAACTTTGATCATCCAATATGTGAGAAACATGCAGGTTGGGGTCTCTGATAGTGTATTTCAGAGCTAGCCGCAGAATTGAGAGTGGTGCCAGGTTGGTCCACCAATTGCATAGCTGATACGCATAGGAACTGCATTGTGCTGCATCAAATAGGAGCGGCTCTCCAAGGTAATGCTTGACCAGTGTGTAGTGCTCCTGGACTTTTTCCCTCTGATTAAGCTGAGAAGGGGTGTTCTCAATTACATAACCAAGTGTAGGAGAAATGGATTGAACCTAGGTGATTAATCGTATCATGTCCATGAAAAGACCAGATCTTGTGTCACTCAAGCCTTTTCCAAATCTAGCCGCTGAAAATTCTTGACACTCTCAACCTGAAATGATGAGGTTGACGGGGCCAAGTAATTCCATATGCTTCTTCTGAATTAATTGTATGTTAGAGGGCAAAAATGTGAAACTAGCCTTCCATGTGGTGGTTGCAAACTGTTGTGGATATTTTGTTGTGAACTCCCTCATTTTCGATGCCGCCATTTACCTTGCAATAAGATCAATGTCTACATAGAAATTCCTCCGAACTACCATCCATGACTGTAGTAGGGCTTTGAGACCTGTACCAATACCACCAAAGAGCTCTAGTAATGTAATCCCTTCCTTAGGTGGTGTCCAGGTGATTAGCTGACGAAGTAATGGCTTAATCGGTTTGCTATGGCTCTCCATGCTCTCGAAACTAGATAAAGCTTTGCCCAAGGGCTTGTGGGCTACTTTGAACCTCTGTAAAACCTGTGGTCCATGTTGAATGTTAGTAGGAACCACCCTCAAGCTTTTAGTAGCTTGAGTTTAAGCTATCTCCTCTTCATCTCCCTTTATCCATTCGTGGTTAGCTTGTTGGATGTAGGAAATGGTGTGTGCTTCCTTGAACATACAATGGTGAGCCATAGGATTATGGTTCCCATGTAAATCAAGGGGTATGTATCCCAGGTGGTGGCCATCAGTTTCCCAATCCACTTGGTAGTACGCATGTTTGAACTAGTTGTCAATTGTGAAACCTGGTGGAAACAGGGCCTTTTGCCCAATGAGCACATCATAAATGGTGGCATTGGTGACTAAACATCTGACTTGTAAGCAAAGCTCCTGATTTGTACCTTCATTGAAGTTAAGTGCAATAAAATCCGAGCTTTCCCTAAGTACCTCCTCTACGCTCCCACTAGCAGTGCAAATCTGCAACATAGATTTTCGTAGTTTGGAGTCAAGCATGCCCATTTTCTTGGCGAATTGAACTCCAAGAATCACTGGTTAGGCACTTCAAGTATTAAGAAGTACCACTTTGGGTGTATGTCCTCCCACTTGGATTGTTGACCCAGTATTATTGATAATGGCAACTCCGGTGGCGATGGAAGTTCTCTCACTAGGCACCACCTTTGGAAATGAGTGAGAGACTTTGTGAAGAAAATGGCTATCCACAACACCTTTGCTGAGTTTTAAATCCACAAGTGAGGTGTTCTTAATTCCTTTCTGATATGTGAATGTAGAATTAGAGGTAGGAAAGCCCACTAATTTAGCCATGCTAGAACCAGTGACCAAATTACGAACACCATCTACAACACATGAGCCAATCGAATGTCTCTCCAAGGTGTTGGATGGGACCTCTATAACATGTGGATCAGGGATTGGTAGAAGACTTGATGTAGTGTTCAGGGTATCCTCTAATATTGCAATTATGTCCCTGGTGCTTAGTTTCAAATCTTGAAAACTAAATAATGGTGTACTCACAAGCTTTTGCGCCACTTCATGCATTTGAAGTTGGCATTCCATAAGTTGATCAGTGGAAAATTGTGTGTTTTCTTGATGTACATGTACTCCTAGGACACGGGAATTTGATGCCCTAACAGCTTGTAGTGTAGTAGTCTCCTCCCTCCTCGCCAACAAGGTGCGTTCTTCTTTTGTGTTGACAGGACGAAAAGATTATGGCATGACTGCTCGAGCTTTTCTAACCCTAGTAATAGGACTTGAACCAGATGCGAGTCCATCAGTCTGAATTATTTGCCCAGCGGCAGAAACTCTGGGTGCCACACTAGCCTCTTGTGCCGCGACATAGGAAGGGCAAAAAGAAGTAGCAAATTCTGGTGTGAGAGTAGAATTATGTGGAGTGGAAAAAATATACTCCCCGACCATGGCATCATGTGGGAGGCCAAAGAACGACCTAGGAGGTCCTTCTCGTGATCCTGAACCTTGTACAAGTTGGGCATGATTAGCTGGTTGGGAGGACCTGCCTTTTAAATTAGCAAGTTGGGCCCTCAACGATTCGAGTTCATTTTGTAGAATGTAAACTTGAATTGCATGGGCTTGAAGCACCTCCCTCTTGTCAGCATTGTGCTCCTTCTTCTTAGCATTCTTGTTGGAATTACCCTTGGTGGGCAAAGCCTAAGTGGAAGGCTGAGGTGCCTTGGCTTTTGGTTAAGGGACAGCAGAAGATGCTAGCAGATTTTGACCGTGGTAATCAGAGTTGCTTTCGTTTCGGGAACTTGGCAAAACAGATAGCTTCCTGATGTCCCTCTTTCCCACAATAATCACAAAACAAATCCTCAGAAGGAATGTTGCACTCATTAACTTTGTGGGCAGGATTACCACAATATTTGTAAGAAGGTAGGATGGGTGTAGCCGAGTGCATCGCTTTAGCCCTTGAAGAAGAATGTGATGATCTAGTTGGCACAGTTAGTGTAAGTTGAGGCCTTGAACGTGATGGAGGCTTCATAGTATTGGTCTCATAGTGTGCATGAGCTAGTTCCAGCTTTTTGGAAATGTTATACCCATCCAGCAAAGTGTATGAGTCTCCAAATTCTGCAAAAACCTGTTACAAAACCTGCCCATGGAGTGTTGGAGTACCTTCTAATGAATGAAGATACCAGTGGGTAGCTTCTAGGTTTATGATGCTCTGGGTATCCTCTTTGGGTTTGAGAAGCCTCCAGTAGAGCATCTTGAGGGTTTCATCTTTTTGCCGAGAGAAGGTGGCAAGTTGCAAATTTTCTTTTAGAACTTTTGATTGGAAATTCTAGCTCAAGAACTCGAAAGAATTCCCCCATTGGATCAGCAAAAGCTAGCGCATTAGTGATGGGAGGAATGTTTGTAGTAGCAATAATGAATCGTTGAGGAGAAATGTTTACTCAGGTAGGTACCGGGTCTAGATTATTGGGCCTAGTCCCATGATGTGCAATTGTAGTTTGCAATGTAGCTTGAGAGGCGGTGGCAATGGTTGTGGCGTAAGCTGGATTGGGAATCTGGGTGACGCCCAAAATCCTTGCAGAATGTTGCTCGTAGACATCCAATGCTTCATAGTGCACATAATGGGCCAATTGTTTGAATGCAAATGCTTCAATGTAATTAGTGCCATATTTGAGCTCCAATTCACAAACCACAGTTGAGAAAGTTGCCTTGAACTCCCTCAAAGAAATGGTACCTGGCCTTCCACTAAACTTCTCAATTCTCCCAGAGGAACTGTTGACCTCCATGGTGTATATGGGTGTAGAGTTTATGGCTTGGAGCAAAATCTACGGTGATGGTGTGAAAGCAGGTGCAACAGCAAGTGTAACCCACTAATTAACCCCTTCAAATGAACTTTGATGTATTGTTGATGTAGTGTAACATGAACCTAAATTCTTGGTAAGAGTTGTACTGGATGACGGTGGTGCTGTAGATGTTTGATGGTACCGTCATGAAGATCGTGAACTTAAAGAAATCGACTCA
>Ga0209611_10012938_pt1 | contig 11601 bp, 13 predicted proteins | sample S1TSphgellanicum_3_FD_187693 | JGI IMG/M metagenome (GOLD analysis project Ga0209611, IMG submission 187693) | Host-associated microbial communities from peat moss isolated from Minnesota, USA - S1T2_Fc - Sphagnum magellanicum MG (SPAdes) (version 2) | ecosystem: Host-associated > Plants > Peat...
ATCAATTTGCAACAAACAAGATGTGCTAGTGCTTAATGAAGTTAAAAACCCACTTCCAACAAACAAACACAAGAAAATTGGCTTGAAGGGTAAAAGTTGGAACCTTCCAAGTCCACACAAAGACTTCAAAAATAAGTTGACATACAGAAATACTCCAAAGTCTAGAGACCAACATGTGTGAAAAAACACTCATGAAATACTCGAATGTATGACGAAACACATGTAAAGGAGCTCACAAAATACTCCAAGTTTGGAGACCAAACATGTGTAAAAGAACTTATAATGGAATGATAATCTAACAAAGGGTCCATAATAGTGTATTTCTATGTGTTTGTTTTGCATTATATAATTTGTATAGTTTTTTGGGTTTAGGGCATATATCATTAGGATTTTTTTTTGGTCAAGGTTTGTATAGTTAGGGTTGTAATAGGGCTTATGGCAAAATATCAGTTGGATTTTTAGGGTTATGCCTTATGATTTAATGTATAGGAATTTGGTTCATATATTTCAAGGCTTAAGGTTCATACTCTAAACTTTGCTCATTGTGTTGGTTTTTGATTTTATCACTTATTTAGATCTATACCATAATTATGAATCTCCTTTGTTTTCATATGTTCCATAGTTGTTAGAGTTCAATATTGTCTAACCCACTTTTGTATGAGTTATGATCTTTTAGGGTTGTGTTTTCAATTAGGACTACAAACTTTGGTGGAATGTTGTCATCTTTTTTTCTAAAAGTATGCATTTGTCTCTTATTACTTCTTTTGTTTTGTGTTTATATTTTCACAATTCAACCTCTTTTCATTTCCTAGCTATTAGATATAGAATGGGCATCAATTTTCATTAAGTATACAACCATAAATAAAGGTTTTATACCTTTACTCAAATATTTCATATTCAATATTTCTTTGTAGTTTAATTTTTTCATACCCATGTGCAAATAATGCATTTACTCCCCACAACCAATGTGGGTTTTATGGGCTAAAGCAAGTATTGCATTTTGCACCTTTCAAATAGTGTGCATTAATGATCATTATGTGGGTATTACTACACGGGGTTTTAAAACATTGTGGGTTTAAGGTACAATTTAAGTATTGCATATGTGAACATTTTCAATGATGGAAGGTTTAATAGCTCAATGTGGGTATTGCCAAAGTTTGTTTTAGTATATGGGTTCATAATACAAGTATTGTATTTGATGTGCATTGGAACAACAGGTATTTTATATCATGATATGGGTATTGTAATGGGAATTCCAAGTCACAACATCGATTTTAAGGGAGCCATGTAAGTATTGCATTTTGGGTTTTTGTTCAATTATGAATGTTTATAAAATTAAAAATTCTCTTGGTGCAGGAGTTTGTCCTACTTCCTTCAATCATGGGAAGGGTTCCAAAGTCCCATTCCATTCATGTCCAAAACCCCACCAAGGCCCCTTTCTCAAACAAAGACTTGGTGTGGAGGTCCAAGATACGCCATGGAAGGCAAAATAAAGTAACCATTCAATTTGCTTATGTTCCATATGCTCGCATCTCAGAATTCTTGGAAGGTGAATGAGGGGATATGACCACCCCTGTGGAATGGAATGTTTATAAAAACTTTTCAAGCCAAACAAATGTCAAGCAACCAACTATCAAAAATCACCTCGGGTATACATGGTAAACATTTATGGCATTAACCTTTTTAATTTATTTAATTTATATACCAAAGATGTAATCATTTATGTCTTGAATGGTATCAATGCGGATATGGACCAGAGGATTATCAGGAAACTCAACCCACACTCGATCTATTAAACGAAGATGCCTAGCGTCATTTTCAATCAAATGTCTATATACACTGCCCAATGTGGCTAATATCACAATTTATCATAAAGCTTATACACAAACTAATGGGTCATTCGCACATGGTGAACATGATTCGAAATCCATTTCTCATATGTCTCATTATGCTCCATGCATGTCATAAGCATTGAAGGACCACATATGTGCCTAACTAAGTTAGGTTACATAACCAAACAAATATATGACAAGCATAAAACAATTTGGTGGGAACATGTGATGCAGGTCAAAGCATGACACGAGATGATTTCATTCGGCTTCAAGACATTGCATATTTGGATCGGAAACATAAAAAGGGAGTTGGCGTTTACACACCAACCTTGTAATTTCAATTTAGTCTTGGGCTCTCCAACATCTGGAAGATGTGTTCTTTTTCCAAGATGTTGGTGAAATTAATGGGACTCAAGTCCCATTCACCATAGGTATTCAAACACCAACTCAATGTGGGTCCATGCTACCATATGGTCACAATGGTGCCATTTCTATGGATGCCACATTTAACACAAATGATATGAAATTCCATCTATTCACCTTGATGGGGTTTGATGATCATCACACATGTGTCCCTTTAACTTGGATCATTATAAGTAGGCAAACAGCTGAGGATTTGATCGAATGGTTGAAACCATTAAAAAATAAGATGTTATCACACATACCACATTAGAAACCATCATGTTTTCTTGTTGATGATGCACCTCAAGAATTAAAAACATTACAGTTAGTTTTATACCTAGTACCTACTTTGTGTTTATTTCCTTAGATGTCTTTTTAGTATCTTTCATAAAATTATTGATTACTTCAAATGCATTTTTATGTTGTATTAACCCCATCCACTCATGGTGATTTTATTGCATATGTGTCCTTATTAAGGTTGTATGGGGTATGGACAAGGTTCCCCATCTACCTTTGTTGTTAACATGTTCTCAAAGCATGGCGTTTATGTGGTATTGAAAAAATCAAAGATGTGGAGGTGGGGTGGAATCCTCCAATACCTTCATGATGTGATGTACATGTCCATCAATCATGGAGAAACAATTGATGACTTCAAAGAGCGTGGGAGGGTTGTTGTGAGAAAAAGTATTCACAAACATAGGCTTGGTGATGCATGGACAAATTACTTTTGGATTTATTACCATCAATTTGGTAAGTGATAATATTTATCATGGTTTAATATTCAAAATGATTTTGTAATAATGTTATTCATCCTTGTGCATTGTGTTTATGTTTACAAAATTATGGATGGTGGGTGTTTGAAAAGTGCCCCACTCTAACCAAGACACTCAAGTAAGCATTGAATCATATCATGGTGCGTTGAAACATTAGTATGCTCTTGACACAAAAAACTTTAGACGGTGTAGGATTGATTAGTTGGTGTGGTGATTAACAACAACCCTTGCACGCCACTACATGCACACATTGGAAATGAAACAAAAGGGTATCATAAAAAACAAGGTTATGGAGGCCATTATTACACAAAATGTGGAAAAGGCAGCCATTATTCCATTCACCCATGTGTACCAACCAACCTTTGAGAGTAATGGAGCTTGGGGTGTACAGAGCCAAGGCCTTCCCAATGTCATTTACACGGTGAAATTCCCATTCATCGAAATATTTTGTTGCACATGTGAATGGGCATTATGAGGGAACATGTGTAAACACCAAATTGTGGTCATTCTCACATGCACAAACATTATTCAGGAAAATATCATTCATTATTGTGGAACATGGTATGGATCACATCGTGGAGGGGTATGGGTCACATGTTTATAGACCCACAACATATTCCAGATGATATGGAGTCCAATGATGATGACGAAGATGAACATCTTAAAAGTGATGATGGGATCATGGAATTTTATGAGCTCAAGAACATGAAGCAAAGTGATTTCCCTATGGGTGCCATTGTAAGGTCTAGTGACACAATAAATTCATCAACCCTAATGGAAAGGTTTTTTGCACAATTGGTCACTATAATGCAACACATCACAAATGAATGTAAAGATGGTAATGTGACACTTTGTGAACATGCAACCTCACACATGAGAGTACTTGCATGTAATATACATAACATATGCCTCACAAAAACAAAAGGTAGTTTAACACCCAAGATTGGTGTTACACTGCATAAAAGATGGATTGGGAAATAATGTCAAACGATTCAAAGATTAGCATGAAACAATGTTCAATCACACAAATGTATGTACTAAACAATGCCATGAATAAATGTCTCAATTATTAATCAAGATTGTTGCCACTAGCACTAAAAAAATTGTTTTAAAATCAATTTTATATGGAGGAAACCATGGCCCAAATTCTTTGAACATCATGTATTCAACACACACATGAAATCTAATATGCCACAAAGGTTATTATTGTTTCCAAATAATAAACACAAAAAGTTTGAAATGCAAAAAATAAAGATAGTGATAATATTAATGTTAAATGCAAATATTGTAACTAGCCTGAATTTTTCATGGAAAAGTTGAATTTGCAATCTATAATGTGGAATAATTATCTTAAATAATGATTTCAATAACTTATTAAAACAAAAATATAATTAAATTAATCAATCAACTATCAAATTAATTAATATGATTTTTTAATCCAATTTTTTATTATTTAAGTAATTAAAGTTAAACCAAAGGATTGGTTAATTATTTTAAAATAAATAAATGATTATTTAATTATTGATAATTAATTATTTAGATTATCTTAAATACTTGTCTATTAATATTTAATTAAATGAAAAATTTATTGATAATTCATTAATTGTCTAAAATATTTTTTTAATCATTCATTAAATTGGGCGAAATTTTTTAAGGTTTAAACATATGTGAAACCATACAATTTCATTTTATATTTTCTTCAAAGAGATTGAAAAAATTAGGTTGGAAATATCACACAAATGTAAAAAACATACCTTATGTGAAAACCCAACCCTAAATGCAATCCAAAGTTTTTCAAAATCAAAAAATTAAAAATATCTAATTTAATAAGATTTTAAACCATGTTTAAAAAAAAATCAAAGCATATAATTTTATTTTATTTTCTTTGTTTCACATAATAATAAAAATGATCTGTCCCATAAACTAATCTTATGTTTGATTGAAAATTTATTTAAAACTTTTATGATATATAGTAAATAATTTTTTTGTTAAAATAATCATATAGTGGGTCAAAAATATTTTATATTTTATACATATATAAGGCAAGTCCTTATGTAAATTTTATTTTTTATGATGTATAATATTTATTTAAATATTGGTCCAAATATATTGTTGTTTATAACAAATTATATATAAATAATGATATTATGGAATTGTATTGTTAATTCATTTCAATACATATAATATTTTGATATTTATTTAAAATTACATATATAAACCCATGGTTATGTATATTGCAATTATTTTTAATGAATTTTATTTTTAATGTGAATTTTAAAATTCCAAAATATTAATAATTACGTATGAAAATGTTCATAAGTTTTTAGAAACCATGTTAAAGTTTGTGTGAATTTGGAATCTTTGTGAGGGCCAAATTATTGTGTAATGTTTCTAACACCTTCAAAAGCTGAAACATGATTCAACTATTTAAGAAACACAATAGTTTTCATAAAAAACAACCAAAAATCCATAGCCTTGATAAATTACTAATTTCAACAAAAGCTCATTGTCAATGTTGTGACCCTAATTTTGGGCTCACGACTAAAACAAACGCTTCCAAAGGTGTGGGCCGAAAGTGAAGCCTGAGAGTCACATTTCATGCTCCCGGGAATGTAAAAGGGTGTGACAAAATGAACCCACACACTCCCAAATGGGTTTTCACTTTGGGAATTAAAATTATAATGGACTCCCGAATCTTCAAAGAGCAATTGTAGGGCCAAACTCATTGGATTGAAAAGTGAACATTATACCATTGAAAAGTTCTTGGAACTTAGATGTCTAAAATGGGCTCGCACATCCCATCTGGATATTTAAAACACAAGTTATGGCCAAAAGAAGGGCCAGGAGTCAAATTGCCAATTTGACTCTTGACCACTAAAAATCAAGAATCGCCCCGATTTTACTTATGTATAGGTTACATGCCACATATCGTTGGAAAGCTCTCGACAAAAGCTACAACTTTTCTTTAAATCACACATCAATCAGAGGTCTACATAAAACATTATGGGCCTCCAAACTCGTGGGAGTCCCAATTTCAAGAATTTCAAGACTTTTAACTTGGGAGTCTCGGGACAAAATGACATTTAGATGTCGGCCGCATGGCTGGGCACAAATAATATTATAAAGGGGAAGGTGATGGCTTCCTTTAAATCCAGGCCGTGGTGAGTCTTATGTGTCTTGTGAGTCCATGTATGCCCATGGCTCATTTGTGCACCAAAAGTGTTATAATTATGCACTAACCATCTTGTCGTTTGGTTTGTGTAAGTTCGTGTGAATAATTAACTCGCTTGTCACTTGTCTTAGTCCCCATTTCAGAGTTCCAACATGCCCTTCTACCCCGAAGTGCTACAAGCTAAAGAGTGTGCTCGAACTCCTTCTTTTTTCGATGTTTTCACCTTTGGATTCACATTTGAATCTATCAAGGAGTTTGGGTGTGCGTTAGCCAAGGTTGTCAGATTGATTAAAGTGTCAACATTAACCAAATTAAATAACTTAACTTAACATGAGTAATGGGTTAATAAGCTACTTGTTAAATAACCTAACTACTTAATAGGCTACCTACATAATATAAGCCTATTATGTAGTTTATTCATTAATGTAGGCCTTCTAGGTTAATATGCTAGATGGTCTAGGTAGGTATTCAAGGTGGTTGAGCTTACTAGCTAAACCTACTAGTTATGTAAGTAGTTTATTAGCCTAGGCCATGTAAGCCTAATAAACATTTATGACAATTTAATGTTTACTATTATTTATATTATAACATATTAAATTTGATCTAAAAAAACTTCTTTAAAAAAAAAACACATTTTTTCATATAATTGTTACAAGTATATATTATTGGAATATGATTCAAGTTTAGAATTTAGGAAATATAAATTAATTAACATTTTTTTACAAATTTATAGTAATTAAAATAAATCTAAGGTGCATTTTGGGGGGAATTTTATATGCAAAAAATGCAATATATATTTTTATTATATTAAAATTATATATATATATATAAAGAAAGTGAAAAAAATCAGCTTGGAGATATTAGCAAATGGTAAGAAACATACCTTCTTTTGTGTTTTGTTACAAATTTTATTTAATTATTAAAAAAATTAAAGCTAAATTTTTAGTTGGTGAAAGTAAGTACGTGTGTGGATATTGCAAAATTATATAAAAACCTAATCGTAAATGCAATAGCCATATTCAAATTCATTTCAAAATAACCCATAGGTGATTTAGGTAAAACCTTAAGTGAAAGCTCAACCTTAAATGCAATACCCACATGTAAAGTTGCTTCGAAATACCTAACATGTAGTTTGGGTGGTGCCTTCGAATGAAGACCAAGGCTTAGATGTAATACTTACATGTAAGTTCGTTCTAAAATACTCCATAGGTGATTGAGGCAAACTTAATATGAAGATCCAACCGTAAATGCAATACCTACATGTAAAGTCATTTCAAAATAAATAATAAATGGTTTGGGTACCCAAAATATGTCTTTTTATATACCTAAATTAATTATTATTTTAAATTAATTTTATGACAAAAATGCGGGTATTACAATGAATGTAAAAAAATCAACGACTATTATGGGACCTATATGTGGGTATTATTTTAAAAATCTTTACGTGATGTGAGTCCTATTACATTAAATGTAGGTATTACACAATGTTCATTTTGATCTTTGTAAACCCTAGAAAAATTAATGTTACCTATTCATATGGGTTTATTTAAGGTTTGATTTTTACATCTAAAATATTAAAAGATTATGAAAAAGAAGACATATATGATTACCCATCAAATAAATGTGACTAAAAGAAAATAATATATTGATAAAAGATGTACAAAAATGGGTGGATAAAAAATTACTAAAAACCCCAATGAAAAAAAAGGTTTTTTAATAATATATCAAAGGACCAAAATTCAAAAATTTGGTAGTTCAAAAAATGAAAGGGTTGAAAAAACCTAACTAACTATATAAAATGGAAACCTTAAACCATATCATTATTTACAATCCCGTGTTTAGCTTAATAAGTAGTTGTTACATTTACAACCTTTGTTACATGACGAATAATGTATAGATGGCAGCATTGCATTTCAACTTGAATTACATTTGCAACAAACTCTTCTTTTGATGTGCCATGAACCCTATAAACACCCAAAAACCACCAAATTAAACCCTAACACACCTTGGATGAAACAAAATTATAAAAAATAAATAAACATTAACTATTATCGTTTCTTACCTTCCATGAATCATTTTAGATTCATGGAAATCTAATACATTTGTCAATTTTTTTGTTTGACTTAGACTCTCAATCCCAATTTTTGACATCCCATGCCATCTTCAATCATCGTGCATATGCAGAATGGGTGGATTGAATCATTTTTTGTAAATCTTCATCTTTCTCCATCGTTGATGTTACATTTCGAAGCATGCTTCCCACACCCCAAACATTAAAACCCAACACCTGCAACAATTGTTTTGAAATTAATTTGACCAAAGTTGGTTTTGGTAATGGTGGATGTTATTTTGCAATAATTACCAGCTTATCCCATTTGCATTGGGCTTTGGCACGAGCGTGACTAACAACCTTTTAATCATTTCGCCTTTGCACAACCATGGCATCTCCCAAAATGCGAACGTTCATTTTAGCATGTCTTGATGTCGAGGACCTCCTTTAGAAATTGAAGGCCTCCCAGGTTTTAGCCTTTTCTACCACTAAACCACGCACCTCCTTCAAATGCTTGGTCAACAACCATTTAGCACAATATGCGACAATGCAACTATTAATTTTACACTTTCATTTTGACCCAACCTTCATCCATTCTTTGTCTTTCTAAACCATATTAGGTGGATAAGGGGGTGTTGAAGGCTGAAAGGCATGGTCGGTTTCAAGTTCTAGACCTAAACCAAAATATATATTAAAAAAGTCATTACTTTGTAATAAAAAAATCATAACCCTAAAACCTTGTTCATAAAAAGTTCAAAAAATAGAATGCACGTATTGCAAAACATAAAATCACACAATTAAATATAATTCCTGCAATTTTCAATTGTTTTCAGGTATTGCAATAAAAAAATTCAATAAAAAAATCCCATAGTTTCCATCATTTGATGGAAGTTACGGATATAATTAAGCTTAAAAAAACTTGTACAATTTTTTTTATCTGCATTTAATTTGATGTATGTAAATTTTAAAACAATCCAACCCACCATTTTTTGATCAAAATTCCCAATTTATATTGGGAGTGATCTCATCATTTGAATTGTAGATAGTCACCATTGTCAACTGTAAACCACATAAATTGTTTGATTCATCAATTTTGAGTTATGATTAAACAACATTTTGTTCCCCATGTCTCAATTATGATGGAAGAACATTTTGCTCCCCATGTCTCAATTCTAATGGAGCAACATTTTGTTCCCCAAGTCTTAGTTGTAATAGATCAACATTTTGCTCCCGAATTGTCTATTATGATGAAATAACATTTAACTTTTGAGTTTCCAAATCACCACCACCTTTCTTCAATTTCCTTCCTCTAGCCATTACAACCTTCAACATTAAAAAAAAACCACCAATTCATTGTTAATTGTCAATTCTAATGAATTAAACCAAAAGGACCAAAGAAGAAGAAAAAGAAAAAAAGAAAGAAGGCGATGGCAACTTGTTGCCATCATCTTCTTTATAACACCACCACCATAGGAAATTATTGTTGTCACCTTCTTCAAAGCAAAACCAGCGAAAAACTCGACATTAATTGTCGTCACCTTTTTTCTGCAATGAAACCATCGAAAAAAGTGACGGAAACTATCATCGTTTTTTTTTTCTTTACAACACCACCATAGAAAAAGGCAACGGTAACAGTTGCCATCGCTTTCTTCTTCTCTGCAACACCCACCATAGAAGAAGGTGACAACAGTAGTTGTTGTCGCCTTTTTTTTCTTTACAACACCACCATAGAAGAAAGTGACAACAGTAGTTGTCATCGCCTGCTTCTTCTTCTCTACAACACCACCACAAAAAAAGGCGATGACAGTTGTTGTCGTCACCTTCTTCTCTTAAACACCCACCATAGAAGAAGGCGATGGTAGTTGTTGTCGTCGCCTTTTTCTTCTCTACAACACTGACCATAGAAGAAAGCAACAACAGCTGCCATTGCCTTCTTCTTCTTTGTAACACCCACCACAAAAGGAGACGATGGTAGCTTTTGTTGTCTTCATCTTCTTTACAACACCCACCACAGAAGGAGGTGATGACAACTTCCGTTGCCTTCTTCTTTGCAACACCCACCATAGTAGGGGGCGACGATAGCTTTCATTGCCTTCTTCTTCTTTACAACACAAAAAAAAAGGCAACGATAACTTGGAAGTAAGTTGTCATTGCTTTCTTCATTGCAACACCACCAAAGAAGAAGGTGATGGTAACAAGTTGCCATCACCTCCTTCATTGGAACACCACCACAAAAGAAGACAATGGTGAGTTGCTATCATCTTTTTCTTTTTCTCAAACATAGAAAAGAAGGCAACGACAACAATCACTACCATCACTTTCTTCTTTGCAATAACACTAGAGAAGAAAACAACGACACATTGTCGTTGTGACGTCGTCTTCTTCTTCTCGAACATAAAAGAAAACAATAAAAAATATATATAGAAGGGAGGGAGCTTACCTTCAAGCTCTTGTTCTACCATTTCAAGTGCTTTGTCTTGGCTGCCACTTCTGCCTTCTTGTTTCTAGCTGCCACTTTTCCCCTCCTACTTCTAGCTCCTAGTTCTACCCTCCTTTTTCTGCCCTCATGTTTCAAGCTCTCCCAAGCTTTAACGATGGAATGAGCGCAAAGTGAGGTGAGGTGAGGTAGGTAGGAGGGAAAAACTTTGGGGTAAAAAAAAGGCTATAAAACCAAAAACCTTGGGCAGGAGAGGATATGTTTTTGGCTCATCCCCAAAATGACTGAATGGCCTCATCCTGAAATGGTGCACTGGTGGCTACTAGTTCACTCGAGCCCCTATCTAGATACCTTGGCAGCTTCGACATAATTAATTAACTAATTAAAAATAATTTTGACAATTAAAATAAATTTCAGTATTCAATATAATCCTTCACCAAAAAAAGAAATTTCAATTTTAGTTTTTTTGGTGAAAGTTTCACTATTTAAAATATATATATAATTAGTGTCAAAGCTACCAAGGTAATATTATTATGTTTTCCAATTGCTAAGTTTTTGTTGGTTTTTGACAACAAAATAATAATCAAAAGTGATATGATAGGAAAACAATAACACAAATCAAAAGAAAATGCACAATCATTCATCCATTTCTCCAATCCACCCATTCATCCTTTCATTCAGACTCCTTCAATTGATATCAATTTTAATTCATTAAATCCATTCATTCATCCATTTCCTTCGTTCATTTCATCCATTTATTCATCCACTTCATCCATTTCTGTCATTCATTCATACTTGAAAGAAGATCTTTTGGAAGTCACAAAGAGACGCGGTAGCAGCAGAAGCAGCAGCAAAATGCGGATCCACTTTCCAACAAAGAAAATCTGTTTCCTGAGGACACAAAATCACTTGCTGTGTTTTGTTGCCATGGATCC
>Ga0209611_10012939_pt1 | contig 11601 bp, 10 predicted proteins | sample S1TSphgellanicum_3_FD_187693 | JGI IMG/M metagenome (GOLD analysis project Ga0209611, IMG submission 187693) | Host-associated microbial communities from peat moss isolated from Minnesota, USA - S1T2_Fc - Sphagnum magellanicum MG (SPAdes) (version 2) | ecosystem: Host-associated > Plants > Peat...
CCGCAGAGAATACTATAGGGAGTAAGGTGGTGGCTTACTCCCAAGTCCGGGCCGTGGTGAGTCTTGTGTGTCCAAGTGCCCGTGGCAAGTCCCAACACCCAAGGGTGTCCCGAATGCTAAACTAACCTCTTGTGATTGGTTTTGGATGCAGATTCACACAAGCTAAACTAATCCCTCTTCCTAGTCTAATCCATGGGCTCCCAACTCGACCCTCTACCCCTTTTTAGAATTGGAAGCCGGGAGCGTGCTACTAAGTCACAATTTTCGCAACTTGACTTTGTGAAACCCTCAAGTGGGTTTCACCCCGTGACTTGGGAGCACGTCAGTAGAATTGGCGAGTAACCAACAAGAAAACAAAATAATCTTGCAAGTTGCAATGAAGACAAGGCGGGGGAGGTGACGATGTCACAATAATTAACATTATGCGCAATAACAACCTAATTCATCAACACATAGATAGGTAGGCAAGCAAGGTGGCTACAAAATGGTTAAAGACCAACATTAACAAGGTTAATATCAATTGTAGACCACTTGTGATAGGTTGGTGTCAACCTCTTGGCAATTTTCGACTTTCACATGATTGAATGCAAAACTAGCCTTAAATTCAATTGTTAGGATTATGGCAAAATGGATGGTTCAAATCCATCCATTTTAACAAAGCCATGTTGTTTGGCCCCATTAGAACACGCCATTAGAACATTATTGTGCAATATTAGAAATGTGTCCATCTATCCATTTGTTTATGTGAGGCTATTTGGTCTACCTACTAACCTACCCCATCTATTTGTTGGATGTTCACATGTGTAACTCTATCCCCTATAATATGAATATGCCACCTTCCTCTCTCATTCCTTATGAAAGCTTGTGAAATAGTTGTGGTTCTTTCCTTGCCCTTGACCTTCTTACTTTTCCTCTCTCCATGTTGTTACCATTGTTTTGGTCTACTTGTATGACTTTTTAATATAGTTTTTGGCTTTCAAGCCATGGGTCATTAACATCACTACATTGCAACTACCTTCAACCTTGTAATTGTAAAAGACAAATTCCAAATATATATTTCAACATGTGACAATACCAACAATAATTCAAATAATTTCTTTAACACAAGTGTCATAAATGCTAATGAATGGAAATTTGAGTTTTTTCCATAAAAATATTCACTCCAAAACTTCAACCTTTAAAACAATTTTTTGAAAATTATTTTAAATAATTGGTTTACTTGATCACCATATTATTATGGCATTATTTGAAACCACATTATTTCATTCAAATTCAAAGCAACACAAAACATTGATTTATGCTAGTCACAAAATCAATAGGCCTTAAATTGTTGATGAAATGATTTTTTTCTATCAAATTGATTTTAAAAACTTTAAAGTCCGTGGTTAATAAAAGTTGTCTTGTGGTTTGTGATGATTGTTTAACAAAAAAAATTCAAATTGAATTTATTCCATCATCATCAAGTAATCATGATGGGAGATTTGAAAACTTCACATCAACCTTCTTTTCTGCATTGAATTTTGCACTATTGAAAAACATTTGATAATACTTGCATGATGTCCTTTCATTTTTTGGATAGCCAAAATTGGTTAAACCAACTTATGGATGATCATCACCTCAATTACACAAAATTTGAAAAGAAAAAAACATTGTTCCACATGGTGGCACATTTAAAAAATAAATATGTTTTTCATTAACTTGGAAAAATATCAAAATTGTTTTTTTCCCTATCATTTCAATATTGTATGCCTAAATTATGTACCAACATCATGAAGCTAGCTTTTATCTTGAAGTTTTATTTTCATATTTTCATGAAGTTTCCATTATTGTCCAACCTATGAAGTAATTGACATTTAAGAACAATTGCAAGGATTTCAAAACAAATATTAATTAGACGTATTTTTATCCCATCATATGAGAGTTTGTTGCATGGTTATGGTATTCATGGAGTTTGTTATAAGCCTTAATAACATATGTTTAAAAAATATAATGTTCAAACCATTAAATGACATTGGATTAAAGCAAAGTCTATCAATTATTCAAAGTCTAAAACTAAAGCAACAATTCATATGGGCATCTCTTCTATAATTCCATGATTATACATGTATGTTATTGGGTCTAGTCATGGTTGGGGATACTCAAAAGGATTATTTAATGGGAAAATGACAACATAACTCAACTTTCAAGTTTTATATTATTTACCACATTATAATCATAAAGTGTTATTATGTGTTTAAAATTAGAATAATGTTATAGTAAGCAAATTAAAATATCTAAAATCAAATTGAATATTGTATAAACGACCTTTTGAATCCTTCAAATGTTGGATGCACGATTGAGTCTCAATATTGGTAGAAATTGCATTCTTTATAACTGCATACAAGATTTTTAAAAATGATTCAAATGCACATGGTTGTTATTTTTTTAAATGTTATTATTCTAATTTTTCAACAATACATGTTCAATCATTTTACAAACCTTCCCAAATCTATGTGGAAACTTGCATTTAACGTAGTTGATGCGATTTTTTAATTTAGAAGTCCTAAAAGGAAAACCCACAAAATCCAAATGAATAATGACCATAAAGCTTTCAAAAAATATGCTTTTGGGACAAAAAAATTGAAAAAAAAACAAAATTTGCAACTCATACATGGACTTATGAAAATATGGTCAAATTTTAACCATTCAAAAGTCCCTAACTATCAAAAAAATTAGGGTTTTCAAATAAAAGATTTTTCATATGAATTTATCATCTTATATTGCATCATATATTGAGTCCCAATAATAAATTTGGAATGTGAATCAATATTATTTTTTTCATTTTGTGAACGTCCAATCAAATGACCAATCCATATTTTTTAATTCAAAAGTTCATTACTACTAACAAATGAGGCTTTTTATCAATAAATAACCACACAATTCTCTTCATACTGAAATTGTTTGTCTAAAACCCATTGTCAAACATCATAATTAAGAATCGATTAATCACCATATGCATTTGAACTAAGTGTCCCTTAGGAAAAAGTTCATATTGTTGCAATAGTGAGACACTCAATCTTGCGTTTACCCCCAAACAACTATGTTAATTGTGTTATAAATTGTAGCAATACCCTCCTTAAAGTACATGTTCATATTCTTAAAAAATGCATACCTTTTTTTATCCTTTTCCATGTTGCTCCCATTTGTGACAAATTGTGTAATCATATCACATCCTTTTCTTTTCTAAATGTGTATTTTTAGCACTTAATATCACACTAACAGTTTAACCTTCCTTTTAATCATACAACAAAGTTGCATTTGGCCATTTTTCTATTATTATCCTTTTCACACATTGGCTCATACAAACAAAACTTCATAGCCCACTTATCTTATAAGCTCTATATAGTTTTTTTGGGTTTTTTCTTCTTTGATTCATTGGTTGTTGGACGCATAACAATGTCAAGTTGTATGGGACTTTTGTAACCATCAATCATTCCTCTTCAAAAGTGGGACAAATGTCAAAGATTACCATCACAAGGGGTCTAGGGTAATGAGGACACAAATGAAATAAACAAAAGAATTTGTGTACCACCTCCAATGGTAGGGTTGTTATTGCAAGTAGATCCTTTTAAATTGGCCAATTCAAAAGCAAAAAGAAAATGCAATATTTCAATTTTGAAAGGTGGTGCTAAGGGCATAATAGCCACCAAGAACTAAACCTTTGATGCAATAGACCAACTTGGGAAAAGAAAAATCATATTACAAGCAAGATGACAATTGAATAACCAAAAATACATATTGTCCCCATCTACGTGGTTGAATATTCACTTCTCAATGTGATTTGATGATCCTCAATCCTTTGATTGCCTTGTGTGACACATAATACCATCATAGAAAATTTTGCCACTAGAGAAAAACCATCGGATGGGCTTGGCAATTTGATTCCTTGAATAGATGAACAAATACATGGACATATGGCTCCACTTTTTATGCTATCAATGTCCATATAAGTGAGAATAGATGATGAAAATCTATTATAATATATATTTTGGGTTTTACAACTTGGGTTTAACAATTTGAGATATTTATGACTTAGGTTAAACAATTAAACAAATTGTAAATAAGAACCCAAATCATAAATCCCAAGATGTGTTATAATAAAGACATTCACAATGTGATGGCAGAACCCCAGCCCACCCTGTTCCATAGTGTGCTTTAAATGACAGCTATTGAAGACGTTCATATTGATAGTAGAGCAAAACAAAGTTACAATTTACAAGCCAAAGGGATAGATGAGGCATGTATTGCATAAGGAAGCAAAGGACTGTTCCTGAGGACATTCTGTAGGCCCCGCTTTATAACTAGGAGTCAGGGCCAATGTTCAACCCAAATCCAGCATTCTTATTGGTGCAAAAGTTGAAATTAGCCCCAAGGGCTTTACCCTAGAAGTCAAGGCTGAGATGGATAAAAACTTTTCAATCTGCCCCAAGTTAGTAATAAATGCTGAACATTATGGCCTTGTATTGGCCCCAAGGCAGAAAAAAAAGGATACCATCAAATTTGGGAGGCCAATTTACAACCCTTGGGGCCAATGTTCCAGCATTTATTAATATCCTGACATCAATGTTCTAGCATTTATTACTAACTTGGGGCCAATTTGCAACCCAAAAATGTTCAAAGTTGGCCCCAAGTTTTTTTTGGCCCTGATTCCTAGTGTAAAGTGGGGCCTTAGTGAGTAGTTCGGCCTAAACAAAATTGTGCACCAAAGAAATGTACATGTACATTTACAAATTCATGCTTCAATTGCAAAGGCTTGGTCAATGTAGCAGGACTATCATTATATCCCATTGCAAGCTCCAAGTTCTCGAGTTTGGACTTCCATGTGCAACTCTCCTGCTACATAGTGACAAATAAAAGGTCTCCCCGGCAAATGTAGCAGGACTGTCATCATATCCAGTTCTCAAGTCTGAGTTCTGAAGTTATAGACTTACATGTGCAACCGTCCTGGTACATCGAGAAATAAAAGGACTCATGTGACCCAAGCAGCACCTCCCATTGCATCGTCCATTGGAAACCCGTTACAACTATACTTACTACTCACACAAATTGGGGCAGGAATTTTTCATAAGGATAACTTTAAATTTCTTAAAGAGTTAATTTGTTCAGGAAAATCTTTGTTTTTTTAAAATTTAATTTTGCTTCTTTGAGCTTGGATGAATTTCAATCACCTAATTTGATCAATTGTAAGCAGATGGCAATCCGATCCAAAAAATAATCAGTGACCTTTGATCACATGGATTGTACAAATGATGTTATGGAGAATTTCAAATTCTGCACACTTTAAGATTTGTCTTCAATTGATATGATGAAGATGGGTTTGAAATAATGAATTTCAGTTATTTCAGGCTTTGATTGTTTGATTTCCTAATGTCTTCTGTGACACCATTTTCCAACAATCAAACTTATTATTGAGTTCAATTTCATCAAGTGTAATCGAGTAGTCAAAGGCTTCTGCCTCCGTTTGAAACCGGATGAAAGACTCCCATTCTGACATTCGGCAAGGCAGGGGTTCACACGAGTCTCAAATTGTAAAAAATGTCAGGTAGATTGATTTCCAGGGGATGATTGGTAAGGGGATTCTGAAATCACCACCACCAACTAGTTGCTAGCTCAAGCTCAATTAATGGCGACTTTATTTTCCCAATAAGTTTATTCAGCAATGAGCATGCAAGCTTAACTTCTACTACTGTCAATACAAATTTGAAATTTGAGCAATTTAATGAGAGACATAATAGAAATGAATCAGCTCTCACCTCAGTCCCTCTAAGCTGCAGAATGCACACAGTGTGGGGGTCTGGACTCTGGAGTAGTCTGAACTCATGTTACAACTAAGTAGGAAACAAGTCGTACTGAATCCTGATAGTGCAATTGCCTGACATTCTGAAACTAGCACATGTAAACGAGGGTGACGTTAAAGTCTCATTCACCGTGCAATTACGTCAACAACATTAAAACGCCTAAGTCAATCACATTCCAGCAATTTATAACAACACTAGACTGGTACACTAGACTGGTTGAAGCTTGTTTTAAAATTGTGGGTGACATAGTCTCACACCAAGATGGCAGGTGAAAGACCAAGCTCATAGGTACAATGATGGACTGACCTCCTCAGGCAATCTTCCCTGGCACCCATCACTTTATATTCACTGCAAAAGCTCATTTGTGTTTTACTTTTTAAGCCTTCGACAAATATTCAGTTCACTTAGAAAGAATGTTTTTATCAACACGCTTGAACACACTTGAACGGGATGAAATGGCATAAATGGGGGATTCAAATTCAAAAACCAGTTTTAAGTGGGGAATCAGGAAATTTTGCCCTGATCTTGATTTGGGTTTTGCAAGCCCTGGTTGACATGTTATGAGGCCTCTCAAGATGACTTGAGTCTTGGACACACTAGATTGCCCACCCATCCCGGAAGAGGCAATCCACAAGGCTGTCAACAGCTTCAAAACATTTTAGTGGTATCGCTTGTGGATGGGGGCGTTACCCACCAGCTTAAGGTGCATGCCTGAGGCAATAGCTGAGGGCGGCCCTGAATAGCATCTGTCCCGGGCTTTAGAACCCTGTCAAGCATAACTCACTAAAGGGGTCCTTATTAATAGAATTAAAAATTCACCTGAAAAGTTTTGTGCCCAACAACCAACATTGAACATGATGCAAACTATCCATTTTGAGTGCATTGACCAGCAACATTGAGTGAGAGTAATTTTTTGTGATTGTTGCAAGGGAAAAAGGTGCAAGAAAAAATGGTGGACTTGTGAAAGATGGTCAAATGTGATGATTCCTTCATAATACACAAATTGAAGGGCCATAGTGCGATCAATCCTAGACATGAGGATTCAAAGTCTAATTCATAAGAATACATAGAGAAATTGTTCAAATGTGTGCAACATGAAAACTCACTACCATTGATTGACTTGGAAAGTTCATGCCCTTAACAAGGTTGCACTTGGCTCCTTGAGGTTGAACAATTGAAAGGGACAAGGCTAGTTGCAATCAAGGATTCAAAATCTAATTAACAAGAAAACAAAGAGGAAGTATTCAAGTGTGTGCAACATGAAGACTCACTACCATTAATCGACTTGGAGAATCCATGCCCTTAACAAGGTTACACTTGGTTCCTAGAGGTTGAACACTTGAAAGGGACAAGGCTAGTTGCAATCAAGGATTCAAAATCTAATTAACAAGAATACAAAGAGGAAGTATTCAAGTGTGTGCAACATGAAGACTCACTACCATTAATTGACTTGGAGAATCCATGCCCTTAACAAGGTTACACTTGGTTCCTAGAGGTTGAACACCTGAAAGGGACAAGGCTAGTTGCAATCAAGCAAATAAACATGTTGCTTTCATGTGATGAACCTACTATGCATTTAATTTCTAGATCATGACATAGTTTTTAGACATACCATATTGCAAACCATTATGACCATGAAGGTGATGAGAATGTTATTCCAAGAGCAAGCTAACAAAGCACACAACGTGATGTTGATGAATTTTGGCAATCATGTGGTGGGTTTAGGGAAATTGGAATGGGGGATGTTCCAATCACTTAAGGTTCACCATCTCAATTTGATAGGTGAAACCATGAAAAATAATGGCAATTAGGATGACCAGAGCTTTGATTGTAGGAATGGAAGTTGTGCAAGTTGAATTCACAATCTATATTACAAGTTTAATGTTTAATGTGAATGCCATGTCATTATGAAATTAGTTGTATGAACTTACACAATCACGAAAAAAAGGCAAGGTAGACATCAAGGACAAGACAAAGACACAACGTGGACAAACAAGGAACTTGACAAAAAGTAAAATATGGATGATTTTATTGCTTTAACAAAACATGATGCAAGTTAAGCATGAAATGAACTAAAATGTATAAAGGTCGCAACTTGCATTACCAAGATTGAAGGGTGTGCCCTTTGAACCTTTTATCATATTATCCAATGAAACTTTTTAAAAGATCATCAACTTTTTAAAAAGTTGCACCAACTAAACATTCTATAGGTTTATATTAGATAACCTTTAGAAATTATTTTTTAAAGATATTTTTGGAAAATCTTAAAAATTTCTCTTGTAATTTATTATTTGTGATAATAAATGTTTTACACAAAGGATAGGATGATGCATTTGTCTTGTATATGAAGAATATACAAATGATTGGGAACCTTTTAACATTCACACAATTGAAATTGAAGGTGGTTGAAATCACGTAGGAAATTATGATTACTTCTTCAAAAGTGAGATTCTATGTAACTAAGGGTCATTCAAATGGTTCAAGAGGTGCAATCTAGGCCCATGATTGAAAATCATCCATGGTCTAAAGGTTGCTCATGTAAAGGGTTTATGCCCCACAAATGTTGCATCAATCTACACAAACCTAATAGAGGTTTACAATGCAATACACCTTTCTTAGCCAATTTAACAAATGTGGAATCAATGTGATGAATTAAGTGACAAGTTTTGAGAAATGGGGGTGCACAAGCTTGAGTTAGGACAATGTCCATATTCATGCACTTGGTTACACTAAATAAGGAGTCATTGTGTGTATTCTCTTGCACCAATGTAATAAAGGAATCATTTCCAAAATTTTATATTTTTAAACTACGTAAGAAAATTTGCCAAATTTTCATTGAAAGGAATGAGACTAGAACTACAATAGCTATGCAACCAAAGTGAAAATGACTGCCATTTTGTATATAAATGGATTTCATAGTTCATTGCATTTGTTCAAATATGTGGATGTAACTTAAGTACAATTAACTATCACTTGTTGGTTTTAAATGGCCATAATTTGCATGTTACAATAAATGTTATGCATAAGACAACAGGTGCATTTGATTAATTTTTCATCACACATGCCATATTTTGCAACCTCTTGATGTTGCATTTTTCAAATTGTTCAAAACAATGTTTAAAACTTACAAAAATGTGCAGACAACCCTAATTAACAAAGGAAATATTTATGGAAAAGAAGACCTAGCACAATGGGTGTTTTTAATCCTTAGAAAAACATTAAATTCACATAACATATTCAAGGGGTTCAACACAATCAAAATTTAAACTTTTAACTCAAACATTATGTTAAATAAGATGCAACATAATGAAACATTTGTGAAGATAAAAATCCAAAATTTGATCAAGTTGATTTGCACATTAAATGATAAGGTTTTGGGTGAAATGATTTTAATCAATGAAACTATTTGCCACTATTATGTTGAAGTTGATAATTCTAAATGTGAACATTACAACAAAAGGTGTCCCTATATGTCAAGTGATTTCATTGGATTATGAGTGAATTTAGTAATTATAATCAATAGGACCTAGTGGAGAAGCAATGAATTCATTGGTCTAGTGAATGGGGATTAATGAACTGCACCCACATTTTACAATAGTGGGAGCACCTTGTGAAGGTCTCATTCTTGAATTGGAGAACAATCCAATCAATTCCTTAATGGAGGCAGGGCCCATAAATTCAATCACTTTAGCATTAAGGTTCTTAATGCAACCTAATAACCATGTTACTCATTTTTTTTCTATGCCTAAAGCCCCATGCTAGCCCATGCATTGGGTTTCAACAATAAAACCTTTCATATATCACTCAAAATCCATTATGATGACCTTTGATGCTTATGTGTGTGCACTTGAGTAGAAACTAGCTTGTAAGGAAACATCGATTAGTGATTAAAGACATTGGAAATAGATGTTGTCGTTGGAAGATTGAAAAACTATTGGAAAAATTGAAAAGGAACTCACCAAATGTGTGAAGCTAGATGAGAATGTTGAATTTTTTTTTTTATGAATTAAGGTTTGCTAGGTATTGTGTTAAACAAGGCAATGCATTCCATGCTATGATCAAAACCAATGAACCTTTACCAACAAATGCCTATTGAGCCCTATTTTGTTGAAATCACACCATTGATATGCAAGTTCAACATGGCAAAAACATTTGAAAAATGAAAGCTTCAATGAGAAGGTAGAGAAGTGGCACAAATCTTGTTGGTTGAACCAGTGTGGTTCCATAGTCCATTTTAAAATTCCATTCCAATGGAGTGAGATCATTCAAAAAATTGTTGCAAAAAGCTCCAACATTCACAATGAGCTAACAATGAAGAAAGTGTGAAGAGCTAATGGTGATAAAAGCATGGGGGATGAGTGTGATCATTGTGCAATTAAATGGCTAGAGTTGGGATATTAATAGTCAATTTACAAGTAATGTGTGAAGGTTTTTGCAAACTTGTAAACACAATTTTCACAATGGGGTGATGCACTTTATGGGATTATTTTGACATATTTAAAACTAGTCTTGAATAGACCAATGTTGCATTATTCAAATTAGTGCTCCTCTATCCTCACTAAGAGCTACCATATACTAGGGATTGATTATGAGTGAATATAGGAGGGCCCAAATTAAAAGTATAATCCAAATTCATTATTTATGAGCCTTTTAGATGCCCATAATTGGTGCCAACCTACACTAAAACTTTGGAAATTTCTCACCAATGCACATAAAATTGTGATTCCACTTATTTTTTGGTATTCATTCATTTGCTAAAATTTCAATGAATTGGTTTTCATCCTAAGCCCCCTTTGAATTGTTGTGTTTTGTAATCCATTTGCAGATCACATACCTTACAATACAAAATTTGTGACATTTTTGACAACTGATTACAGGCTTAGGAACCTAGGATTATAGCTTAGGATGGGGTTTGGAGTTTGGACCAGTGTTGGGTGGGTATGGTTTTTTTGGCAAAACCAGCCGATAACTATAACATACATTTCAAAAGAAAACCTAAAGGAATCCTAATGGGTTTTAGAGTTATCACATATTCATCACTTGGTTCATTGTGAATTGGTAGTCATAATATTAGGTTGTCAATTTTGAACTTCTATACAAGTGCAAGACATTGATAACTCAAGAAAAAATCTAGTGGCCAATTGCATCATGAAAAGAATCAAAAGATTTTTTTTGTTTTTTGAAAAAAAAACCTACTCTACCAAAGAGCAACATGAAAAATTCTGGTGGTCAATTGCATGATGGGAAAAAGTCAAACAACTATCATCACAAACTACCACATTGTAACAAAGTTATATGAAATTTTTGGGTGGCCAATTGTATCATAGAAGAACCAGAAGATTCTCACAAAAACCTAAACTGCCAAAGAGCTACAATTCCCAATCAGCTAAATCATTACAGAAGCAACAACTTTTGGAAGAAGATGTACCTAGTGATGCCAGATATAAAAGGTCTAATGTGAACTAGCCTAAGCTAGCTGCCCATAATAACCCGTGTTGTGTAGTAATTTGACTTTTAAACAACTATCAGTTCTCGATTTTTTTAAAGTTATTATTGGTTCCAATTCTTTGAAAAAAATTAAAATCAAAGAATTGCACATCTCGTTATTTCAAAAGCCTTAAGGAACCTATGGATATTACCAATCGGTGTATTTTTTTTCTTGTGAAATTTTTTAATTTTTCAACAAAGAAATTGGGAAATTTTTGGAAATTTTTGTTTTTCTAGGATGAATTTGACTAAATTTGCTTTTTTTTTTTTTTGTTAA
>Ga0209611_10012940_pt1 | contig 11601 bp, 12 predicted proteins | sample S1TSphgellanicum_3_FD_187693 | JGI IMG/M metagenome (GOLD analysis project Ga0209611, IMG submission 187693) | Host-associated microbial communities from peat moss isolated from Minnesota, USA - S1T2_Fc - Sphagnum magellanicum MG (SPAdes) (version 2) | ecosystem: Host-associated > Plants > Peat...
ATCTCGTATGTGGAACAAAAAATTTGGGCAGTAAACAACAGAGCAACAGAAACTTTGATGAGTTGGGTGCTGAAGTAAATGGTGCGACCGTAGAGAGGTGAGCTGCTGTAGTGTGTAGTAGGAGCTTGGCAGTGTGTGTTATGGTCATCCACTGGGAGTTGGGATGCTTCTATCAAAATTCAGTAGCAGACTGTAGCAACTTTGTGACATAACTGGTGCGCTGGTGGGTGTTGGTCCACTCTGGTCCACATTACGGAGCGTACTGGGCCTCTGGGGCGTAATGGGCTTCTTGTCCCTCTCCGCCTGCCCGTTCTGTGTCTGCATTCCGAGCGAGCCATGGCGCTTCGCTTCCCCAGCGTCAATATACACAGACGCTCTTCTCTTTCACGCCTCTGTGTATCTTGGACAGGAGAAACTCATGCGCATTCAAAGCAGACGGGGGAATCATATTCTGACTCAGGAATTTTTTTTGGCAATTTTCGCGATCGATCGACTTCATAGGAGGAGGCTTTTCAAATCTTTTCTTCGCTTCTTGTAGAAAGCAGACGAGAGTATCTCAATCTGGTGGAGGAATTAGAGTGTGGATGCCAAACAATAATTCGGCGATCGTGTTTGCTTGTGAAAGATTGTAGTATGTGTCGCGGCGGGTGGAACCTTGAATCGTATCTCTGAAGGACTTATTTTGCTGTTGTTACAAAAGAATGTTTTTCCGGTTTCTTGTTTCTTCACGGAGCCTCTCCGGTTCTTCTTCTTCTTGATTGCAAAACGGATGCCAAAAGAGAGAGAGAGAGAGAGCAAAAGAAAAGAACGGGGGACAGAGTATGAGAAATTCGTAAATGGCTGATTTCCTTTGCTGAAAAGTGTCAAGATGACGAAAGCGTTGTCGTTGTTGAGAAGGAGTAGATTGTGTGCGAGACACTCACAGGTCATCGTCTGCCACGCAGCGCGTCAGAATGCTCTCTCTGGCAACAAGAAGCAAGGGAAATCATGAAAGGTCAGTTGTCTTCAACTATTTCTTCAGCCAGTTTTGTTCCAATGTTTTTCTAGATCATCCATCATGCTTTGCTAATTGAGTCGATGACCAAGAAGACCCGAGGCCATCGGCACAATTGGAAGTTGTTGATGTTCAGCTTTGCCACTGGTGGAATTTGGGTAAAGAAGGTCCTTCTGCTCCTCCTTTGCATGATCTGCTCATCAGTTTGAGGATTATGTCATGAGTTTCGAAACTAAGGATCTAAGGTATTATTGTGTGAAGAAGAAGGAGAAGAAGAAGAGGCCTTCTTCAAAACAGCTCACCAGGCTGTGCAACCTAATGAAGATGAAAATAGATCACCAAATGATAATGCAAGCAGCGAAGCTCCAAGGCTTCAGGTACACTGCTGTAACTCCAATCCTCAATGCTGGTCCAAAAGTAGAATTTTTTTGAGTTGTAGCATCAGATTGCATTCTGTTCTGCTACTCTTAGCTGCTTCACATTTCCACATTACCTCCACATTTCGATGGTTTAGGGTTTAACTACCTACAGTGCCATCCATCTGCAGGGAGGTTATAAAATGCTTCCTGCTCAAGTTCAGCAACATCTTTGTTCACAAAAAGGTAAAATTTCATGAACAGACTCTTTGCATCATAAGATGTAGACTGTTGTAATGGGTGTTAATTGGAGGTGCAACAAACGCCTTCTTCTGGCCACAATGATATCTAATTCAGTTCTGTTTCCTCCAAAAGAAAATTAATCGGATGATGACCCACAACGAGTTCTGCTGGCCATCACTGTGGAGATTGATGATGGGTGTGTGGAGCATATTGAGATGAGGGCAGGTGATTCACCTGAGGCAGTGGCCATGAAATTTTGCCTCGATCATGGTCTTCCTGAGCAATTTGTGGCACCACTTGCAGAGCATATTGTCAGCAACATCATAAGTCTCAGGTCTGTTGCACCTCTAATCTCCTCCACATTACCAAGCAGAGCTTCTCTGCCGTAAGAGATTTTTATGCCTTCTTACAAAGTCTGCAGTAAATGGTGTTGATACAAATTTTGTGACTTTGAAGATGAATGAATCCCTTGTTTGTAAGTGGCCATGCTGATCTTACTTAGCAAAAATGGAGGTTGTAATCAAACAACCCATATGATATTTCCTGCAGTGACACAAAACTGTTGCAGGGTCACCAATTCTGAATGCCTGTATTTTGTATGTGCAACAACAGTTGCCAAGATTTCTTGTACCTCAGCAGTTGTTCATCTGCAGCACTTACTGTATGAAAGGCTTCTCACCCTTGTTTGCTATTGCAGTAAGGAGGCCAATGGTATTGTGTTTTGCTCTAAAGACGAGTGTCATTCATATGAAGAAGAGTGGCCAACATGTGCAGCAGACAAGGGTGCTTCTGACTGCATCCAACATGATGAATCTGATTGGAAGACCCAATATGCCAGACCATGTGGCCACATCTTCCGATGTGTGAACTTTCCCTTGTCAAGATCTAAAGATGCTAACAAAATGGGATCTGGAAGGGCTCATTTGTCACCTCTGAAGACAAGGCAAAATTATATGCAAAAAAATGTATCCGGCCAGCTGATTGCTCCAACTCTTACAAGCCTTGCCAAACTTGGCAGTGAAGAACAGAAAAGAGAAGACACACTTAAAAGTGTCAGCACTTGTCATGTCCCTTACCGGGCGGTAATTTCATCTGCTACTCATCTCACACTACTCTCAGAAGTGACTTTCTTCAGTAGTCATTTCTCATGACAGAGTTGGATCTGCCAACTTAATCAGAGTGGTCCTCCTGAGCATTCCAGGATCCTCTCATATCAGTTTTCTAGGGCACTTTTGCCAGAACATTTTGGACACCTGCAAAATAACAATTGAAAAGTGCACACCTTGCAACTTATGCTGAAACAGAATGCTGTTTGCATCCGCTTATATACTGAGTTTGTGAGGCGGAAGCTGAAACTAGAGGAAGACAAAAAGCATAGCCTGGAGTTGTACCAGGAGAAATTGGGGAGGGATAGGACCAGAATCTCCAAGGTACAATTTTCTGAAGAGCTCTTGAGATTCTTGATGTTGCAATAGTTATTGAATCTTGATTTGGTGCATACATGTTTATGTTGGCTTTGGCAGGAGTCTTCCTTTGTACTTTTTTGCACAATGTTTACTTTGGATCTCATTCATTTGCCTCCTGTGACTTACTACAAACTTCTCAAACCAGGAATCATGGAGAATCATGTGGATGAGAGGACGGGCAGCCAAGCAGTATAGGAATTATGGTGAACTATTGTACACAGAAGGTCTTATTAAGAAGAAGACTCAAATGAAGCTAATGGAACAGAAGCAGAAAAATGATGAAGCCAGGGAGCTGGCACAATTGACATTGATGCCTGAAATTAGGTGCTTGAATATCCTTGAGCTCAGATTTTGTATCCTTGTGTCTGGTTTCCTCTTTAGTCCTCTGTAGTATGCTTCATCATACAATCTCTGTTGCTGAAGTCCTGCATTCTTGGATTGTGGAAGCAAGCAACCAAAGAACATGAGGCAGGAGCAGGGGCAGGTTTGGAAAAGGCTGCTATGTCAAGAGAAGCCAAGGCAGGATCAATTGCAGGAACTTTGGAATGAGGTACATGTTTAACAAGGAGAAATCGATTAAACATCACTCTGCAGGGACTGTATGCAAAAGTATACATGACCTGATGAAGGAACCCAAACTGCCTGATTTGTAATGTGACAGCTCTGGGAGACAAAGCTTAAGGAGTGCACTTTCAAACCTCAGATAATTCACCGAAGAATGAGTCATGATAGGCGGGAGGACATGAAACATGGTTCATGTAATCGATTTGAACTTTTGTTCATGGATGCCAAAAGCCGCTGTTGCCGACAAGCTCAGTACATGCAATGGTATCCTGAAGGGTCAGAGCAAGTTTTGCCCCTCTGAAAGTCAAGGTCCCAATTCATTTCATCAAGAAGATATTTTAGGGTTACATAGGTCAAGTGAATTTACTCCATTGGATGATGTTTCTGCTTGCTTTCCACTGTCTATATGACCTGTGTAGATGTGATTGACATTAAGCTGCATGTTTCTACCTGCAACAGCAATGTTCATTATGTACTTAGTTCTGACCTGTTGGTGCAGAGTAACATTTCAGCCAGCTATCAACAGAAGAAAAGTTGAGAGGTTGGACATGGATGGAGATAATACCCAGGAAGAAACTGTCTTTGATAGACTGTTGCAGTATGCCTCCAAGTTGACTGAGAAGAAAAAATTGCAGGAGCAATTTGCTCACAGACCAATTGACCCCAACACAGGTCGAATGCTCTTTAGACCTCACACTGGACGCAAGCCACAGAGTGATGTAAGCAGTTCCTCTCATCCTAGTGGTAAAGCAGCATATGTGTTGAGTAGCAGGAGTGGAGATTATTTTGTTGTGCAGTCAAGTGGAACAAGTAACAGAGTAACCTGAAAGGTCTCAAATTCAAATACCAACAACTGTATGTGAGGTGGTCATTACTTGAGCAGCCTTAAAATGAAGTGTGTTGTGCACAAGTATTACCTCCCCCCTCCTGCCAACAATGAATTTGCAATTTGTCCAGCTGACATCAGCAATTGAATAGCTCATGTTTTGTACCTTTGATGGCAGAGGAACCCAGGACATCTTCCAATTTGGGAGTTTTTGTATAGAATGAAATCTGCACTTGATAGCAAATTGGAAAGTCTGGCTGAGAGGGATCAAAAACTAAAGAGAGATCAAGCCAACTGCCATTATGTTGGGCCCAAGTCACAAAAGCTACTTGGACAAAAGGGTGCAAAAGTCCACTCGAGGCTCAAACACAAGGATCATACTGATCACAGTAGCTTTACTCATCAATTTGAGATGGATCACTTGTCTTGTAATCTTGCAACTCGGAGGCAAAAGTTTCAGTAGGTCATTCTCATCATACCATTCAGATTTGTTAAGCAGGGGAGAAAGGGCTCATTGTTAATTTGTGTTTTGTGTTCTTTCATAAGACTGCAGAACAGACCACTTCAGTGTCACACCTAGGTACACTGGTGTTTTTCACTTCACCCACCCATGTAGTAGACAGCTAATTGAAGCTTGTTCATTGAATTTGAAGTTGTTTACTTGTTGATGGTCATCCAAAGTTGCTTGCTGCTCAACCTGTTACACAGCATAGCCTCTAGCAGCTGCTGCAAAGAAGTTACACACACACGGCAACAGTATCATCACCAGCTTGCCTGTCATATTAGTGCATTTCTGTGATGCAATTTGGTTTTGTACACCTGGATGTACATTCTTTTTGAGTAGATTTGGCTGATGATCTGCACTGTCATGCATGTGCAGCTCAAACAGTCAATGGTACAAGCTAATATGCATGGATAGAGAGGAAAGGCAACAGAAGATCGAAGAAATGTGCAAGGAAAAACAGGACGTGGAGATGGCTCAGTGCACTTTCAGACCAGACCGCTTTAGTAGAGGCACCAGAAAGGTAACCACATCAGAATTTTATCTGGCTTCATTTGCCATTGATGAATGTAATATCATGTGCAACGAGGAGAAATCAAGAGTGAGTTGAACCATGGTGGTAGATTCCTATTTTCATATGATGTTTCAGGAATTCCAGAAGGCAACCAGGGGTCAGTGTGACACAATATCCTCAATAGTGCAGAAGGTACAAGAGGAAGTACATGGATTTTACTTCCAAGATGATCAAGACCCTGGTAAATTTGAACCTCCACCATGCTTCTGGAACCAGATGCATTTGAAAGTGCTGCTATGTCTCAGTATCTTCCTTGCATAAGAAGAATTGACTCTGGATCAAAGGGATGCTAATCTCATCACTAAGTTTCACACATCTTATCAACTGAAATCATTTGAAAGCTCATGTACCAATTCAAGGTTTGTAGTTCCAATGGGCAGACATAATGCCAGCAAGTAGCAGAAGCTGATGGATCTATTGTCTAGATCCCTGCTGGAATGACAATTTGGCTACCCCAGAAGCAGCCTTTCCAAATGTTGTTGCTGCATGATGGGGAGTGGATATGGCCTCATGTCTATTTGCTTATACTGTTAGTTAATCTGTGTGAGGTCAATGGCAGCTAGAAAGTGTGAAAACTGTTGCAATGAAAAGAGCATGAGGTCACCACAACCTCAATGCTAATACCATTGCTGCAGAGTGGCTAGGACTGTGTCCAACAAGTGTACCAGCAAATGAAGTGTCATGTGCTCCAAATACTAATGGAGCACATGTATTGTAATGATAGTACTGTCCTGATGAAGTTGGTGCATTGGGTGTGCTAGAATCTTGGAAGCGGATCATGGGTGACTCACTTGACAACTGCCAGGCAGTGGGGACAAGTTCCTTGCCTTTGATGAAGCAACCAAATTCCAGTTCTCCAAGCTACTTGTCCACCCTTGATGATTTGCCTGACGCAGATGTGAAGAAGCATAGCCTCTTTTTTGGCATGATGGGGCTTTAACATGACCCCTCAGTGTTACCAGCTATTCTGGCACATCTCGTCCTAGTGTGCTTCACTAGAGTTGGTATGTGTCTCTCCCAATTGCCCTAAATTCGATCAAATTTCTGGGCCTCTCCATAAGGTTTTTGGATTGTATCAATGTATTCAACAATCAGATTGTTGGTAAACTTAGGTGGATACATTAGATCATACAAGATCATGATGTTAAGCTCCTTGGGTTGAAACAATTTATATACCTAAAAATGATGATGGATGATCAGACAAATCCTCCTAGGGTTGCAATTCTCCATGTAAGGAGTTTCACTTCTAAAGGAAGGAAGCACTATGCATGGTGTAAGTAGGGGAGAAGGCTCTCATCGTCAGTTTCAATTAGTGTCAAACTATTGAATGATCACCCCCCTCTCTTGCCTCCACAAGTCAACCTTGTGGTCTACTTTGAAATTGAAGACAATTTCAATTCAGATGCAATCAGCCAACCATCCCACCCTTGCCGAACAACAACAAAGATCAGTGCTCCTTTTCTCTCGGAGACATTAAGGTCTGGGGTGGCAGATTATAATTTCATTTTCTTGAACATATTGTATGACATAATCTTCCAGTGATGATCATACTTGTAATAGTGACTAAAATGTGTCTGCACAACATGAAATTTTCTTTAAATTGTTGAATTTGCCACCCTAGCCCTTAATATCATGGAATGTTCTTGCCCAACATAATGGGCAGGGCTTGACCATTCAATTTTACAGAAACTGGCATCCAAGATTCTGTGTCTGTGTGTGTTTCTCTTTTTGTCTCTGTTTGCATTGATCAGAGAAGCTGCCAAAAAAGGAATAAAAATTGACACTAAGAGAAACAAATCAAAAAGAAGATTTACACTTTAAGGAAAACAAAAGAAGTGCAATATGGAAACTCTTTTCAAAGCAAACCAACAACAAATGAAATCCACAGTTTCTGAAAAAGAACACAACGAAAAGAAAATCCATTCTCTCTGGAAAACAGAACAAAATCAAAATCTAGTCTCTTGAAAAACAAAGAAAACCAGACAAAATCTCTGAAAAAGAAAAACAAGAAGAATCTCTACTCTCTGAAAAACAATAAAAAATCAACACTCCCTGGAAAACAAAACAAACAAAATCCAATACTCTCTGAAAACAAAACAAGCAAACTCCACTCTCCAGAAAAAAGAGAGAAAAAAAAGAACACACCCACCCACACACAGAATGACCAAGAAAACAACAAAATTCATAGGTATATATAGTTGGGAACTACCCATAAATGGTTTGTAAGTATGTAGGTACGAATGTGGGTAAGCCCCCTTGGTGCCTACCAGGTGGGTAGATGCATGCGAATGGTTGAAACACAGCTAACCAACCATTCACATGCATCTACCTACCACTCTGGTCAGCAATGGAACAGGAAGGAATACATTTAAACGTGTTTCCTGTCCACACACCATCCATCCATCCTGCATGGGTGCTGGTGGGTCAAGCTGGCCTCCTTGAGATTACAATGCAGATGTTCAAAGCTATGAGGTTTTTGAATGGTAGATAATAAGATCAACGAGAGCCCAGGGTGGGTACCCTGTGCTAACTAGTAGTTCACTAATGAAATGAAGGTCGACGGTTATGGGTTGTAATTTGCCTGACAGCCCATCAGAGCATTGAGATCTAGAGGGCTTTCAAGTTGCCAACATTTAATCCAGAGTCCAACTCTGAGAGAGAGAGATTGAAAAAGAACCCTCAAGCTGCCAGATGCTAATCCAGTATCCAGAGGAAATGCTCTGAAATGCACATGCGGTGATGGTGGTGAGAGTGCATCGCGACGCACGCCCAAACTGGTTGCAGTCTTGAATGCGGTTGAGGTATGCGGTCGAGGTTGAGAGGATATATGGAAGTGTGGAGTCTAGAAGGGATTCGCAGGTTTGGAGTGCAGTGAGAGCTTTGCAAGGGCACAAATGGCTGCTCGCACACGCTCAAGGAGTAACCCCATGATGTGCAATTTACAAAGCTCAATGCTGGGAGGAGGATGCTGTGAGGAGGTTTGTAGAAATCGTTGGGGGTGGTGGTAGTATTTAGTGATAGGAGTAGGGGGAAGAGAGAGAGTAGGTGCTATGTTAGGGTTTGCAGAGGTTGACCTCCTACGATGGTGGTTTTTGCACAGCTCATTGAAATGCAGGGGGATGTGTGGTGGAATTACCTGCAATTGGTGGAGATGTTGATGCTCAACTAAAGGGTTCTCATCAGACCCATGGTTGATCAATTTGATTGGCATGAGGGTTTGAGTAGTTGCAATATTGGGAGATCAGTCATACAAACCCAGACATGACGAAGCTGCATGGATCCATCTAACTGTAACAAAATTATACTTCTCATCTGCTCCATCATACTATAGCAAAACTATACTTTTCACTTGCTGCTCTTGATCAATAAGCCAGACTCTTAATTCCTAGGAAAGCTTGTGCAACACAAGAAGAAGAAGCCGATAAAAAATCTCAATTAGCTTGGCTTTAGTTTGTCGCTGGCTAGTTGTGTTAGAGCTGAAAACGATTGCCAAATGTCTGGAGGTGAGGGAGATGGCAAAGTTGGTTTCAGAGATTAAGAAGTTCTGAACTAAAGGTATTGCTGGATGGGTTTAGGGTTCAAGGTTTCACAAAGCTTTGTTGCAAGACTAAGACTAGAACTAGCTAGATTAGTTGTCATCCCTGGGTAGTTCTTTGCAACACAACACTTCTGAATATCAAAAAGAGAAAGGGAAAGCCAGCGTATGGCCCGCTAGCAAAGTATTCTATCTAGACATGGTTCTTTCGCATGATTCAGCATTGACATAATCATTTCCCAATGTTGTTCTTTGGAGACTATTGTTGTTGCCATTGTCGTGGGTTCATTGCAAAGCTTGAAGATCCTCCACCAAGAGACAAGATGAAGATGACAACAATGACAACATGGATTTGAAGCATCGCTTGTAAACAAACAAGGCAATGATAGTGACCATTATGCAAGCCAAAGGCCTAGAGAGGGGTTTGGTCAAGGGCTTATTATGGTGGGGACCACAAGGCACACAAATAGGACCAAGGATTTGTGGGCTTATTTCTTTTTCTAATGGGGCCTCTTATTCAGCATGACATCTCATATTCTAGGTTGTGGAGTCTTGTTTTTGCATCATGGTATGGTGCATCATCAGAAGCATTGCCAAACATATATGCTAATTTCTTTCGTGTTGAATAGCCTCCCTCCGATTTTGTTCTTACTTTTTCTCCCTTGCCTTTAGCTTTGGCTTGGGTTTCAACTTTGGACCCCTTGGAGCTTTCCATTTGGGTCTTTTTCATTCCTGTTTGTATGTGCCCATCCCTTCAATTTTGAAGTAAGAGGTGAAGTTGTTTTTTTGGCTTTCCTTTGATTGTTTGGTTGGCGATCCTTTTGATGTGGCTACTTGGCACCTTTGCCTATTAATCATGTAGTGGTGTCTCCTCTTCCCCCTTCATGGTGGTGCATCTAGCCATAGAGAAACTAAGGTGTGATTATGACAATTCTTAACAAGTGATTGGGAGGAGCTTCAAGTGAAGCATATTTTTTGGGCACAAGCTTTTGTAGTGGTTTTTTTTCCAATTTGAACCCCTTTGGCGGATGCCCATCTTGAGGCACCCACTAGTTTTAATCTCACCCCTTCCACGTTGTCTCACTAGAAGAAATGTGGGGATATGCAACCATCCTATTTGCAACTATGTGCAACTATGTGTTGTTTGCAATTACTTTTACAACTACTTATCAACTTCGCCAAATTTAGGGAGGATTTGCAACTATATTGTGATTAATATGTAACTTCTATCTTCTTCATCCTCCTATGTGAATGCTTTTAAGATTATATTCATCCATGGATCTTGGATGGAGTTTTGCCTTAGGTTGTGCTGGAGAGTATATCGATGCCACCAAGATTCTTGTTCCCTTTGCCTTGACCCTAACCTCCTTTAATACCATGAATGTTTTGCAAGTGTTTCACCTTTTAGATTTTTCCTCTCCTTACTAAAACTCTTTGCTAGATTTCCAACCTGACTTAGACCAATAGTTTTCCTTGGATTCCTTTAGGTCAGCCTTCATTCAATTGTTGCATTTTTCAATTGGTGGTTTTTCAGGTATAGTTTTTGAGGATTTGTGAGATCTCTTTGATTTCGAGGATTTAACTAGTAGCTTCCCACAACATTTCCAAGTGTGTTCCCATGTTGCTACAGGTCATATCCCAAGGTCCATTGTTTAGGTTCTTGGCATTATTAAACTTTTGGCTTTGACCAAGCCTTCTAAAAACATTTGATTGATTGCGGTGGGTGAGGTCCTATATTGGTTGGTGAAAAAAACTTTATGCTTGTAGTTTCATGACGTGTTTTGCACTCATTTGTCACTTCATTGATTTGGTGTGACAATAGGGGGGGGGTGCGAGGTGGTGGTTCATGGCATTTGAGCTATTTTACATGTCCATCCCAATTGGGTGGTACTATAGGTGGATGTTGCAAATGCCTTCAACACCATCTTCAAGAGACCAATCTTTTAGGAGCTTTGTGAAGTAGGTAGCCAATTGTTTCAATTTTTTTCATTTGTTTGGTCTTTTCATGCCCAACAAGTTCCCCTTTTCTTCAACCACCATTCCCATTTGGAAGATTTGTTAGCCACCCACTCTTTGAAAAACATGCACTAAGGTGATTTACTTGTTGGACCTCTTTTTGTGTTGGCCCATTTTCATGCATTGGTGTTTTGTGGGAGTTTTTCCCTCTTGTATTTTATTTTCCCTTGTGGATACATGATTGGTTCGGTTTTTATTGCCCATTTTACTTTCAACCATTTTGTTTTTCAGTTTTTTCCCCATCTTTTGTGGGGGATTGGTTTCATTTCCATAGAGTTCATTGCATCAACGACTTATATAGGGGTTTGAGCACTTATTGCACCCATCATCACTATGAGATTCTTATCAAATCATCCCCCATTTTTATTGAAGGTAATAGGTGCAAGTAGTTTTGGTCCACTCCCCTTCTAAGCCCATTTGAAGTTGGAGCGAGAGCTCCTTCCCCAAGATAGAGTGGCATGCATTCCTCCTTTCATGTAGTTGGCTAAAAGGGGATTTAATTTCAAATAGACATTTTAATAGATT
>Ga0209611_10012941_pt1 | contig 11601 bp, 8 predicted proteins | sample S1TSphgellanicum_3_FD_187693 | JGI IMG/M metagenome (GOLD analysis project Ga0209611, IMG submission 187693) | Host-associated microbial communities from peat moss isolated from Minnesota, USA - S1T2_Fc - Sphagnum magellanicum MG (SPAdes) (version 2) | ecosystem: Host-associated > Plants > Peat...
ATACATGATTTGAGGTGCATCAAGTGTCATTTTTCTCTTGCCATTCATACATAAAAATGATTAACATAAAACATTCCTACTATGTGGTTTCCTTTTTTCCTTTGGGAATGTAATAGTTCCATAATTTTTTTCATTTTGTTTTCATCATTTTTTGAGATTCTACTTTATTTAATTTGCAAACTGGGGTCATCTTGAGTCTCCTCCATTATTTCATCTTCACATTCAACTTCATTGAAAAATACTTCATGATTTTCATTTTAGATTAACGTCTTTTCATTTCCATTAAACCTTTCCATTTCCACACAATGTTCAACAAGGCCAAGGGTGAACAAATTCAAACAAACAAAATGTCTTGCAAACAAAGGTCTTGGTTTAGAGATTAAGGTGAAAATATATGAAATGTTCTATTGGCATGGATGCTTAAAAGGTCCAAATTCTTTAAGGTGTACCAAAATTTTGTTGCAACATCACCTTTTTTTGTTTTTTTTTACCGTCTTTTTTACCATGTAAAAACACATTTTAGATGATTATGATGGAATTTTAAATTGTAATGGTTTAAAATATAGTCCTTTTGAAAACTTTGACAACTTTTGACTCATTATTTTTTATGGGGATCAAAATATAGGAGAAAAAAAGATTACAATAAGGACTAGGCCCTTTTCATCTTGTGTGGTACACCTTTAAAAAAATTCACCCTAAAAAAACTAATGCAAACGTTTACAACACTTACAAACAAGAATCAAATTCCTTTTCCATTACAAAACAAAAAGACATTATGCAAAAATTATCTTGTAAAAAAACTTGCATAAACCAGCATAACTTTTTTTTAAAACAACTAAAACAAACAACAAACAAAGACGGAAAAGAAAAACACAAAATGAAAATAACAAACTTACCTCAAAAAAAATGGTGGCAATTGTCACCATGAAAAGCTCCTCAAATCTATAAAATGCAAAAAAAGGTAAGAGGAAGTATAAGCATTAATAACATGAAGGAATAAGTACTTGAATAATACCAAAAAATAATATGAAAACAAGAAGTAATGGAACAAAAGCTACTGCCAACAACATGAAAATAGGCAACAACATTACAAAGGGGGAGGAGTAACAACATGAAGATAAGAAATGAAGATAAGAAGTAGTAGCTAAAATCAAGAAATATCAATATGAAGGCAACCATCGTTGGCATGAAGGTAGGTATAAACAATGTGAAGGTAGGCAACTCTAGCATAAAAGTAGGCAACAATAATGTGAAGGCAAGAAGAAATAGTAATCAAAAGCAATAAGTAATGGTGTGAAGGCAAACATTAACAATGCGAAGTCAATTAAAAGGAACGAGAAGGCAAGAAACACTTACATGAAAGTAAGAAGAAGCGGTGCAAAGGCAAGAAGAAGCAACATGAAGACAAGAAGCAACAACATGAAAATAAGAAGCAACACAAAAGGAGGAAAAAACACAAAACAACAATTTAAAAAAATTAAAAAATGAAATCCAAACATGAGCTTGAACCCCTTATAGAGCAGCAACACTGGTCATAGAGTTTGAGGCAGCCACCTCACACCATGAAGCCTTTTTTTTTTAAACCTCATTTTTTATTTTTTATTTTTAAAAAAATAACTCGCTGACCAGATATCCAAATCCAAGCAAGGAGTTGATATATTGCCCATATATCATTTATGTGATATCTGGATTGAAATTTGGATATTGCATGGTTAGATCTCAAAATTATGAATCTGATAATCAGGATATCATGATTTATGATATACAACAAATATAAAAAATGATATCTAAATCTAATTTTTGAATTTTCTGAAAACCCACTGAACACTAGGACATACTTGAATACATAACCACCAAGGGTATGTCTCTGTTTATAATAACTGCTCAACATTGGTCAAAACTTTTATTAATGTGCAATTTCAAGCACCTTTTGCCCAAATTTCTATTTATTTTCACCCCTCAAAATTTCCATTCTTCTTATAATGCTAATCTTGTTGATCTAGGTACTAGAGAACGGGACATGGGGGAGCTGATTCCTCCAAGCAAACAGGCACTAGGCAAGCCCGACATGGTGATCCTTGTGGCCAACGCCACTAAAAGGCACATTCCCTAATGCAAATATAAGGTGAAGCCCGAGGATGAGTTGGGATGAACGTTTTTTAAACCGACTAATTTTCACAACATGGGATATATATATATATATATAATTTAATTTTAATTAATTAATTATTTTTGCGAGTTTAGGGTTGCTGGTTCATAACCACCAATGCATGAGGCCAAGTGGCTGGAGCAAATGTGTGGTATACAAACTGGTCCTGGGCTTGATGCACACCACTAGGCCATGCAAGTGGTTGTGAAGTCCACCACACAAAGTTACATACCTATGTAGGTTAACTGGTCACCAAAGCAAGAGAACCAAAAGCCATGCAGATACCATACCTAGAGTCAAAACATTGGGAAGGGTTGGACTGTTGCTGCTGTAAAGCCTTCCTGACTGACCTGCTTGAGCCCACACTTGCTTGCTTGCTTTGCAGTGGTTTTGCATAAATGGTGGCCATCCATTACCATCTCTTGGCTGTGTTCCACTTGGAGAAATCAATATATTATGTTCATTTTATAGGCAGAGGGTGTCAGTGGCTCTGGCTCTTCAGAGAGTTCAGGTTATCACTATCTTGCATCAGGCAGTTAGTTGTGGCAACAGGAGAGGTCTCTTCTTCTAGGTAGGTTTGATGTTCTTCCAGATTTTTCGTCCATCACTTTGCATGACTTGCTTTGTGCTACTGGTGATGGGTTTAGGTCCTAAGTTTCGTGTTTTTTTCTCTTAGGCCATCACTTTGCATGACTTGCTTTGTGCTACTGGTGATGGGTTTAGGTCTAGGTTTCATGTTTTCCTCTCTTAGGCCATCACTTTGCATGACTTGCTTTGTGCTATTGGTGATGGGTTTAGGTCTAGGTTTCGTGTTTTCCTCTCTTAGGGCTTCCCATTGTACGTTTTGCACTTTCAAGTGTGCTCTTTTATTTGGACTTTTGATCCTTTCTTTATTTTCTTCTCTTGTTCCCTTGATCGGTGTTTTTCCTTTATTTATTTATTTGGGTAATATAGACTTGAGCATAAATATGAAGAAGAAGCTCAAGTTTTTTTGTTTGCACTTGCATGGCACCTTGAATTTACTGTGTGAGTGAGTATGTCACCATATGTATAAGTTGTCGCCTACCCTGCACAAGGTGCTACCACTCCTCAGCCTCTCATGACTCCCCTGCCTCCCATGTCTCACCATCATTAACCCCTCAACACCTTATAAGCCAACACGGGTTCTTTTTTTTTTCAGAATTTTATTGTTGCAACAAACACAAATTTATCTTTTCCAAAATTCTTTTTGGGCCATGTGAAGTGTGGTCATAGGTTCCAAGTGGCATGCTGATCATGGAAGTTCGTGTGGTAGACAGAAAGGGGGGGGAGTTGCAACTTGCAAATACCTCCAAGACTGAAAGGTTGTTTCTGGCCAAAGACATGAGGTGACAGGGAGCTAATCAGGTGCAGGAATCAGCAAAGGTTGCAATTATATTTGAGAAGGGGGCAACTGAACAGCACTTACTATAATGACTAATCCAGCTATAAGCAATTGATTACCTTAGTACCTTGGCCAATTTGACCTCACAAATTATAGTATTTTCAGAAATGTTGAAATTTTCAAAAACTATTTCTTCCCAATCCAAAAATATTGTGAAGGAAAATAGTGAATATTTATAGAAAATTCCATTTGCTGAAATGAATGTTTCAAAATCAATTAATTATTCGACATACATGTGTTGAAATGGCCAAGGTATTGTTACAGTATCCTCTTTGATACATCAACCACGGGTCAAAGAGAGTATTTCTTTAAATTTCACAATCTGACCAATTGTATTGTGTGTTGACCTCCAACAAGTGTATTAAGTTCAGGAGTTAAGAGATTGCTGGTTCATTCTCAAGAATAAGCAAGGCCTGGTGGTGGGTCTTCATGCTCAGCTTGGCTGAGTGCAGGCCTTTTGTTTCCAGAAGGTTGCCACCGTACCCTTTTGTCCTTAGCTTGGCAAGGAAGATGTATGTGAGCAGATTCTCATCAAGTTGAAAAATGATACCATGTGACACTAGTGTGTGAAGAGAGCTTATGAATGATAGGAACAGGTTACATCTCCTATTGCACATCAGAGATCATCAGAGCACAAGACAAGGTTCCAGGGACCAAAAGCCTAGGGACCAATTTGAAGCAAATTGAATCATGAATTGGACCCTTCTTAACCCCCCACCCCCCCCAAAACACTTATTCCTAAGGCACAATAAAGTTATCTGTAAAGTCAGGCGATTATGGGCCGAGAATGGTCAGTTTCAGCATAATGGGGGGCATCAAATGGGTAGCTGGTAATGAAATTTTACAACACGAAATAACTGGGACCCAAACTAGTTTTTCCACCACTTTTGGTGGTAAACTGAGTTTCATCCCCTATTTCCTGAACGCCTCCACTGATGCTACATATATTTTCACTGATCCTAGCTGTATAATTACTATCATTACTCTCGAACCTTGTGCATTAAATGATCTGGGTAATCCTCTTGTAAATTCAACCCTGAGTTTCAGCATTCCATATTGAGATTTAATATAATCTCTTTACTTTGTGGATACCACTGAAAGAGGGGATAGGGGGTGAAAGTAGCATGGATAGGGGTGAATGAGAGAGTGACTTTAAGGATAACTTTAAACGGTGAGTCTATGGATTTGGGGTTCAATTTGAGGGTCCAGTATTGAAAACGTTTAATTCACATGTGACAGGATTATGTTAATCTTAGATTTTTTCTTTTTTCTTCATGGTTTTTTTTTGGGTTTTTTTTCGAGCTTTTTCATCTTTCATCACAATTGTCTTTTTTAAAAAATGGGAACCAGTTTAAAAATTTCTTGTAAATTTAAATCCCTTTTCATTTTGAAAATTGTTGTTCTAACTTTTTATTTTTTGCCCTACCTTCCGATTCATTTTCATTTCATGCACTTGAAAAGGCTGAAAATGCACTCCTTCTACCAAGCACATTGTGAAGCTACACAAAACTGGTCATGCCAACTTTAAAATTGGTGAAAAATGGGGGAGTTGGTGTGCTCTTAACAATGTCTTCAATCGATAGCATGTTTTCCATTTTCACAATATTTGAACAAGAAGGAATTTTTTAAAATAAGGAGGGAAAAAAGAAAAAAGAAAACTTTGAACCTTAATTTACACTTTGGTTTGATTCTCCAAACCATGAGCTCTCCTTCAAGCTCTTTGTTTTGATCTAGACATTTTGGTTTTCCCTGCAAAATGATGCCATGTAAGCAAAGTCACAATTTGATATGTCTTAATCCTAGACCCTCATCTAAAGACCTTGGAACCGAATTAAAACACAATGCTTGATTTCATTGGCCTATGCACTTTGACCCTTATCTAAAGTGGCCCTTAAACCCAATTCCACAACCAGGCTAGTATGTTCAAAAGTGGATACCAGACTGACATTGATAAGGACCCAACAAGAAAACATGTTGAAAGTCCCCCACCCACAAATTTCTTTGAGGAAAATTCGTGAAAATAAATTCCAACAAAATAACACACAATAAATTAGAGCTAGTTCTATCTATAAAGACTCATTTGGTAAGTTGTAACTTGTGACCTTTCTTTTAAAACTAAAGGATTTTTTCTTCATTGTTGAGAATCCCATTCTTCTCTGCATATGGATTTTCTCTTCAAGCTCACTCGTCTTTTAAATGTTATGTGTTTCCATAACAATTTCATCTTCATTTACATCATACGATTTGTTCTTCAACCTCATTGTAATGAAAATTAAGTATGTAGGTTTAGCCAATCAATTGAAATTTTCATACATGATTCAAAATCTCAATCTAAAATAGGAATAAAAAATATAAGGCAAAATTAAAGATTGCGTCAAAGAATGCCTTCATTTCGTCCTATTTGGTATTACTTAAAGAATTTGAACCATGTTATAATGTTAATGTCTTTTACTTCTAATAACATAACAATATGGTTTGCTTGAATTCTAAAGTCTCCTTAAACATTATAACTTTACTTGCAAACCTTGTTCTAATTAGAGTTTTCAATGCATGTTTTTTCACATTCATGCCCCCCCCCAAGTGAAATCATGGTCAAAGGAACCAAGGGTGCCAAAGTAAAAGTCCCTTTCCAAGGACTGCATAGGACACGGGTCATTCTTGTGTTGGTTTATAACTTAAAATTTTGTATTTCAAATACCCCATTTAGCACTACATTTTATATATAAATACATTTTGACTGTAAATTGATTATATATCTTATATATTATGCATTATGCTCTCTATCACATATATATGATCAATTTTTGTTAAAGTCACATTTTCAAAATCCATAATTTTCAAGGTCAAAAACACTTTTGAACTAAATGTGCTCAAATGGGTTATAAAAATAATTTTCATCAGTTCAAGTCCTTTTGCCCTTTTAATCATCAATGTTAAAATCCTCTCCAATTTTCAAAAAAACTAGTGCACATTTGGTAGAAAAAAAAGATATTTGAAAAAAACAAAAATTGTCCCATTTCAAGGTTTGAATGCTTTGAACATGCAAAAACATTTTTGATTTGTGTCAAGCTTTGAGCATGTAAACTTTACAATTACTGGAAAATATTCCAAAAATTTATGACAATCCAAACTATTATGCTTCCCTTGTGATCTTTTAAACGTACAAAAATGTGGTTTTAAGGAGGGTGCACTCACTTGTGTGACTCCTTTGACTGTGATTTTACCCTCTTTTCTTTTATCTTTTCATCCAAATAAATTTTTTTTGCAAATCAATTATAACATATTTCACATTCACCAAAATTAAACCCACAAAACTTTATATCATTCATCACATATTGACATGTTTTCAACATCACATGCCCAAAGCAAATACTATCATAAACTTGCAAAAATTTGAATAGTTCATAATCAATTATTGATCGTAATGTTGTACCCATGGTTCCCAAGTTGTTTCTTTCATCTTTGAAAAAATCAATCACATATAATTAATTGAAAACTTTCCAATAGAAATTGGACTGCAAAGCCATGACAATGCCATTTGTTTCATGCATTTCAAACAACCCCATGGTAACATGGCTGGGTTTGCAAGCTTCGTTGAAATAATTAACAATGAAAACAATTGTGTCCCATTTTTGTATAAGTTTGGTGACTCAAAAAAATAGTGATTACAAAACTAGTTGGCCCAACCTTTTTCTTCCCTCGTTGCTGACAATGTTTTATTCTAGAAAGTTTAGCCATTGCCTTCTCACTTAGTATAGACTTTCTTTTAACATGTAAACAAGAACAAAAATTATCAAAATGTGTTTTCATAGTAGTAATCCCATTGGTTTTGTTGTATTTGATGAAACATTTTTTAGCAATGGAGGTTTGCTTAGAATGTCACCAAGATTTTTTTGGAACCTGTAAAATTTGATACATCATAACATTTGAAAATTCACAAGGTCAACAATCTATAATTTTAGATTGCGTTTTGAGCCTCGAAACTACCTCCACTAACAAATAGATAGTCATTTATAGCAAAAAATATTTAACAAATAAAGGTCCTACTATGTGGTTTCCATAATAAAGCTTGAAATTCCATAGTTTGAAATGCACCTCATCAAATTGTGATAAGTTGTTGCATTGCTAGTAAATTTTTTTCACGTTTGACAAATTGCAAGAAAGGACCATGCTCACATCAAGGGGAACTTCATCAACCCCATCCATGCTTTCAAGAACACAAATTCCATCTTCAACTGTTACAAAAGTTCCAAATAGCCCTTATGCATAAGAACAACACATAATCACCCACACCATGCACACCAAACCCTAGAATATCACACCTTATGAACATAACAAAAAAAAGTCAAAAGTCACAAAAGAACCAAAAGCTCTCAAACAAAAAACAAACTTGACACCAAAATTTTCAAACAAGCTTGATTTTAAAGCTCTCCAATAAACTTGAACCTACACAATTACACAATCCCATGCCAAATTGTGATTACTCTAGAAAAAACAACAAAAAAATGAGCATTATGAAAAACAACTTACTTGAGCACAATTATGATTGTGGACATTTTAGTCAAATTGAAGAGGCCTTTGATGTGCACAAGCTCCCCATTTGCAAACAATTGACACATACCAAAACCCTAAAGTTTCACCCTTGATGAATACATCAAAAAAGGTGATAGATCTCAAGCAATGGTGCTAGAAACATTAAGGCAACGAAGTTAAAAGCTTTATAGTTTCACATTTAATGAGAACATACAAACATGAAGTTGATAGTTGACACATTTGTTACAAAAGAATTGACACCTCTTAAGCAATAGAGTTGAAAAGCTTTGGAATTTCACGCTTGATGAACACATAAAAAAGGTTGACAAATTTCAAGCTAAAAAACTAAAAGCACTCAAATAATGAAGTTGACAGCTTTGGAGCCTCATAGATGATGAACACATATAAGAAGTTGACACATGAACTTTCAAATAACAATATTGTAGTTGAAAGTTGAAAACCAAAAATTGAAAGCACAATTACAAAAACAAATGAACAATGTACCAAACTCAAGCAAAAGCAACAATGTGTAATTGCCAAAAGTGAAAAGCTTGACAACAACAAATTATGAAATTGCAAAGCTTGCTCCCCCATTGTACACAATGAGAAACCATGTCCAGCATCCCTTAAACCCCTAAACCCCAACTCCCAAATGCAAATAACAATACAACGCAAAGTCATATTTGAAATCCTTGAAACCTTTGTGGCTAGATATAAATATCAACCTTGTCAAAACCTTGCCAATATGGATACAAATATGCATAATCATTCAATGATCCTCCACCAATTATGTATAAAGACAAATATAAAAAATCAAATAACTTTTGAATGACTTCAGACATATCTAATCATTATGCATGCTCATAACCAAACTTTTCCACATAACAGGTCAACACAGGTGCAAACCTCACACAAAATTGAATGCAATCAGATTGTCCAAAATGAAAAGATTGAGCAATGACCAAGGTAGATTGATTGTTAATTTGCATGGGCTAGAAATTTTTGAGACATATCTCCATATGATACAAGCAACAAATAATTTGAATAACTACCTCTTTCAAAAGACCCCCAATTTATTTATTGCATGGAACAAGAAAAAATCTTAAAATGTGATGGAACCCATTAGATAGATTGTGTTGTCACATGGTCAAAGATGAGCTAGAAATATGATTGTAATGTATCTAGATCTTTGAGTTTGGATTTTGTCATGTGTAATGTGACGTTTTTTGAGATCTCTAGAAAAAGTTAGCAACTCAATGTTGCAATTGTGTCTACTAACTATGTGCATCACTTTGAATTTTATTTTAAAATTTGAAAAAGTTTTTTCACAATGGAGTTGAAAAGTAATAACAATGACGAGATGGGTGAATTAAGATGCATGACAAGTAAACATGAATGTCATCTTTGGTCAAAGATCATCTATCAACATGAATAGAAACCCACCATTGTCATCAAGTCAAAGTGGAGTCAATAGTACTGTTATGTGTTTATTTTCAACTCATCACATTCAAATTTTATTGATAAAAAAAACACAATCAAACATAAAACAACCCATCAAAATAACTAACATCCAGTAGCTAGCCCATCAAGCAATTGATCATACCCTTCCTATATAAATCAACACTGGTGAGAACTGTAGAAAGAATATGGGATACCTAAAGAAAGACCTAGGTTAGTGGGCTTTTCCATAAATGGGTTTGGGACAAACTGGAACAAGTCCCCAACACTTTTGTCATTGTCCTCTTTGCACAAAACGCCAGAGGAAAGAAGACAAAGGCTAAAAATTGAGACAAGGAGAAAGTTGGCAAAACTTTTACCATGGTACCTATTCCAGTATGGGTGCTGGTTCACCCAAGCTGCTAGATAACCTAGTCCCCACAAGGAGAATTTTGCTTGTAGACCGTCCATTTTTCAGAATTTGAGGCTACTTTGCATCCCCGCTGCTTCTTGCAAGATGACAAAAAACACCATACTCCAAAGCCACATTCGAACCTGAACCATTGAAATGAAATGAGTTTTCCCATGCCCCTCCTGCTCAATAATCAAGTATGGAGACACATTAAAATATCTTTTCACTGTAGAGATGGTAGGTACCTCGGGAGCCGCAACTATGATTTTTTTCAAAAAAAACAATTTGTCATTCCACTAGCCTTTGAAAATTTAATTTCAACATTGGATTTTTCAAAATCAAGCTAAGACTTTGACAATAGCTTAAGAAGGCATGATTTGAATATGTCCGGAAAGCATGGCCAATGGGTGTGGCCTTTGTTTTTGGCTCAAAGCTGAGGCCCCATGAATAAGGCAAAAAGGACCCATGGAAGTATATGTTACTCTCTATAGCCTTTCCTACTAGTTCTCCTTGACACTCTAATAGCATCCCTACCGGTGCTCAGTATGTCACCCTGCAAAAGTATTTCTCACATCCAAGTTTAGTTTTTTTTTTTGGCAACCCACCAATAAAACTGAAACTGGGACTGCAAATAGGTGGGAACTACTAATAGCAAACCACCTGGACCAATCATTATGATTGACCAATCAAAAACAGAGAGTAGCAACCATATCATATTTATTGGCCCTGCCTTGTAATGCAGGACTATTGTGTTGAGAATCATTGTTGAGAATCATTATAGAGTGTAGTACCTTCAAGGGATTTTGCCCCCTAGAGACTAGGTGAGATGATTCATCCTGGTTGTAAAAAAATTCACATTCATCTTTTGACATTTAATTTTCTCTGCCACCTCCTCAAATGTGCACCCAGCCCCAAGTGACTTTGTCACCAATCCATAACTCACAAAACTAAATACGGAACAACCTTTTCCAAAAATGGTTAAAGCACCCATCATATTAAAAAAATTCATGTATTGTTTTCAAAATGTGACAATGTGATTGAAAACATTCAAATACACATGTCATAACGAGTCTTTTTTTTTTGGGTTTGAAATTCTGCACAAATGTGAAAAATAAATATGAAAAGGGAATATTCAATCACTATTTTTTTGAGAGAGAAATCATTAGATTTAAAAAAAATTAAAATCATGTTGTGACATTTCCCTATTGGTTTTGGATTGGTAGTAATTTTTAAAATGTATAAATAGGTTCCTAAAACATGCCATCATTAATGTGAGATCCTTTTTAAGTTCCTTGTAATTAATGTGATCTTAAAAAATTTTAAAATAATCATGACAAACTTTTTTTTACAACAACATGATAATGTATGTTTAAAAAATTTTATTTTTTATTTGCCCCCTAGCAATGACCAATTTATCATACAATATCCATTGTTGATATTAAATCAATTGTAAGGTGGTTGTGTATTATTACACGCCTCTCTAGGAGATGCTGGGCTTTGCTGCACTATTTACCAGCCTCGACAAACTGAGCAAATATGTAGGAGAAAAACCATTTCCTCAGCCGGACTGGCATCTGTTGACTTTTCTTCATCCAATTTTAACGTCCAGGGTCACATACTGAGCCCAAGTGGGGATGCTCTATCACC
>Ga0209611_10012942_pt1 | contig 11599 bp, 14 predicted proteins | sample S1TSphgellanicum_3_FD_187693 | JGI IMG/M metagenome (GOLD analysis project Ga0209611, IMG submission 187693) | Host-associated microbial communities from peat moss isolated from Minnesota, USA - S1T2_Fc - Sphagnum magellanicum MG (SPAdes) (version 2) | ecosystem: Host-associated > Plants > Peat...
TCCATGGCTAGTAGGACATTTTTTTGGTTGGCATTTAGAACATGAAGGATGACCTTTGAATTTCTTTAAATTGAGACTTGAATACATGAATAATTGGAAAAAAGTTGGCTTAGAGGAAATTTGGAAAAAAAATTTTTTTAAAAAAATAAATAAATATATATATATATATATATATATACATTTTTAGAATGAAATTTTCTGAAAATATATAAAAAGATAAATTAGAAAGGTTTATTACATTTATAGATCAGCCAAGATATTCTTCATTTACCAAAATTTATCACATTTATTGACAAATAAGGGGTATCATATAAACATTTGTTTCATTCATAAATAGGCAAGATGTATACAATTTGTTTTTTAGGTAACCATTGAAAAGTGAATAGGTTGGATAAAAAGGGGCAATTGCATTTTATGGGTCATCCTTGGGCTCTACTAGATTTCATCATGGCCATCATAGTTTCTTTTTCAAGTGGCCATTTGAGAGCAATGGGCCAGACAAGTTGGGGCAACTTGACCTAATTTGGGTTGTCCAAGGGTCGATTGGATTCAATTGTGGCTATTAAAAAATAAAATCAAACAACCATCCAAATTGACCAAGTTGGATAAGATGAGGTGACTTGGATTTTATGGTTGCCATTTGGTTTTCTTTTAAAATGACCATTAAAGAGCAATTGGGCTAAACAACAGAGGGCCACTAGATTTTATATGTGCTATCTAAGGTTGACAACATTTTTATCATGACCATTTGATTTGATTTTTTGTTTTGAAAGCCATCTAATAGTGACCATGTTAAATAAGAAGCTACAATTGAATTTGTTTTAGGTTGTTGAAGGGCAACCAAATTTGATCGTGCCCATTTGATTTTTTATGTTTTCAAGTGACCATCCAAAAATAATTGAGCTAAAAAATGGGGATGATTGGATTTAATAAGGGTCAATAAAGGCCCACTAGATTTTATTATGGTCATTTGAGTTTTCTTTTTAGGTTTTTTTTCTCATCCAAATTAAGATGTAAATAGTTATCATAAAATGAAATTCTTTAGTTTAGTCGAAAGTTCAACTTAGGTGATTGAAGTTGTCCAAGTGCTAAATTATGATGCAATTGCACAAAAACTAAAATATACATATTTTGAATATTCCACCCAAATACGTGGTTAATATTGATTGGACCTTGATGCAATTGTAGTTGTAATTGGCTTAGTTAATCCCAACCACTAACATGAAATTTGCAACAAAAAAAAAGACCTGCAATTGCAATTCAATGGCATCCAATAACTAGTTGCAATATGGATAATTGCAAAAGAAACAATTTGGTGTAGAGAACTCTTAGTCCAAGTAGTCCATTTCTTCTTGAATGAATTGTAGTCACCCCATAAGGATCCACTTCCACCTCCTAACCCTCCTACCCCCCCTCAAGCTTTTGGGGGTCCTCTTCCACCTGTTGAAGTTTGTTTTTACCTCATGGAGGTTTGCTTCCTCCTCCAAAAGGTCCATTAATAGAATTTGGAAAAAATGGTTTTGCCATTAGTCCCCTTCTCATCATGGGCCAAGTTTGGAAATATATCCCTAAATAATGATAATCAAGGTCCAACAAAGGGAAAAACTCCTAGGGCTATAAAACTCGGATTTCAAAAGCAATCATAACTAATGGAATTTTTGCATTTACCAAAATTGATGAAACTTTTGGGCTACCAAGCTTTGCATGGTTTTTGTTGCTACTAAGGTCGATGGGATTCTTGTTGAAATCACTCCTATAGTACTAGGAATTGTCACCATTCTATTTAACATAACTACCAAAATCAAACTAGTTTGAGTTTATGGTTGAACTATCATTGATCTATTGCTAGATTAAAAATATAATGAGAAATGGGAACTCTATTAAATAGAAATAGACATTTTCCAAATCCATGACCTTTCTTGCCACAATATATATATTCACAAAGCTTCCAAAAAGATGTGTGAGAAACCAACCACTACCATAATTGGCATATTCTTGGTTACCAAAGTTTCTTGGCCAATTTTGCCTCTTTCCTCCAAACACATGTGTGATGAAGCCAAACCACATTCTTAAGACAGGTTTTGTAGTTCGTGCATTAGTTTAAGTAGGTGAAAACGCATCTAGTTTGGAATGTCATAGTTGTAATTGTTTTCTAAACTACATATGAACTTAAGATGTAAACTCATATTCAACATTAACATTGTCAAATTTTTAATTATTTATATTACAATAGACTTTAATGAAAATCATATTGAAAAATATGGATGAATTTTGAATAAAAAGTGTAGTTGTGAAATAATGACATTGTTTTTGTTATGAATAAAAACATTTACATATGGACTCAAAGAGTACGACACAATAGTGTTAAAATAAAAATTAAAAAATATGCCATCATCCAATGAAAAGTTTAAGAGTAAGATGTAGTGAAACTTTTCCAATTAAAATTTAATAATAAAATAATAATATAATTTTTTTGGCATTGAAAGTCCATTTCACATTGAGAAATTCATGACTTCACATGGAATTTTTTATTAATCACATGCCTAGTGATATCTATTGGTGCATTCATGCTAATATGTACCAAATAATTGTAACCATTTTAAAATATATTTCATATTTTAAAGTGGTAATTGAAATTGGTGATTTTTTTGGGTTTATTTATATTAAAAAATCATAATATATCATGATAACATGTAAATAGATTTGATTAATGAATAATAAATGTCACAAAAAAATGTTCATAAAAAATTGTAACTAATGATTTTACCTATATATATATATAATATTTTCATATTTCTGAAATTTTAAAAATATGAGCTTTAACATAATAGTATAAAATTTTAAAATAATTAAGAATTTTTTAATTCAAAAAATATTTTGAGAATATTTCAAAATAAGCAATCACCTAAAGGGGGCATGGTTGGCTTTTATTAGTGTGAATGGACCCCTATAGGTTTGTTTACCCATATTTTGACCAAAAGCATAAGGGTATGCACATCAAATAAATATTTTGTTGATCATCACAATTGTAAACGTTTTAGCAAATGTTTAAATGTGAATTTCATATCCCACTTTTGATCATGTAACCATGCTAACTTACTCGACCATCATTGTAACTGTGAAATTTCATCAACTATATTCAATAAAATGGGAGTAATTGGTGAGTTTGGATTTGTTGATACCAAGGCAAGTTCAATTCACTTTATTCCCATTGTATGTTTCATCTTATAATAGACATAGTCTTGCAACTTTCGTATTGTTTTTCATTCTCAAATTTTTCTTGATATTTGCTATCTATTTATATTATTCCTTGTTCCATTTGAGCTTTGGATATATTCAAATTGGTTGGTTCCCCTTTTTTTTAATAATCATCTCTTGAATGTTGAGCTTTTTGTACTTTTTGGCAAAAATTCCTCCACTTTTCTTCCTTGACTTCTTGTGAACATTGGTGGCATGCCTTAATTTCACAAAAGCAAAGTTTTTTGTCTTACATGAATGTCTAAATAACTAATTTGTGTTTCTTGGAGGTACAACCACTACAAAGAATGTGATTTTTCTCACACAAAACATTGCAACTCATGGCGCATGTGAAGTAAACTTTGTGGTTTCATCCATGAAGATGTACAATATGTGGTGTTTATTGTGACATATAATACATTAACATGGTAATTTGACATTAAGTAATGGTAGATATAATATAAATGTCATATGTTTCATTACCTAATGTCAAATGCAATGTAATATATGCCATGACAAACAACACATATTGTACATTGTAATGAATGAAATGACAAAGTTTACCTCACACATGTATCATGAGTTGTGACCTTTTATGTGCAAAAAAACCACATTGTCTTGTAGTGAATGTTTTGCATTGGCTACTAATTAACAAATTATTACTGATTTTGATCTTCAAACCAAAAATCATGGTTTGATGTCTATGGCAAGATCATCAATTGATAGGACCATCCAATAAAATTATTAAATGGAAGTAGAATCTATGATACAAAGATTCTACAAATGTTATTGAATTGACTTGAAAGCCCAAAACAACTAGGAAAATTCAATAGAAAAGAAAGATGTTGTTGAAAAAAAAACAAAAAATAGGTATTCCAAACAGGAGTTCAATAATCACTAGGGATTCAATTTTAGGAACTACCAAATTGTGATTTCATAATTTGGGAATCCTTTTCACAAGGACTTAATAACTTGCAACTACATAGGTTGAATCAAAGAAATAAAGGATTAAATATACCAAAACAACCATAATTTATACAATCCAACAAACAAGAATTGCTCATTGAATTTTTTTTGCAAAGATATTTCTTATATTTCAAGGAAAACAACCAACCTTCTTTTGGGGTGGGGCGAGTGGCTTTTTGCATTTTTAGGTTACCCCTTGTGTTCAAAGGGTATTATTCAACTAATACCTAACTATAATTGAAATGAATGTTAATATATATCCATGTTTATTTATAAATATCGTAGTTTTGGCATTTGAAAAATACCTACACTTAATTATAAATTAAAATATTTTAAATTATATTTTCAAATGCCTTGTTCATTTTACAAATATTTTGAATTTTTTCAAATTCTTAATTTATCTTTAAACCTTTGTAAATTTTACTCTCAAAGTTATAAACAAATACCTTATTTCAAAATTATGTCATTTTTGTAAAAGTGTAAGTGAATGGCTTGTGCTTGAACTAGCTTCCATCTCATGCCTTAAACCACATCTTGCTTGGGCCTATACTAGTGTTTACCACATAAAAGAACATTTAGAATGTTAATTATTTTCCCTCCACATACATATAAATGAAAAATTGGACAATATAATGTGGGAGTTTATTCAAAAGTCGCCACCTAGACTAATCACTCTTGTCAATGAATCAAAAGCAATGAATTCTTTTACTATCCCTTTTTAAAATTCACAATATTATGCACATATGTACAAGTCCAAGCACAATGTTAAGTCACTTGAAAGTTGTACTTCATCCAAAATATTGCTTACATGCCATTTTATTATTAGCAATGTAGATATATTATTATTAATGTATTTTTTAGGTTTCCCCTTGATAATATTTTTTTTGAATGGCATATTGTATGGAATGTAAAAGCAATGTATGTGTAGATAAATGTTAGGTAAGGCATGTACTAAATGACAGTGAATTATCGTAATAAGGTGCTTACCAAAAATGGCAAGCAAGGGCATGCATGGAATTGTAGTACGGTCTCCATTTGAAGGGTTACCACATGACTAGATATTATAAAAATTTTATAATTGTAAAACTTCGAACATCATGCAAAGAAAAAGGGTAAGACCAAATAGAAAACATTGCCCCAAAAACATAAGATGCCTTCCCCTTTTAGGTGGTAACATTCAAATCTAATGTTAGATGTAATGTTGGTTTTGTTAATTTAACTTTTAGTTGTATGTTTTTGAAAGATTTAGAATGGACGTGATTGTTCCAAACCTTTTAGTAAAGAATTAATTATTTTCACAAAAATCACCAATTTTATAAAAGGTAATTTGAATTGTGACTTATTTTTTGATAAACATGCAATTTTAAAATCAAAGCTAATCCCTCATTTTTTGAAAACATGGTGCAAGCATGATAAAATAAATTTAAAAAAGTAATATTCTAAAATCATTTTTTTCACATAAACATAAGAAATTCATAGTTTCAAAACTTGTTGAAGTTTCATTATGAAACCATTAGGTGTTCCATTGGGTTTATGGTAGGCTATATTAAAAAATTCAAGAACTTTAGTATAACAAAAGTAAGTGTAAAAAAGGTTTGAAACTAACAACTAAATATTGTGTTCAAACATACTTTTACATGAAAAAATTTCATATTATGATTATAATATGCAAAACTTGAAAGTACATAGGTGAATTTTAGGGCAACCTTAACTTGAAATAAAACCCAATGTTTCATTTACTTGTAACATATTTTTTGAAAAAAAAATCATCTTGCATCCATTCACATTTTTAAAAATAAATTCTTAAGTGAATTGACGCGCTCCCAAGTCCCTAATTAGACCCAAGTTGGGTCTAAGTTACTCACACATTGGAATTGTGAGGAACTTGGGGCACACTCCCAGTTCTCAGCACTAGAAGGGGTAGAAGGGCGTGCTAAAGCTCCGAGATGGGACTAGGAAGAATGACAAGTTATTCACCTACTCGAACCTGCATCAAACCAACCAACAAGTTGGTTAATTCACTTTATGGAGCACCCTTGGTACTGCTAAGACAAGCCACGGGCAACCCTGGACTCACTTGACTCACCACGGCACGGACTTGGGGGAAGCCACCACCTTCCCCCATATAGTATATTCTGTGCCTCTCCATGGCACCCACATCCGAATGGTTTTTTGTCCCAGGACTCCCAAAGAGGAGTCCCGAAACTGTCTCGATTTGGACTTCTGGGACTTTGCGCAATCATAACTCTTTGTGCAGACCTCTGATTAGGATGAGGTCTAAAGCAAACTTGTAGCTCTCCTCGCGAGCTTTCCAACGATGTGTTGCACTCCACCTACCAATTTGATTCCCGGCCCTTTTTTTTGCCATAACTTGTGCTGTAGGTGTCCAAATTGTTGCAACCCCACTTTGGGGCTAAGTGTGAAAATGCAACTCACTCTTCCGAAAGTGGGAAAATAGAGTCCTCTGGGATTCCCGAAAACTCAGAGCGCGAGTTCAAGGGCCAAAACACCTCGCATTGAGGTGTTCTTTGTATCAATGAAAAGTTCTTGAAGTTTAGATGCCCAAAATGGTCTTGCATGTGCCATTTGGACATCTACAGCCCAAGTTATGGGCAAAAGAAGGGCCGGGAGTCAAATTGCCAGTTTGACTCCCGACCACAAAAAGTTGGGAATCGACCTCTTCCCGACGTCTCCTGAAGGAGTGCAACATGGCGTTGGAAAGCTCTCGAGGAGAACTACAACTTTGGTTCAAACCTTGTCCCGATCCGAGTTCGGGGCGAGGAGTTATGAGCGTCCAAAGTCCCGGGACTCCAACTCGGGACAGTTTCGGGACTCCTCCTTGGGAATCCCGGGAAAAAGTGCCATTTGGATGTAGCTTCCGCGGTGAGACACAAAGAATACTATATGGGGGAAGGCGGTGGCTTCTCCCAAGTCCGGGTTGTGGTCAGTCTTATGTGTCAAAGTGCCCGTGACTTGTCCCAACACCCAAGGGTGTTCCCGAATGTTGACTAACCCTTTGTGGTTGGTTTTTGGATGCAGATTCAAGCTTGATAATCTAGTCCCTCTTCCTAGTCTAATCCCGAGACTTCTAGCACGCCCCTCTACCCCCTTTTAGTGCTGGAAGTCGAGAGCGGCCCCCAAGTCCCAACTTTCCGCAACCCTACATAGTTGAACCCTCAAGTGAGTTCAACAAAGGACTTAGGAACGCGTCACAAATGGCCTATGTGAGGCCATTTTCGACATCTACACTTCAATAGCTTTTCAATGATATAAATAACCCCCCGATGCGAAATGTTTTGACCCCTGTAATTGAACTTTGAAGTTTCGAGAGTCCCGGAGGACTCCCAAGTCCCAATTTCGGGAGTGTGAGTTTCATCCTCACACTTCCCTCAAAGTAGGGTTGCGACATGAATATTTAACATGTGGTTTCCAGTTAACAATATCATTGTTATAAGAATTAAATAAAATTTTCATATTGATCATTGAAATAAAAATATTCTTAAGTTCAATATATTAAAATGGTATGATGATTTCATTCTATTTATGCTACCAAGGATTATTTTTGTTTTTTTTTACCACAATTTCATTCAACATGGGTTATGAAATCAAAGAACCAATGAGGTTTGTGTGCCAAATCTATTCAAAAATTAGAACCCACCCTTGAAATACTCTACACAAATTAGTAAAAATAGGTATGGTGTTAATTGAACCTTTTGCATGTGCACAACAATGTGAACCCAATCCTACATGAATGCTTCAAGTCCATTTGCTACCTAAACTAAATAGGGCAAATGATGTTAGATAGGTATTACACAATTGTTAATCAACTACAAATAATATTTATCAAATGTGTTAAATTTTAGTATATTAGTTCAAAACCACAAGAGAAGTATCCAGACTTTGGCCTAATCCTAAAATTTAAAAAGTGGTTATCAATAAAAAATTTCATGTAATCAATGTGTTAAACATGGGTGTGACCGAACAGTGGGTCACTGCACAATGGAGCTATATTGTTTCTGATCCTGATTTTTTTTTACAACCATCACTGGTTTGGTTGCACATTACTCTCATTTACTGTAGGAATGCATGGCGGCTACTTCTGGAGGACCAAGGAGGCTCATCGCGCGTGAGGAAGATGACGCACAATTATGGTTAGGGGAGGTGCTGCAATGATGGTTTGAAGCGGCGGAGAGCGCATGGCGGCGGAGGAGCTAGCAATTCAAAGGCTAGGAAAAAGGTTGTGGAGGCGGTAAAAAAAAAGGAGAAAGTTGCAAAGGAAGTAGGAGGGTTTTTTTGGGAGAGCAGGTGGTTGGAGAGGACGAAGGCAAATTGTGCTAAACGCTCACAGAGAGGTGGAGATTGAGGGGTAGATCGGTTGGTTTTGGAAGAAGATTGGACTGGTTACAGATTTTTTTCCACTACGCCAGTAGCCAGCCAAGCACTTGCAATTGGCATCAAGAAGCATGGTTTGAGGGAGTAACAGAGTAAGACTAGAAACCAGAGATAGATTGAAGTTGTTTGCACGAACTGCTAAGATCTATGAGGAATGCTGGGAGGATGGCCCTCAGCTATCTGTACATTTGACGTTTTTGTATATATTCGCACCTTCAATGTTTGCAGTACATGAGCTTTGGGTCAAGAAGAGTGTTGTCAGGGTCTTGCTGTTGCATTCTGTTGAGGACACGAGTCTGTGGTTTCGTTGAACATGTGTATGCCAAGAGTCACTGGTTGAAAGGATCAAGTCCTGTGAGCTGTCCGATGGGTGGCAGATCGGCAGAGATCGAAGGCAATCCGAGTCTGTACATTCTGTGAATAAAATTCAAGCTCTGAGTTCCATGATCGAAGCGATGAATGCTTCAAGAATGCAAACTGTGTATGTTCGAAGAGCTAGGTGTGCATACCGATTGAGTCTTGAACAGAATCTGAGAGAGAGAGAAGATCAGGGGCCGCGATTCAGTTGCGGGACCTCATAAATTTGAGTTGTGTGAGGATCTGTGTCTTGCTAGGGTGTTCGATTAGATTGTGCACCCTCCTTTTTCGGTTACATGGGCATCTCATGTCAACTACATTGGGTATCCCCACATTGGTTAGGAATTAGGATATTATTGGTTACAAAGTTAGAATGAATAAGGTTTTTCCCTTTGAATAGAAGTAACATTATTGATTAATAAATACTAGCTCCAAGTGAGTTGGATAACATTAGTCATTTTTGGCATGAGTACATGGGATGGGGAATGGAACATTCACATGTCAATATGACTAGCAAATTATTACTACTAATAATCAATAACAAAAATACAACATGGTGTTTTGATGAATGTGGCATTATTGACATGAGTTAGGGTTGTCATGCAATGTTGACATTATTAATGTGAATAACAATATTGGGCAATGTTGCTACTACCAAAGTGCATTAATGCAATCAAGTGATGTTAGTGTTATATTTGGGTCAAGGGCAACCAACTAACAACATAATCAATTATATGCTACCACCACTAGTGACCATATAGCCAATGGAATAGGGGAACCAAGGGCCAACACGTGTAAGAAGGTCAAAAAGGAGCAGGGGTAACTTCCCCAAGATAGGTCCCCAAAAACTTCTTAATAAACAACCCCCCCCACCTCCCCAATTATCTTCAATTTGTTCAACACAAATTAAAAATATGGCCTTATGTTCTAACCTCATTATGTTTGTTTCATGTTTCTAACCTTTCATGGTTTGCATTTTTTTTTTTTGTAAATTCAATCATATTTTGGGTGTGGTTGGGTTTAGGATTACAATTGTTTCTTACATTTTTCTTAACTTTTTTATATATTGGGAGTTATTTGATTATGGTCAATGTTTTCTTTTTGGGTGAAATTTTGCCAAGTGGCAAACTCCCAAAGGCATGTTCAACCCACCTTTGTTAAATTGAAGGGTTTGGCTACATTTGATTCACCATATTCTAAACCACACAATCTAGGGTTAATTGCTTGCATTAACACCCATGACCTTCAAACGTATGAAATTTGAATTGTGGTTTGTGACCACTGGGTGTAGCATTTGTGGTTTTGATACACTTATAACATATGACAAAACCTACATAAATAAACTAGTACTTGAAACATATGGTTTTCACCCATGACTGATCTTTCATCAATGATCAATACAAACTCAACTTTAACGATGAATTAATTAACATTGACACCAATATTTACATATATTTCAATACTCAATTAGCTAGGTGTACCTATGTTGGTTGAATTTTAATTAGTAGACAATTTGATTGTTGTTTTCATAACTTGCGTTGCACTTGAATGTCATTGAAGCATTTGCATACATGTAACAATAAGATAGGTGATGCATTATTCCGAGAACTTGTCAATTAATCACAACTCTAAGCACCTAACAAATGATTAGAACCAAAAACTACCTATTTCCACCAATGTTGCTCACAAAGGGGTTGATCTTGTCCATTCTTGTGTAACCAAATTTTGCTTTCAGGTTCATGGATGTTGGCAGGCAATTGTTTCACATCGACCACCATTACCTTACTTTTTCCATTTTTCTCAAGTTCTATAACTACCTTTCCCCGACCTCCCATCCTTCTATATCACCTTCTCCTTATGTTTTGTTATTGTGGTTTGCTAGATTTGTGTTATGTAGTAAACAAAGGAGATCATCGCCTTTCTTTAATAACAAAGTTGAGAGTTGCGCATGAGTTATGGCTTGGGAATGCAAACATTATTATGTGTGGTGGAAAACAATGACAAGGAGTGGCATAAAGATCTTTGTCTTCATGGCATGGGAATACAATGTGTCAAAGTGGGTCCAAGATGGAGTTTGGAAATAGTAAATAAACATTTCCTTCTTTTTCCCAAATTTACATGGTTCTTACAAGGAGACCTATTTAGTTTTTACATTTTGCAAAGGTACAATGCTTGTTGGGTTTTGACATGTTTTCAAGCTTTTGTAGAGTTCAAACTTTGGTTTAATGTTCGATAATTTAAAGTTTGCACTCTCTATTTACTTTTTCATGTTCCCAAGGGGGACACTAGAAAAAATAAATAGAAAATATGTGAGTAAAAAATAAGGTGCAATATATTGGTTGTTGGATAAAAATTACGAGTTAATTAATTTTTTAAATAGGGTACATTTTATTCAAATAATCAATTTAATTATAATATAAGTATGTAATAATCTAAAATAATGGATTATAATTAATATAAGGTGGATTTAATATGCATATATTAGAAATTTAGATGATAATAAGGTGATAAAAAATAGGTTAGATAATTATTTAATAACCCCCCCTGTTAAAATGGTCATTTGATGTTAAATATCCAAACTTTACACATTGTGTCCCCCCCCCCCCCAAAATTAAATTTTTGTTGCTTTTGCAAGATTTTACAAATT
>Ga0209611_10012943_pt1 | contig 11599 bp, 13 predicted proteins | sample S1TSphgellanicum_3_FD_187693 | JGI IMG/M metagenome (GOLD analysis project Ga0209611, IMG submission 187693) | Host-associated microbial communities from peat moss isolated from Minnesota, USA - S1T2_Fc - Sphagnum magellanicum MG (SPAdes) (version 2) | ecosystem: Host-associated > Plants > Peat...
TGTACATTTGAAAGAGTACACAAGTTACCAACAACCATGTAAGGGAGTTCAGGTCCATGCCTCTCCCTAGTAGAGCATTACGCTCCAATCTAGTCACCTTAGTGTGACTAGTAGTGCTAGCTTGGAACCCCATAGCCCTTTCTCTTTCTTCTGGGCTTGGTTCATCCCAAGTGGCTAAAGAATGACGATACACCAGGCCTGGCCCATCTCCCTAAAAGGCGTGTGCTCCTGAGAAGGAGACAAAGGTGGGCCAAACACCTCTTGGTTTTCCTATTGTGTTCACAGGAAACCAAGGAGGTTTTTCTTGCTTTATAACTGGTTGGCAAGAACTTTGATCATCTTATATGTGAGAAACCTGCAGGTTCGGGTCTCTGATATTGTATTTCAGAGCTAGCTCAAAACTGAAAGTGGTGCCAGGTTGGCCCACCAGTTGCGCAGCCAGTGCGCATAGGAACCGCATTGTGCCGCATCAAGTAGGAGCGGCTCTCCAAGGTAATGCTTGACTAGTGTGTAGTGCTCTTGGACTTTCTCCCTCTGATCAAGTTGAAAAGGAGTGTTCTCAATTACATAACCAAGTGTAGGAGAAATGGATTGAGCCCAAGTGATCAATCGTATCATGTCCGTGAAAAGACCAGATCTTGTGTCACTCAAGCCTTCTCCAAATCCAACCGCTGAAAATCCTTGACACTCCCAACCTTAAATGACGAGGTCGACAGGACCAAGTAATTCCATATGCTTCTTCTGAATTAGTTGTATGTCAGAGGGCAAAAATGTGAAACTAGCTTTCCATGCGGTGGTTGCAAATTGTTGTGGAAATCTTGTTGTGAACTCCCTCATTCTTGATGGCGCCACTTGCCTTGCAATAGGATCAATGTCTACGTAGAAATACCTCCGAACCAACATCCTTGACTGTAGTAGGGCTTCGAGACCTGTACCAATACCACCAAAGAGTTCTAATAATGTAATCCTTTCCTTAGGTGGTGTCCAGGTGATTAGCTAACGAAGTAATGGCTTAATCAGTTCGCCATGGCTCTCCATGCTCTCAAAACTAGACAAAGCTTTGACCAAAGGCTTGTGAACTACTTTGAACCTTTGTAAAACCTCTGGTCCATGTTGAATGTCAGTAGGAACCACCTTCAAGCTTTCAGTAGCTTGAGTGTAAGCTATTTCCTCCTCATCTCCCTCTATCCATTCGTGGCTAGCTTGTTGGATGTAGGAAATGGTGTGTGCTTCCTTGAGCATACAATGGTGAGCCATAGGACTATGGTTCCTATGTAAATCAAGGGGTATGTATCCCATGTGGTGGCCATTAGTCTCCCAATCCACTCGGTAGTACGCATGTTCGAACCAGTTGTCAATTGTGAAACCTGGTGGAAACAGGGCCTCTTGTCCAATGAGCACATCATAACTTATGGCATTGGTGATTAAACATCTGACCTGTAAGCAAAGCTCTTGATCTGTACCTTCATTGAACTTAAGTGTAATCAAATCCGAACTTTCCCCAAGTACCTCCTCTACACTCCCATTAGCGGTGCGAATCTGCCACATAGATTTCCGTAGTTTGGAGTCAAGCATGCCCATTTTCTTGGCGAATTGAACTCGAAGAATCACTGGTTGGGCACCTGTGTCAAGAAGTACCATTCTGGGTGTATGTCTTCCCACTTGGATTGCTGACCCAGTATTGTCGACAATGGCAACTCCGGTGGCGATGGAAGTTCTCTCACTAGGCACCACCTTCAGAAATGAGTGAGAGACTTTGTGGAGAGAATGGCTATCCACAACACCTTTGCTGAGTAACAAATCCACAAGTGAGGTGTTCTGAACTCCCTTCTGATATGTGAATGTAGAATCAGAGGTAGGAAAGCCTATTAGTTTAGCCATGCTAGAACTAGTGACCAAATTACGAACGCCATTTGCAACACATGAGCTAATCGAATGTCTCTCCAAGGTGTTGGATGGGACTTCTGTAGCATGTGGATCAGGGATTAGTAGAGGACCTGATGTAGTGTTCAAGGTATTCTCTAAGATTGTAATTATGTCCTTGGTGCTTAGCTTCAAATCTTGAAAACTAAACAATGGTGTACTCACAAGCTTTTGCGCCACTTCATGCATTTGAAGTTGGCATTCCATAAGCTGATCAATGGAAAATTATGTGTTTTCCTGATGTACATGTACTCTTGGGACACGAGAATTTGATGCCCTAACAGCTTGTGGTGTAGTAGTCTCCTCCCCCCTCGCCAACAAGGTGCGTTCTTCTTCCATGTTGAGAGGACGAAAAGATTGTGGCATGACTGCTCGAACTCTTCTAGCCCTGGTAATAGGACTTGAACCAGATGCGAGTCCATCAGTTTGAATTACCTGCCTAGTGGTAGAAACTCTGGGTGCCACACTAGCTTTTTGTGCGATAGGAAAGGCAAAAAGAAGTAGCAAATTCTGGTGTGAAACTAGAATTGCGTGGAGTGGAAAGAACATACTCCCCAACCATGGCATCGTGTGGAAGGCCATAGAACGACCTAGGAGGTCCCTCTCGTGATCCTGAACCTTGTACAGGTTGGGCATGACTAGCTGGTTGGGAGGACTTGCCTTTTAGATTAACAAGTTGAGCCCTCAATGATTCGAGTTCATTTTGTAAAGTCTGAACTTGAATTGCATGGGCTTGAAGCACCTCCCTCTTGTCGGCATTATGCTTTTTCTTCTTAGCATTCTTGTTGGAATTACCCTTGGTGGGCAAAGCTTGAGTGGAAGCCTGAGGTGCCTTGGCTTTGGTTTAAGGGAGAGCGGAAGATGCTGGCAAATTTTGCCGCTGTAATCAGAGTTGCTTCCGCTCTGGGAACTTGGCAAAATAGATAGATTCCTGATGTCCCTTTTTCTCACAATCATCACAAAAGAGATCCTCGGAAGGAATGTTACACTCACTAGCTTTGTGGACATGATTGCCAGAGTAGTTACAAGAAGGTAGGATGGGTGTAGCCGAGTGCACCGCTTTAGTCCTTGAAGAAGAATGTGATGATCTAGTTGGCGCAATTGGTGTACGTTGAGGCCTTGAACGTGATGGAGGCCTCATAGTGTGCATGAGTTAGTTCCAACTTTTTGGAAATGTTGTACACATCTAACAAAATGTATGAGTCTCCAAATTCTGCAAAAACCCGTTGCAAAACCTTCGTGTGGAGTGTTGGAGTACCTTCCAACGAACGAAGATACCGGTGAGCAACTTCTAAGTCGGTGATGCTCTCGGTATCCTCTTTGAGTTTGAGAAGCCTCTTGTAAAACATCTTGAGGGTTTCATCCTTCTACCGAAAGAAGGTGGCGAGCTACAGAATTTTTTCAAAACTTTTGACTTGAAATTCCAGCTCAAGAATTTGAAAGAATTCCCCCACTGGATCAGCAAAAGCTGGCGCATCGGTGGTGGGAGGAATGTTTGCAGTAGTAACAATGAGTTGTTGAGGAGAAAGGTTTACTGAGGTAGGTACCGGGTCTGAATTATTCGGCATAGTCCCGTGATGTGTAATTGCAGCTTGCAATGCAACTTGAGAGGCAGTGGCGATGGCTATGGCGTAAGCTAGATTGGGAATCTGGGTGACACCCAGAATCCTTGCAAAATGTTGCTCGTAGACATCCAATGCCTCATAGTGCACATAACGAGCCAATTGTTTGAATGCAAACACCTCAGTGTAATTAGCGCCATACTTGAATTCCAATTCACAAACCACAGTTGAGAAGGTTGCCTTGAACTCCCTCAAAGAAATAGTACTTGGCCTTCCGCTGAATTTCTCAATTCTCCCAGAGGAACTACTCACCTCCATGGTGTACATGGGTGTTGAAGTCACAGCTTGCAACGGAGTATACGGTGATGGTGCGAAAGTAGGTGCGGCAACAAGCGTACCCCACTGATGAACCCCTCCAAATGGACTTTGATGTACCGTTGATGTAGTGTAACCTGAGCCTGAATTCCTGGTAGGAGTTGTACTCGACGACAATGGTGTTGTAGACACTTGATGGTATCGTCGTGAAACTCGTGAGCTTAAAGAAATCGCCTCAAAAGATTGTGTGTTACTTCGTAGCTGATACCTGGGCTCCGGCTAAGTGGTAGTGCTTTCGTCATCCGAGGACATGGTGTTGTCCCATGCCCCAAAATTTTGTGATAGTACACAACACTAATTACAAAATTCTAACACAACGTACAGTTTGAAGAATACAGTGCGTTGTTCCAAAGGTAGGACGAAAAAAATAACACGTAGGATGGCATGGCGCAGGATGTAGGACGACAGGGTGTAGGACGCAAGACGGCAGGACGGCAGGACGCAGGATCGACGGACGAACGTCCAACGAACAGAAATCGAACGGAAGTCCAACGACGGTCGGTCGTTGCAACGGCGATAGCTACGATGGCGGTACTGCCACTCGTAACGCTACAACGTAATGATGGCCTTGGTGTTGTAACGCAACAATGACATTGCAGCGCTGGTGGAGCTAGTTGCGCGACGTTGGTGGAGTTAGCTACGGGGTGTTGGTGGAGCTAACTGCACGACGCTGGTGGAGCTTGCTCCAACGTTGCTGCAGTTCGCAACGCAACGACGTTGCGACGCTGCTGGAGCTCGCAACGGAGCAATGCTGCAGTGCGTTGCTGCAGCTGGCAACGCAACGACGTTGTAACAGCTTGCAACGCTGTGGCAACAACGCTGGAACGTTGTGTGCAGCTTGCAACGTTGCGACATGCTGTGCAGCTTGCAACGTTACGACGCGTTATGCAGCTTGCAAGGCTGCGACGCTACGCGATGTACGTTGCAATTCACGTCACGGGAATGCGGTAGCGATGGCAGGCGGTGCTTGGCTGCTCTGCAACGATGGCAGCTGCCGCCGGCACCTTAATTTTTTTAAAAATTTTTATTTTACTTCTTAGCCGCCACAAGAGAAAGAAAGAAAGAAAAAGGGAGGGGAAGCTTTGAAACCTGTTCAAAGATTTCAACTTTGCTGGTTGGCATGAATGTAACACGCAAGTTCTTTCTAATACCAACGCGAACTCCCTCCAAAAACACTAGTAGCAACACTAGTAGCGCGCTCCTTCCAGTAGCAACAACACGAGGAGTAACAACTCAAGAATTTCAAAAGCACAAGAAACTTGTTGCTTTCAACATGAAACAACAGATAATAGAATTTTTTCTAGAATTGAAATGCAAAGAAAGAAGGAAATGAAGTGTATGTAGACGGTGGCCGTGCAATGGCTATTGTGAGCATCTAGAAATCTTAGCTTATGATGGAGGAAACTCCTGACAAAGGAATTCTAGAAAAACTAAAAGGAGAAAGAAAGGGTTAGACCATTTATACCGTTGCTAACACCGAAACCCTAAGTACCTAATAACGTACAGTTGCCTAAGACCATACATGAACCCTAAAACCGCACATGGGCATGCCCGTAACTGGCCATCATGTATGAGACCATGTATGAGCATGACAAGTATTAAAATTAGTCATTGACATATGATAAACAAAAAATTGAGTTTTTGGAGATGTCATTTTTTTGGGTGCTTCCATGGACACATCCAAAATTTGACCTCTTGATTTTGGGATGTGTTCCCTTTTTTTTTCATTGGCCATCTTGACTTTCACTTTCAAGACAGAAGAAAACAAAACAAATTGTTTAAAATCAACCTAGAGGACTAGGGCATTTATTTTGTTCTTTGGACGTTTTGGTCAAAACCTGTGTCAAAATTAGGCTGGCAGAGTTATCCGTAAAGTAACCCTGTCTTCACCCTGTCTTTGGGCCTCCTTTCACCCCCTATCCCCTCTTTCAGTGGTATTAACAAAATAAAAACATTTTATTCAATACTCAGCATTTAATGCACAAGGTTCGAGAGTAATTATAGTAGTTGTACAGTTAGGAGCAGTGAAAATATATGTAGCAGCAGTGGAGGCAGTCAGGAAAAAGGAAAGACAGGATGAAACTCAGTTTACCACCATAATTGATGGTTTTCTGAGTTTCATCCCCCGTTGAATGCTAATGTACTTTTTTGCAGGTCTTTTTTGAATCTCACCCTCTGTATGACCAAACTCAGGGTTCTAGTGCTGTGTTTTCTTACTTTACGGATAACACTATTGTGCACCTTCTTTTTTTGGGGGCAACTCCACAAAGTTTGATAGGGTTGTTTAATGTTCTCACCCTAACAAGGAGGCAAGATGCCTCAAAACATTCTCGTGGCTTAACCCAAAACATATCTCAAGGGTTAATATTGAGATTTATTTTTAAAATCAGACAATTTTAATTCTTAGAAATTCATGGGAATTTTGATGATTTGTATAAAAACTTAGAATCCATTTTGATGAATATTTTCAAATTGAAGCAATGCAAATGTGAAAATTAGTCCATGTTGCTTAAGAGGAGAAAATAATTTTCAAAATTTAAAGTGGTAAAAAGGAAAATTTAATTCAAATTTAGGATTATAGTTTCATTACCAAATAAATAATCTCAAGACACCTAACAAAAAAACAACAATCACCTTGGAAAAGCAATGAACAAGAGAGACATATATAACAAACCAAAATTTAAATATTAACAAGTGACATATTATATTTTTAAAAAACCAAAATTTTAATGTTAACAAGTGACATATCTTTTAAAAAACCAAAATTTTAATATTTGAGAATCCCATGTGTCAAACCCTAAAAAACTTTACCTTCAAGTGTGGAAATGGCATTATAAGCTACAAATTAATTAATTTCAACACTTGCCCTAAACTGACCATCCCCATGCAGGTTAGCTGAGTAGCTTTGCCTGGGCGTTGGGTAACACCAACCCCAAAGTAATAATCTCCTTTTCTCTCTAGAAAGGGGGTGGCTAAACCCTAAACCCTAAACCCATCATAAAACATGAAATGTGTAGCCATTTGGGGCTGGAGAGAGATTGTTGCTCAGTGTTTTTTCTTGAGAAGAAAGCTGTGTTGTTGAAGAAGGACTTATTGTGTGGGGAAGAGAGTGTGTTGCAGGTATGTGAAATTTGACTCCATGCATTCACAGAATACCAACAACTGCTCATTTCAGAATGGCCAGCAGAGTGGCCGATGCAGTTGAATTGTACTCCTGCATGGTTGCGCAAGTCGGACAATGGGTCTCTATGGAAGTACACAGCTCCTGATGACTTTGAATTAGATGCAGAGCCCATTGGGAGGGGAGAATGTTGTTGAGAAGTTACATCTGAGTGGCTTGGTGATTGACGAGAACAACATCCAGAACATCATGGACATGAAGGCTGACTATGGCAGGTAAGTTCTCCTGCATCAAGACCATGCTCATATACAGCTTGTAGGGAATTAGAACTCTCTACATGTTCAAAGAAGTAGTACCATTCATTGAACGCATTGTGTATTCTGTCACTAGCTTTGCAAAAAGAGAGTTCTTGTTCTCTAGAAGTCGTGCTGGCACATCGTATTCCGCAACCATTCCTGCAAAAAAAGATGCACATGCGCACTTCCAAAGTCTTATGAATTTATATAACCAAACTTTTCTTCACATGTTTCATCAACATCATGTTGCAATTGAGGACTTTCAAATTTATAAATAAATAAATACATAAATACATAAATATAAATACAATACAATACAATAAATACAATAAATACTGATAAATAAATAATAAATAAATCAGCAACTCAATTGGGGGAAAAACAGAGAGTGGGTTTTTGTTTGGTTTTGTGATATACCGTCACTTAGTACCAATACACGATCGCCATCGATAATTGTAGGAATACGATGAGCAATTGTGATAACTGTACAATCTTTAAACTCTGTACGTAGTGTATGTTGGATGATATTGTCTGTCATGCTGTCAACGGATGCTGTAGCCTCGTCTAGGATGAGAATACGTGTACGTTTCAATAAAGCCCGGCTTAGACAGACTAGTTGCTGTTGCCCAGCACTCCAATTCTCCCCGTTTTCCCCAACTACAAAAACCCAACATCGCCCAGGTCATATAATAAAAACCCACATCTAACCTTCTTTTTTTTTTAAAATAATAATTTAAAATTTCAATTTAAAATTTATTATAAAAAAAACTCCATAACTGGTTCATGAGTGCATCTAGATTAAGCCATAGGTTTAAGAAAAAAGATAGGTAAATTTTTTTTAAAAAAAAACCTATTTACCTTTTTTTTTTCATGCTTGAGACCTAATTAACTTGAAATTGGAAATTGAAAGATAACCCAATGACAAGGTATTTGAGTTTTTTTCAAATATAAACACATATAAATGAACGTGAAAACTATTATGGATCACAAAACAAAACAAAATTAGCATGATCAATGAATTGGGTATGTCCCTATCTTTTTTAATATTGCCAAATTTCCTTTCCATATGATTTAAATCAAGTTGAATTAGAAACTGAGACATAACCCACAAAGCAACACATTAGAGATTCTTTCAAAATACAAACAAAACCCTAAACCCTAAACCAAGAGCAAATTTACGGATCACAAAAACACAATGATCAATGAATTGAATTGTAATATTTTTTAGCATTGTAATATAAATTAAAAATTCATTCGTAAGATGGGGGGAAAAGTATAAGGCAATACACACCCTTAGTGTCAAGCTTCTCTTCCTTTGCACGCATGATTGATCCCAGCTGACACTTGTCCAGAGCCTAAGCACAAAACCGTATTGCGGATTTTAGGGTTTAGGGTTTAGAATCATTTAGAAGCTTGCAAAAAAATTTACACTCTTTTTTACTTCCACTCACATGAATGGAAGAGTATTAAGTAAATTTGAGGATGTTAATTCATATTAGTGTAATAATTGCCCAAAAAATTTCATGACCCAAAATTTCATGTAAAAAAAAACAAAGAACAAACATTACCTCCCAAACCTCAATATCCGTGTGCTCATGATGTGGATCTAGGTTAGAGCGCATGGTGCCTACAAAGAGCGTTGGATCTTGAGGAATGATACTCAATCGTGAGCGTAAATCATGTAATCCAATCGTGGTAACATCTAGACCGTCGACAATAATTCTACCTCTTGTAGGCTCCACGATCCTGAACATTGCTTGGATGAGCGTTGATTTGCCACTTCCTGTGCGACCAATGACCCCGATTTTTTGCCCTCCATGAAACGTGCATGTAATTCCATGCAACACTAATGGAGAATGAGGGTTATACCGTATCTGGACCCCAAAAAAAAAAACACAAAGAAATCACACAATATACAACCCCACATTATATAAAAGTATAACTCAAAAAACACTACTTAACTCTCAAAAGGCAATCTCAAAACCACTAAAGCCCTAAACCCTAAATCGTAAAACCCTAAGTTGCTTAAGAATTATCACAACTAAGCTAAGCTTTGATCCTTCATGGCTCCTTGTTTCAGACATTTTTGCATCAACTTTGATTTTCTTGGCAAAAATCTTAGATGAAAGATTTAGCCAGAAAAAAAGAAAAAAAGAAAAAACAAATTTTTCTCTTTTTTTGGCTGAGAATTAGCAAAAGTGAGGAGGGTTGAGATTTTGTGTTGTTGAGCATGAATTAAGTTATGAACCTGCAAATTTTGAAGCTCAATAGTGCCATGTGAAGGCCATGTTGCTGGTGGGTGATTTTCCTCAATCACCCAAGGAGCTTCACTTGCAATGTGTGTATATTGTTGGATGCGCTCAACCGAAATAATCTTTGTTTGCAAGGTAGACAAACTCCGTATAATCCATGATATGTTGAGATTCAGTCCATATGTCACTGCAAGACCACTCAGACCTGTGCACAAAACCCAGCCAAAAAATTGGGAAAAAAATTTGTCAAAAGAAGTGTGCAATTGTGCATCCAGCAATGAATTTTCTATTTATTAATTGAAATTTCAATTTTTCATTTTCCTCCAAACGAAAAAAAATAAAATTGAATCCAACAATAAAATTTTCTGTTTATTGATTTGCATTTTTAATTTTTTTTATAAAAAATTCATAAAATATTATTATTATAAGAAAAGAATCCAATAATTAAAAATGAGGAGAACAAAGATGATCACAACATACTTGGACTGACAACACCGTCAGGTAAAAGAAGCACACCGACCATCAATAAAGAAAAGACTAAATTGCAAAGAAACTCCATTCGGAACATGACCCATTCGACCAACGCAATATAGGCAAAACACGGGCGGCTATAGTTGTCAAAGAGGTGAATATTCATAGCCATAAATTGTTGCTGTTGAACAAAGCTCCGGATGGTTACCGCCCCAGCTATTGACTCACTGTAGTGGTTTAGAATTGGAGCTTTCTCAACACCCATTACTCTTGCAACCTCTCTTGCAGATTTCATATAGTAATGCTGTAAACCCACCCAAGCAAAAAAAAAAAAGCCATCCAAAATTTTCAGCCAATATTCCAAAAACAAGTTCATTCATACCCACATAAAAACATATTCTAATGCAAAACCCTTAATCCTAAACCCTAATTATATATATTTTTTATTCAATAGAATTAAGAATTGAGAACTAGCAAAATCCAAGCTATAAAATCAGATTTTTTTATAAACTAAAATTTCAAAATGGAAGTTGTTATAGAGAAGAGTGATATAAAGGTGCTTTTTGTATGGATAAATAAAGTCTCAAGAAATTCAATGCAAAAAACCTGAAAAGAGAATTCATGTTGAGATAAATGGGTTTTTTTTTTTACCTGCATCCAGGAGCAGGCAATAGCACTGGGTAGAAATACAAATGGGACAACCAAGCTCACTTGCGACATGAGAGCAACGGTACCCATGAGCTGAATAAATGACATAATTGTCCGACCAAAGGCACATTGCACCTCCAAGTCTAACACACTTTGATCTGATGATGCCTGTGTGTGTGTGGTTTTTTTTCCCCCCGACCCACCATCGCGACCCAAAACCAAAATAAAAACCAAACCTTCATCATTCATGCGCAGAAAATTATGCCCTTCTTTTCAAAGCTCTAAAAGACCCAAAAATCTCTCTACAAATTAAGGATTATGCTAACGTTGATGAGAGAATGTGATGGATGTTTATCTTCTTTCTTTGCAACCAAAAAAAAGTTTCTCATTTGCATTTCTATACTCCTAATACCCTAAACCCTAAACCTGACACAAATTATGCCCTTCTTTTCAAAGCTCTAAAAGGCCCAAAAATCTCTCTACAAATTAAGCATTATGCTAACATTGATGAGAGAATGTGATGGATGTTTATATTCTTTCTTTGCAACCAAAAAAAAAGTTTCTCATTTTGCATTCTATTATCCTAATACCCTAAACCCTAAACCCAACATATGTAAGAAAAATGCATGCATTTGGGTCTCAAAAGGAAAGACTATTCATGATATAATTGGCCTTCAAGTCAAAGTCTTTTTTCCCCGCTCTTTGTTCCAAATGCAACTGGGTGTAGGAAAATGAGGAGGCCATAACAATTTGAAAGAATTTATAGCATTTTACAATTGAACAAGTCTTGCAAAAAATTGGCACAAATGAGACAAGGGGGATATGCATACATACTCGGTTGAGGATTCGACCAGTTGGTGTTGAATCAAAGAAAGACATGGGAGCTCGGAAAATGCACCGAATCATATCAAGGAAGTACTTTTGGGCAATGAAGATGCCAGACAAGCAGAT
>Ga0209611_10012945_pt1 | contig 11599 bp, 11 predicted proteins | sample S1TSphgellanicum_3_FD_187693 | JGI IMG/M metagenome (GOLD analysis project Ga0209611, IMG submission 187693) | Host-associated microbial communities from peat moss isolated from Minnesota, USA - S1T2_Fc - Sphagnum magellanicum MG (SPAdes) (version 2) | ecosystem: Host-associated > Plants > Peat...
GTTGTCAAGTCATTCCCCTAGGAGTGAATGCTCTTTGGATCTCTTAGTGTTCACTTAAACAAAGATATCTGAGTCATCAAGTGCTCCTTGTGATAAGGGAGGTTCAAACCAGTGTTGGGCGGATATAACTATTTTTTTCGTTTTTTAATCCGCCTGTTCTGGTTATTTTTTGTGTTATTTTTAAAATCAATTGTAATATCCTTTAAGGATATCATAAAAAAATATAAATCTAATGCAAAATTTCAGTATGACCGGATATTTGTCACCATTAATATCCCTCAGATAACCTAGCATCCCAAATAACAAGATAAACAATTTTTTTAAAAAAAATAATTTACAAATTACAAGTTCAAAAGTTCATCTTGTTCAAATTCACCTTCATATTGTTCTAATTCTTGTTATAAGGCAAGATCAACTTCAATCAATTGTATCATACTAGAAGATGAACTACAACCCACCTTAAGATCACTAGGTCAATTTTTACTAACAAAAATTAGCTTATCTAAATTATTTGATTGTAAATGACATTTCTTCAAATTTGTAAAAATTCCAACCAATGAAAAAATTCTTTCAGTTTTTATTTGAGAACCAACAATACCAAGAATTTGTCGAATAAGAAATGCTACAATTGGAAATAAAGACTCCTATTTTGCCCACCACTCTAAAGGACATTCAATATCCTTGACATCCACTTGAAACCTTCTAAATATCAACAACTCTTCGTTCAGCACGTCCTTTGTTGGTTCATTGGTTCAAGTAGACATTTCAAAAATGTCCAAGTTACTTTCTTCATCAATTTGCATATTTGCCATAGGTCCAAATTTTGCCATAGGGTGGAGGATGTGGTAGCATCTCAAAAGCATAAGAAATAAGGATTGTTGGTCATATTCTTCCATAATGGAAACAACTTGTTCTTGACCAATAAGAAAGGAAATCAATCTCAAACTTTTAAATCTAGGGTCTAACATTAGGGACATGTTATGTGCTTTTATTTCTTTCATACTTTTTGAATAATGACAAAAAACCATTTAAAACATCACATACTTCTCTTATAATGTTAGATGCAAGCAATGATAATCCCTAGGCTACAACAAAATCATCATCAATTAAATCCTACAAGTTCAGTAAAATTCCAAATTTTTCTTTAAGTTTCAAACTCATAGTGATTGTTACATTCAAAGCATGAAACAGTAACCAATGCCCACGATATTGGTTCAACACATAAGCACTTACAACTAGACAAAACATCAACAATTATTTGGATTATGTGTTGAATTAAAGGTGGAAGGACATGGCCAGTAACCCTCATTGTAGTTTGTCAACTATAACATAGGACAATTGTTGCCCTAAATTGTAATGCTTCTTGAAATAGGATGATTTTACTTGTAAACTTATAGAAATAGATCAAGGATCAGCAAAAAAAACTTACAATTAAAATAAACTAGAAACAATATACTTGCAAAAATGGAGTAAAAATTAAATGTCTAAAAACCAAACTAACCTTGTTTTCACTATAGTGTTTAATTTCATGGGTCTCAAATTAACTTCAATGCAAGTTTTGTTCCATTCTTGACGACCTTTACCAAATTTCTTTAGCCAAGTAATGCCTTTTATCAAATTTGCCTAAGCATATAATAGACACATATTTCAAGTTCTTACAAACTTTGTCATTAATTGTGGCATATTGGCATGCTTTGGAAAAAACATGACCAAAATAGGTTCCCTGAAAGCTTTCTTTCAAACCTAAAGTCTCACATTTAATAACAAACTTCAAAACATTGGTCAATGTATTTAAATTTGAACCCTCATGTTTCACATATGCTATGATCATATTTCTCAAGCCATATGCATCTAAAAGTTCAATTAAATTTCTAGCCAATGCTTGCCATGTAGTTTTAACAATTTCAAACAAACCAAAAATAATATGTTTTGGTTTCCAATTAGATCCCAAAAAATTTATGACCAAGATGAACACATCATGTGCACCCTTGGACATCCACAAATCAAAACTAGTGGTAGCACAACTACAATCATTTAACAAAGGCAAAACGTATGTTTCCTTATTTTTCTCCACCAATTTAGACAAAATAATGTTTGAAAATATTTTTTTGAAAAGGGATTTGCACATGAGGACATAATTATATTACTAAACATTTTAACCACGCACTCTCCACAAATTGCAAAGGCAAATGATTTTTCACTATTAAAAATGCAAGATTTTCGAAAAACATCTTTCATTCCACATCATCCTTTTTGAAGGGATTTTTTGAAGCAAAAAATTCAAATATGGAAAAATTGGAAATAAGAGACCTTTTCTTTACAAATTGTCTCCCTAAATTTTTTTTCCCTTGAATATATATTTTTAAAAAAAACCTTTGATAAATTGTTGAATGAGCTGCATCACAATGTTTCTATAGACATGTTATGCTAGTTGTTTTATAATATGTTACTAGACCTTTCCTTAATTGTTTTCTTGAATTCACAAAAATAATAGGTTGAAAATCACACAATAAACAATGCATCATTTGAAGAACATCCAAGTTTACTTTCGAATTATCATTAACACAATAAAAAGACCAACAAATTACATTTCTATTATGAGGACACCATTTTTTTCTTTGAGTTTGCAATTGTTGCAAAATCTATTTAATTTTTTTCCATTAGATTTTCCTAACATTCTACTTACTTTAGTTGCAAACTTGGATTTCACCTCTTTCCCATACTTGATTAACTTTAATTTCATCACTTATGGATATTATATATTATTTAGTTTGCATTGTTTGATTATTAAATTCATTTGATCCTTTCCATCTTTCACTACAAGGCCAAATGGTGAGAAAATTAAGGAAACAAATACAAGGTTTTGTTGTGTCATGTGATGATAGTGCTATTATGGAAAACTAAATATGATGCAAAACATTTACGAGCAAGCAAAAATTTTTAAAAACACAAAAAAAACAAAGATAAAATTGTCAAAAATACAAGGGTTTATATTTGTCTCCAAAACAATTTATAACAAGCCCTGCACCACAAACCAAAAGCCATAAATAAATAAATAAATAAAAACAAAAGATATGAAATTTTTTAATTAAAAAAATAGAAATAAACAAAAAGAAAAATATTTACTGAAAAAATATAGGTTTTTGATTATCGACTCCCAGCCACTCCTAATTTTTGCAAGAAAGAATGCAAGGGGGTAATACAAGATTCTTCAACGAAAAAAACACACCAACAACAACGCAGTGAAGAGCGCAAAACAACGCAAAAAAAAGAATAGCAGAATGAAGAACCTTGTACGTAAAATAAAAAAACAACCAAAAAAAAGCAGCAATGCGAAGAGGAAAACTAAGCAATGCAAAGAAGAGAGTAGCAGGGCGAAAAGGAGAGTAACAACATGATGAGGAAAACAGTAAGGCCAAAAAAAAAGCAGCAACATGAACAAAGGAATAAGGCGAAAAAGAAAACAACAACATGAAGGAAAGCAGAATGCGAGGAAATGGAGAAAGGAGAAAGTGGGGCCCGAGCTAAGCTCGAGCCCCATTTTATTCTAGATTTAAGGTTCTTGTTTTTTTTAGGTCTAATGGTGGTGCCCACAAAAAAAAATTCCCTTGTAACATCCTACATCAGCACCCACAACTCTTTTTTCTTTTTTTGTAATGGCCTACATTGGCACCCACAGTTTTGTTCTGATCCCCCTAACAACTTACACCCTAAACCTAAATCCCTCTCATATCCATATCCAAGCATGGATTTATTATCCGCCCTAGATATCATATTTTCAAAAAATATATTCTATCTGAATATTATATGACTAGATATCATTATTTTGATATCCAGAGGATTTCAAAAGTGATATCCTGGGCGATATCCAGTCAGGATATCCAAATTCTCAAGATATCTGCCCAACACTGGTTCAAACTTGAAAGTTCACTGTGTATGTTAAAGGAAAATATTTTACTGCAAAATTCTCATCCCTAGGGTGGGGGCATTCTGAAAATGAAGGGCCTAGAATCAGGTGATAGCCTAGTCCCATCCCACATTTTGGGAATGTCCCCCACCCATGGGCTTTCCCTTGCGTAAATCACAAGGCAAAATTTATCATGAACCAAACCTCTGTAGATCGCAAGGAATATTAATCACAGGGATCTTATGTCCACTCCTCAATGGTGGGAGGGTTCTTACAATTATAAGTAGGCATAATTTCCCTCCCACTCTTGAGGAGTAAGCATAATATCCCTCCCAATTTTTAGAGGGAAATTCATCAATATAAGGTGCCCTCAACATACATTATACATTTTCTTCAAGCGCTTTACATATCAGACAAGGTTCGATATAGAGGACCTTTCAGGTTTGAGATCCCCAAGGCCAGTAGGCCGAGGGAGGTCAAAAAATTGGAAGGCCCTCTCTATGGAATCTTCGCATGCCTAAAGAACCGGTCCATTTTGGAAGAAACAGAATTTTTAAATGAAAAGAAAGAGAAATAAGAACTTGTGGCTCTCCAAGTTATTCTCTAGGATGGACAGTGACTTCGAGAAGCCAGAAGGCCCCGCCAGACTGGCAGGTCTTTTCAAAATAAAATCATGTTCTCAGGAAATTTGTGGTTCGGTAGCGTGCACAAGATACAGAGGTAAAAATGGACAGGTCTTTCCGAGCCCTGAGAAGGTCACAGGATTCGAGGGAATCCAGCAATACGAACTACCGATAATATTTGGAGTTTCGAGGCATTATCACTTCACGATTTGTGTGGACCAGCACCCACATTGGAGTCCGGTTGGTAGAACCGCTCATCACCGAGCATCTACTTATCATCGAACACTTTTCAATATTTTTTTTCATTTTTTAATTAATTTGAGCAATTTTTGTGCCATTGGACACACAAACCAAAGGGTTACAAACATTCTTTGAATGTTAGAAATAAAGGAGCATCCCAAAAAAAACACAAAAAGATGATGAGCAATTGTTTTCTTTAAAAAATTTGAAAAAATAACCTTATACCCCTCATTAGTTCAAGCCCCATATCTTCCTCATTTTTAGTCCTTTTGAAGTGATTAAAAATTTGATGGGTGCATCAACTGGGCCTTTACAAAATTTCTTTGTATTCCAGAGACAAAGATTTTAAGTTCGAAATCCTAATTTGTTTTCATTCACACATCATTGAATACTGAATTTCTTTACACCAAACACTCCAAATCTTCTCTTTATTGAATGAGTAATTTTTATGACATCAGAAGTGCTAGGTGATGGGTTCAAGTGTTCCTTGAGTTTGAGAAGAAAAGGAACAATGTCTGACCTTGTCTGAGTTTTTACATGTTTGTTCATGGACTTATCTATCGTACCATGGTAAAAATCTCAAAATTCATTTAAATTGTTTCTAAATATTATAAATGTCCATGAATAAGACTAAATTAGAGTCTCTGAGTTCAAATCTAACATATTTTGGGCTTAATATCGCCACTAAGAGGCCTCACTCAAAAAGTGAAAGTACTATTGTGGGTACCCTAGTTCACCCTGGGGCCTGGTCCCCCTCCTCATCCCCTCATGTACAGGAAAGCTATACCTCTATTAATAATCTTTCCAACTCTGCTATATCTCCTGCCCGACACTTGTGAGCATCTTTTGATCCCAAGCTTAGACTTCTTGGTTGGCCTTTAAAGCTTTTGGCCCCCTATTTTTATCAATAGACTTGCTTGCTCCATGCTTTCGCCTTCAAAACAGGCGGTAACGCAAACCTTCACAAAAAGGAGTAGTGATTCAGAAAAATACTGCACAGACACTCAAAACTTAACAGTGAAGCTACAAAAAAGAACAAATGTTCATCAAAGAAAGATTCATTAAGATAGACAGGAAACTAAAAGAAACAATAGAAATATGGATTCCCCTGAAATAAGGAGATAACTGACAGAGCTCCACGAGGGGTGACAGGAGAATTAACACAGAAAAATAATCATATTCAAGAAATTTCCTAGTATGTTTGCAGGGCTCGTTACATCCATGAACGTCCCTCCTTGAAAAAGAGAGATATTTCACCTACTTGTTAAGGAGTGAAAGGAATCTTACACATAAGACTCTTTTCCCACTTAAAAGTGTAGGCATAAGATCCCTCCCACTCATCAGCAGTAAACATAGGAGCCCTCCCCCTCCCAGTATTCCTCATGATCTAATCCTTCCACTTTTAAGAAGTGAAGAACCCCATCCTACACCTCATGATCTAGGAATGTTCACAATAAGTTTTAACCTTTGCCTCCTCCGTTACAATAGGTAAACCTCAGAGGTTAGGGCCACTCCCAAAATAGGGGGCTAGAATAAGGTTTTACCTTACACATAAGATCTTTACATACACAAGAGACTCATTTTGACTCAGCTCTTTTATTGGTTCAAAAAATTTCTGCATTTCTTTTGAGGAGGAGAATTTCAAAATGACAAGTTGAAAGTGGAAAAGGCATTTTCCATCCCAAAAATCATATCTACACTTGGAATATATTCATTGCACATTTTGCTTGTACAAATGTTCAAATGGCCTCTATTGATTTCCAAATCACATACATAAACAAAAACTTTGCTCATCATTCTGCTATTGCATTACCTATGAATTCACAATAATGATGAGCTGCTACCATTGATGTAAGAATGCCTGCAAAACTATATCGGAAAACAAAAGTTTGGGCAAAGAGGCATGAAATATCAATTTTGATCTATCCATTTAAAAGAGATGAATTAAATGCTGAAAAAGGGAATGGACAAATGGATTTTGCAATCTAACTCCATAAGGCATTACAAGGTTTGTCCTTTGAAAGGTTTTTTCTTTGTATCCATGAGCAACTCGAAGAATTTTCCAAGTGTATTTGGAGGGCACCTTATATCCATTAATATCCCTCCTACAAAAGAGGAGTGATAATATGCCTACACATCATGATTGGGAGGGATCTTACTTCTATTAAAAAAATCCCTTCGTCTCATAGGCCCTATGATCTAAGAATGTTTAGGTTCATGATAATTTGTATGGCATGCTTTATCATAGGTGAATCATATGCTTGGGGGATATTCACAAAATGTGGGGCTAGGACTCAAGTTATCACCTCATCCTATGCCCCTATTTTTGGAATGCCACCCCACCTTGGGGCTTTACACACTACATGTAAAGAGAGAAAGAAAAACCTGGTAAATAAAAATCAAGGATGGGAATCCATCCATCAAAAGTACAAGGCAAATGAGAACACAAGTAAACACAACCCAAATAAAAAACAAAAGCAAACAATCAATAAGTAAAAATCAGGTAAAAACCTTATGCAAAGAAGAGTCACAATTAAAAAATGACAATCAGCGACAACAAAGAAGACTTAAGATGAAAAAGCTGTCATCTGTCTTAAATCGGCTAGTGGCAAAAGCACTTTGAGATATCACCCAAAAGCACTTTGAATGCACCTGCCAGCCTAGCAACTTCATTTGTCAGTCAAAGGAGTGTGGAGCTAATCACATGCAAACCCTCCACTATTTGAATTCAGAAACTTGGTGTGCTTTATGTTGGGGAAGGCCTACTACCATTGTCCTCCCATAGTACTTTTGTCACATAGGCCATGTTTTACATGTTGGGCCCATGTTGTCCCATAGCAATTGGTCAAGTCAATTGTGCCCATCCTTGTTCCGACAGCACTGCATTATTTTCAGACCCCTGTACCCATTTTGGTCTAAGCCAGCCAGGGTGAACTAAACCTAACCCTAAACTTAACTTACACTTGTACCTTCACCTTTTGAGTAAGGCCTCCTTAAGAGTCAATAATTAATGGAGAAAATGTTAAATTTGGACTCAGAGACCCTAATTTAGTCTAAGGATGTGATATCTATAATGTTTAGAAGCAACCCAAAAGCAATTGGGGCTTTTACCATAGTATCAGCACCCCTTTTTTTTACTGGCTCATTTTCATCGAAAACCGAAGTCAAAAATAAAAAATAAAATATTGAAGTCTTTTTAATGGTTTTCAATCATTAGAAGTGACAAAAAAAACTATTAAAAATAATCTCAGATCCCTATGATTTGCATTCCAATGTGTAGCCAAATGTATAGAAGGATGATTAAAGATTTATATTTCATATTTAAATTATAGCCAGATTTATCTAAATCTTCCTAAGGACTATTGTCACTTTTTTTTCCTTTACATCTTTCTATGGATGGTCACCACTGTGGCTCCAAAGGAAAATTCCTTAAAGAAAAACACTGGGTACCCAGTGTAGGTACTGGTTTGCCCAAGCCCGACCTTATATTAGAAACCTTCAGTGCCCTTCAATAGCATCTAGTCTTTCTAGTGAAGACCCAAGAAAAAATTGTCAAATGTGAAGGGCACGGATTGGCCTTCATATAAACTAGTTGATTTGTCAAACATATCATATAATTCACACCATTTGTCAGATAACATGTTTTAGGTGTGCAATTTTGGTGAGGGTGAACCACCACCCTAAATGTCGGTACCTTCACCTTTTTGAGTGAGGCCTTTTTGAGTGACGATATTAAGCTAAAAAAATGTTAGTTTTGAACTCAGGGACGGTGGTAGATCCTGATTTAGTCTGTGCATTGGATTTTGAAATTTTTACCACAATATCGAGGCGGGTCCTGCTTCAGACAAGTCTACAATTTCAATGGAGAAATGTAATTATATGCGGAGTTTGAGTGCCCCTTCCAACAAGTTGCGGATTTCAAAATGGTTTCTAGGTGTATGTCAGAGCTGTTGATTAAGCTTTCATTATGATTTATGCTAGTGTTGGACTTCAGTTGTTTGTGTCCACTGTTGGTATATATGTGTGTTTGTGGTAGTGACAAAACATCTAGAAGGTTGTTAAAAGTCAAGCATGCATGTGTGAATTTTACTTGAAGCTTCATTTCCCTGCAGTTTCAGAACGGCTGACTTTTCGGGTGGGGTTTTCAACTATTTTTTTTTTTGTTGTCCTCATGGGCGCCATAAAAGTGGTTCAAGATCATGAAGCTCGCAAGGAGCATCTGAGTCTTAAATAATCTTTTCCACACAAGCTGGGAAATCATGCAATTTTGTTCTAAAAACTGAAATTCTGATGTTTAATTTCTCAGTTTTGGCATGGCTGAAATTAGATCTGTCATCTTTTCGCAACCATCAAAGTTCCCTAATTACAAGTTACAAGCAACCTGTTTGTTGGCCTTGCCTACCAAGGCAACGATATTGTGTTTAGATTCATTGTAGAGTATAGTAGTAGCTTAATAAATTTTGGCCTGTATGCAATAGATCTATTTTTATATGAAGATTTTTGAAAGATGATATTTTGGCTTGTGTTGAAACTTGAGTTATAGAGTTCTAATATCTTGAAGGATTTTGGTTTCTTCTAGAGGATTTTTTGAAGATTATATTTTTGCATTGTGAAATATTTGAGATTTCATAAATCTTCTTTTGCCTTAGGATACCTTTTTAATGTAATTGGCAAGGTCACAGTGTGACACACCCCTTGTTCTTCCATGACAATTGTTTTGGTACATGATTAAACCGATCATGCCAATTCATGCACAAGTGGGATATGGATCTAGTCTACCACATTTCCCAAAAATAATGTGCTGGTTGTAAGTTGCAGCTCATTACATCCCCTCTTCTTACCACATTCTAGTAGTGGGTATGGATCAGTCTTTACATTATCTGATGTTGGCATTATTCTATGGGAAGGTTCATCTCAGCAGGCAAGTGCCGAAATAAATTAATTTTAGGGTACAAGGCCATTTCCAAAATCAAACTTAGAGCTTTTAAGGTTTGACAAATGGGGCTCTCAAAAACAATTTCCACTTTGGTTCTCAATTTATGTCTTCTATCCTTACCTTTTTTGTCTTGTATCAATTCCATAAGATATCTTGAAATTATTCAACTTCATAATGGAACTATAACCTTAAGTGGATGCATGGAGTAAATATGAAAGGTTTGGAAAGGAAACTGAAATGCGAAGAGGTAGAAAGTTGATGTGTGCTTTGTGAAGCAACAATCATTTCATCGGCAACTTGTGTGTGTTTTATTTTTTAATGGTCTTGTAGGAGGGAGGTGAAAAGAAGTTGATGGTGAAAAAATACAAAGATGTTGACAATGCTTATTTGGAGATGATGTGGCATTGATGTAAGGAGTCATGATTTGAATTTTGGACCAATTTTATTACAAAGATCCCACTGGTGTATCCATATTGTGCCCCCACATCACACCATTCTTTCTTGGATACATATTTAAAAAGATGTTGGCCTTGGAAACCCATGATGCGTCATGATTTCATTTTAGATAAATTTTTGGTTCTTTTGGTGTATACACCATTCTTTGATTAACTTGAAATGTGGATTACCATCACCTACAAGGCGACTACGAATTGTAACTTGATGAATAGCTCAATTGGGAGCTCCATAAGTTGTGCTTCATTGAAACCCACGAAGCATGATAAAATTGACTCAACTAGAGCTAGAAAATTTGATGGTATGCTTCATGTGCCATGTAGTAACTTCCTTTCCTCACACTCGAGTAGGATGGAACTCCATAGCGTAAATGCTCTATCTATTAGCATAATTATACTAATCTCTTCTTGATAGATTTAACATAAAAAATAGTTGGGAGGATCCTTCAAAAGTTTGTTTCAACCAATCAAAAGTTAAATTTTGAAATCCTATCATCAAATGAACAAGGTATTTAGATGTTCAATGCCACAATCATTACCTTGGAAGCCTTGCTTTTCCTATTTAACATTAGTTCATGTGTCAAACAACCAAGTTTTATTCAATTTTTTTGTGCATGACTAAGGTTTTTTCGATAAGTTGGAGACAATTTTGCATATGATTTGGATTGTTTAATGTCCTAAAAAGCTTTTGCATCTTCATGCATTCAAAATGCCAAACAACAATTAGCTGGAAGTTGGAGAATCCCTCTTGCAACTTCGAATGCAATTTGTCTAAAGATAGTATTTCCTACATGTGCCCAAAGTTACTTAATGAGGATGAGATATGTACCATGGGATTTATGTTGATGATAAAACATTTTGCATGATGACATAATGCATGATGACCCAAAGCTAGTTAGTGAGGATGAAATATGTACCATGGGATTTATGTTGATGATAAAACATTATGCATGATGTCATAACAGATGATGGAATATGATGCGTTGATACATTGCCATTTTGTTGCATAATGAAATAAAACAAAAAATATCACTACTATAGACAATATTTATTATTAGGTTAAAAAAAAATTATTAAAAATTACATTGTTCTCACTCACATGCACACATTCTCACACTGGAACAACATGCCCCTTGAATTCAGAAAGGTATTAATATAAGCATTTGGCACGCACTTCCCATCTAAACTTGGTAATTATTTTATGCTAAGGTAATGTCAAGTGCACAAGCAATCAACCAAGACCATTACTATTGGCCAAGTAGATGTTTAGAATGGTGTATACTCTCCACATGTCTAGCAGCCAACCATGCAAACATTATTCAAAATTAAAATCTTAATTTATTTATGCATCATCTTGCATGTGTATCCAAGCCAACAAAAGCTTGGTCAACAATAGTTAACCTCGTTACCAAATATGTGACATGTATAAATAATTTATCAA
>Ga0209611_10012946_pt1 | contig 11594 bp, 5 predicted proteins | sample S1TSphgellanicum_3_FD_187693 | JGI IMG/M metagenome (GOLD analysis project Ga0209611, IMG submission 187693) | Host-associated microbial communities from peat moss isolated from Minnesota, USA - S1T2_Fc - Sphagnum magellanicum MG (SPAdes) (version 2) | ecosystem: Host-associated > Plants > Peat...
CTAAATTTTGGTTAAGTAGGTAGGTGGGTGGGTAAGTTGGGTTAGGTTAAGTAAATTAAGTTTGAATTAAATAAATAACTAAATAGGTGCAGTTAGTAAGTAGATGGTCAATGCACCAACTTATTTCAACCTACCTCCTTCTACCTACCTATTTATTTATCTCTATATTACTTATTTTCAATCTAACTACTTGTTACCTACCCTCATACCTACTTATGTACCAAGATTTTGAATTAACATGTTTAATTTCAATAAATTAAAAATAATAATCAACGTTTGAATTTGTGGTCCATTGGTTTTAAACTTGATTTATCTTTATGCAAATGAAGAATTCAACTTTTTTAATTTGCAACCTATTCACATGCTTAGTTAGTTAGTTACCTTAAAATAAGTTAAATAATTTATGGTAAATTAAAGTAAACAAAGTAGGTAATCCAATAACCTAACTATTTGCCCATTTCTAGCCTACCTATTTAAATAATATTTATTTATCCAATTTCCATTAATAGATTATTATCATTTTAAATTAATGATAATAATAATATTTAATGGGGTATCATTTTTTTGGGTCCAAAAATTTGTTGTTCAAAATTGACAAAATTTAACCATATTCAAAATGGTAATGGAAAAAAACCAATCAAAATGGACAAGTTCAAATCAATTTGTTCAAAAATGACACTTTCATCAAGTTGGACAATGGAGGCAAAAAGACTGCAAGTCAAGGGGGGGAAGCAGGTTTCACACTTTTTCAGTAAAAAAAATAGTGATTTCTTGTAATACATGGTGGCAAAAGTGGTGGTGGTGGTAGTTTTGATAATATATTTTTTCATTTCTTTGAGTTTGGCATTTCAAAATTTCAACAAAAATGGGCATCTAAGGTTTAACATGTTTTATGGATGATTATAGTGGAACACATCTTTGCTATGATGGCATAATCTTCAGAGCCTCTTATAAAATCCTTGACAATTGTGAGTTTATAAAGGTAATTTAACAATGTGAAATGGAATTTTTGAAAAGAAACTAAAAATTTAGGTAGAAAAAATCACATGGAAAACCATTAGGTGTAAGGGAAAGGCATGTCTAAAAGAACATTATTTCATAAGGCTTGAACTCACATTACAAAACATGAGTATTTAACTAACTATGTGTTAGGGCAAGGCCTTTTATGTGTAAAGGAACTTAACAAGTCTCATATGTAGAATGAAACAAGGTCCAAACAAAATAATAAGAACCAATTTCAAGATGTACCCATTGTTTGAATTTTATAGTGACATGTGATTACTTAAATTGATGTTGAGTTTTTTTTTGAACTTATACAACAAAATTCCTAATGTATTACAAAAACAATTGACAAAATTTTAAATGAATGTATTAAATATGGAATATCCAAAAGGTTGAAAACACAATCAAATATACATTTCGTGATCCTTGTCAAAAAATTTGTAAAGTAACCACAAATTAAACCTTAACATATTAAATTTAAAAATATTATGTATTTCAATGATCAATATGAACATCTTTTTTGAATTTATGTCAATGATATTGAATAATCACATGTCTAAAATAGATTTAAGTAGACTTTTCAAAAATTCAAATAGATTTTTTTTAATTGCAAGTTGTTTAAACAAACAAAACAAGTAAATAAATAGATGAGATATTGGATTTTTTTAGTTTTTTGGCTAATGACACTTAAGATTTATTTATGCGCTTTCAATTTTCAAGGTAAATGTAATGATATATCAATATTTTGATGTAAAAATATTTTTGACATAATTCCGCCATTAAATTTCAAAAATAGTTTTGACTTGCTTTTAGTACATTAATCACTATTAGAAATTGGCCAAAATGTAACTATTCTATTTGCGAGTACATGTGACTATTAGTTATTTGCAACTACATTTGGACATTTTTGCAACTATTTTTTGTGTTGGTTATATTTGCGATTACATTACAACTAATTTGTGACTATTTTGATGTTCATCTTTACATGTGAACAACATTTAGTTTGGTTTTCATCCAAAAAGAACAATTTATGTCCCATCAATTAAAAATGTGACCAATTTAACTATAACCTTATGAATATACAACGGTGTATTTTGTGAATTCTAAGGAACTAGTGGTAACCCGTGCTTGCAAGGCACAACACGACATTGAAGCAACGATGACCCCTGATGACGACCCCTGAAACCCTAAAGCTCAATGACATTCTGCCATTTCAGAAAGTCATGACTATGGGAAATTGGAAAAATATAAACCGCCGGTTCCATATTTTAGTTCATTGATTTTTTGAGAACCGTGAAAACGAATGGTAAGAACCACCCTTCTAATAACCCGCTAATGGTGGTTGGTTCCAGTGTTGGTTCCGGTTCTTTGAATTTTTTTCCCCATAATCAAAGAATCACCAGTTCCGGTTCTTTCAAAAGAAGAACCAGAGGTTTTACAAAAGAACCGATAAAAAAACGCACTGGTTCTTAAGCTTTCTTTTTTTTTCCTGAAAATTTGGGAACCGTGGTTATATAGCCACATCGATTGTTTGAAAATTTTAAAAAGCGACCGCTAGGTGAGTGGTGCATACCCGGTATGATAACCGGAAGGCATCTTTCATTCATTCATTCATTCACAGAAGCGCCCCACAGTGATGGGAAAGCATGCGTTCGTGCCCTATTGGGTACGATGGGAATGTACTTTCTTTTCCTACGTGGCGGAACGGGCCATTCCAAGAAATAACTAACATACCCCCCCCCTGCCCCGACGGTTCTTTATATTTTTCCAATTACTGTTAAACACCGGTTTCCATCGAATCACATTGGGCCAGAGTGATTCAACACCCGCCGGCGCACCATCCATCCACTAGATGCCTGAACACCGGTTTCCATCAGATCACACTGGGCCAGAATGATTCAGCACCCACTGGCGCACCATCCATCCAATGGATGCCTGAACTTGTTATGGATGAACCTGAACCTCTCCCGTGCCCAGCCCGCCCGTGCTGGCCCATTAGCTGTCAGTTGGGTATAGCCCTGTCACTAACTGACTGACTTACTTACTGAATTAATATATTAGATATATTCTAAGGAATATAATAAGGTGTATTAATATTTATAAATATATTTTGATTGTATATAAACAACCATATTACATGTGTATTCAAGTATTGTTATCGGCATAAATGGCTTCGATATTATGGTTACATTGATTAGTGTATATTTGAGTATATTAAAATTTTATGTATGATATTTATAAAATATATTGTGCCCATATTACAAGTTTATTCACACCATCTTATTACATTTCTTAAAATGAAATTTTTTATTTATTTATAGTAATATTATTTTATGTATTTATATTAATTACATGTAATAAAAATTAATTTTCAAAATTAACTTTGACTATTTTTTTTAATAATATTTTACTACATAATGAGCATAATGATGATGATATTAGAATGATAGGAAAAATATTATAAAATTACTGAAATAATTACTAAAAATCTAATATATTATTATATTAATATAAATTTATTTTCAAATGATTAATGTATTAATTAAAATTTTATTTTTAAAATAAAAAATAATTATAATAAATCATAATAGTTCTAACAAGTGACACAATCATATGTTATAATAATAATAATAATAATAATAATAATAATAGCTAATATAGGCTAGCTACAAATTACATTATTATTATTATAAGTAATCAATTATGAAATAATACTATATTATAATAATTATTATGAAATATTAATATATAGTTTTAAGTGTTTATATTTCAGTTTTATAATTAATATTTATTCATTATGAATTAATCAATGATTATAATCAATTATTAATATATAATTTTTATGTTGAGTTTTATTGTTTTATTATTTTATAATAACTATTGTAGTAATTAGAATGGAAATCTAATAAATTTTTATGCAAATGCGAAAATTATTTTTGAAGGAAAAATACACTTATTAAAAATATAAAATATTTATTGTAATAGTTCATAAATAACTATAATGAATGAAGTAATAATATGAATAATAAAAATAAAATAGTTTACCTTGGCTACCAACTAATTAAAATAATAATTGAATTAATGTTAATTTTACTATTAAATGTTTACATTTATATTTATTATTAACTATAAAAATGACAATAATAATGGGAATAATTATAATAAAACAATTAGCTTAAGCTAGGTTTTAATTATATTATTAAATTAAAAACACTAATATTCAATATTCATAATTATTAATTATTAATTACTGAAATTTTCAGTTATTATATTTATTTATTTGGTTACAAAATAGTAATATTTAGTTATTAATAATTAGTTAATTATTTAAATATTAGCCAATTACTAGTAAATTAAATTGGTTGATAAATCATTATAGTTTATAAATAATTACTATTTATCTAGTTAATATAATTAATTTAGTAATCATAATATTTTTTGCTTATTATTACAAATAATTATTTATTTTCTAGTTTAGTTGTTAAATAATTAATTAATAATTTTATTCTTTTTTCTATATTTTATTCATTAAATAATTAGTAATTTTATTAGTTAATTAGTTGATTTATTAGTTCATTAGTTAGCTAATCAGTTAGTTAGTTAATTGTCACTTACTTACTTAATTATATACTTTTCAAGATGAAAATGAAAGTCAAAACATATGAAATAAACTTCTTATTTGCAAGTCGTTTGCAACTCAAAATGTTTACCCCATATGTTTTAGCTTTCATTTTCATTTTGAAAAGTATATAAACAATGTGTTTTGTCTTACATTTTCATATTTAAAAACATGGGCATATGGAATGAACCAATAAAAACGACTTAACCCAAAATAAAATATAAATATTCATGTGCTTAACCTAACTATCTAGTTCCCTAACTTATTTACCTACTTTCTTACCTAAGTAGGTTTTTGGCCTAGGTAAGTAAATAGGTCTTATCTAAATAGGTCTTTAAGCTAAATGAGTAGGTAAGTATATAGGTAGGTAGGTACCTAGTTCGACCTACATAGTTAAATATTATTTAAATTTAATTTAGAAAAAATCAATTTATATGCCACATGACAAATTTCTATTACACCACATGTCACAATCTAAACCATCCAAACATAAAAATTAAACGTTTTAAATTATTTCAAAATAATAATAATATGTTTTTAAGTATTAAAAGTTGGGACACATGGCAACACATAATTTGTTCCCATTGTTCACCAAAAAAATCACATCCTAGTTGTAAGTGACAATACGTATATGATTAGTCAAAGGATGAAGGCGTATTTCATTGACTTTTTCTTTCATCTAAAATTCATTGTTCTTGCAACTAATGTCAATATGACTTGTCCAACACGACTATTAAGATTTTAGTTGCAAATGTCATTTGCAACTAAAAATTGATCGCAAGGACTAGTTGTAAAATGGTCATTTTCTACGAATGAACGTTTTTCAAACAAGTTGCATACTTAATATATTATAAACTCAATATTAACACCATGTTGGTTTGACAATAATAAAATGTTTTCCTTGTTCCAGTTTAACATTAATTTCCATTGTATCATTTGTTACCACTTTGTAATTTTAATTGCTCCAATTTGCCATTAGTTTCCACCCTACCACTTATTACCACATTGTAGTTCTACTAGTTGCTCTTAATTTCATTTTGTTTTTGTTGCCATTTTATAGCTTTGATCACTTTGTTTTGCCAATCGTTTTTTTTTCCATTTTGAGCATACTTTGAATAAACATTGAATTAGGTTCAAAACTTTCAAATTTTGAAAATTTTAAAATTCAACAACTCTTTTATCCTTCTTTTAATTGAAATTCTTTAACAAGGTTTGGGAAAGTTTCACAAATGTTTAATGTTTTGTTTTTGAGTTTTTGTAAAATAATGAACATTTTTATCACCTTCATTTCAAAAATTCGTTGCACATGTTTTTCACCAAACACATAAACATTGAACAAAATGAAAATACCAAGAGTTTAGAGTGAACATCAAACCTTCATGTAAGGAATAAATTTATCAAATTGGGGATGAAATTATTTTCCCATTAAAATTAATGAAAATATGAATTTGAACCCTTATATTTTTCATAATTTGGAAACTTTCAATCTGTTATTTCATGTTTTGTCCCCATTCAAGCATGATTAAGGGTTCCAATGGTTAATTGATTTTATTTTCTGGATAACTTTATTATTTTATCAATGTTTTGGATGAAAGCACAATCGAAAAATTGTAGTCACATTTTTACACATAAATGCAAAAAAGTAAAGGGGATTAATAAAATGGAGCTTTAAAGGTGAGGATTAATGTTTTGAAATCAATCCCCAACAAAAAATTTAAAGCATCATATCAATGGATGTGTCTTTAAAAGATAACAAAATAATTTATGATCATTTCAATTATACCATTGATGAATTCAACTTTTGGGGGGTTTTCTTTTTGGTAATGTGGTTTATCTTAGTTTGTTATTGCAAGATTTGTGAATTTGTGAAATGCATGGTCACCGCATAGTTAACACAATCCTTAAATTATAATCCTCTTAAGTTCATTCCATTCTAATTATGATTTCAAGCACAATTTGTTCTAAACCCTAACCCTACTTTTCAATTTAACATCAACTATTATTCCATGGTCTTCCAAATGCCCTTGAAATAAATCACATTTTGCCACACCTTCCCATGAACCCCTCCACGTTCTAGTGTCTTTGTTGAGATAATAAGAAATGACTTAAGGTAATAGGTGAAACCATGGAATGGAATATTTTAAAAATTGTGTGAATTGATCATAGATCATATTTTCATAATATTGCAATCAATCTCATTGCAAAACACTTTAATCAAAAGGGCCTAGACTTTGAACTTATGTGTTTGAATGTTTGATTGACACAAATGACATCTTCCTTGAATATGATTTGAATATCAAAGCATGTGAAAACTCTACCTTGACATTAAAACCCCAACACAATTTTACATTCTTAATTATCTTTTCTAAGCTCAATTCCCTTAAATATACCTTTACACACAATGAGAAATCATTGCAAAATTTTACTTTGGCCCCATGATAGTTATTTTTTTATATGTCAAAATCAAACATGTGAACAAATTTTGGGTTTTTCCATCAATTTACAAACATTTTTTGGTTTCCCCCCCCCTAATGATGTAAGGGTCTAATGGCATTTATAAAATTCTAACATCATATGTAAAGATTTAATGGCACTTGTAGGGGTTTGTAATGATGACGTACATGTTTAATTACACTTGTAAAGGTTTGATGGCATTTCTACAAGTTTATTATCATTTGTAAGGTTCTAATGGTAATTTGAAAGGTATGTTAGAACTTGCACAAGTCTAATGGCACTTGTACAATTTTTTAAATAACCTAAAAACCTAAATAGCTAATCATATGAATAATTTTTTGGTAGTTCATCAATCTATAAACCTTTTATGAACTCCACCCCCCCCCTCGTGATGTAAAGATCCGAATCATGTTGTTTATGAAGGTCTAGTGGCGTTTTGGATTTATAATGATGATGCACATGTTTGGTGGCACAAGTTACAATTTTGAAAACAATTTGCAAACCTAAATAAATAATCGCATGAACAAATATTAGGCATCTCCATCAATTTACAATATAATCTTTATGAAATATTATACCCCCCCTTTGACGATGTAAGGGTTTGATGTTGTTTATGTAGGTTTGATGGCACTTATAATAGTTTGTAATGATTATGTATAGGTTTGATTAGACATTTGTAAATGTTTAATCATGTTATAGAGGTCTACTACCACTTTTACAAGTCTATTGGCACTTGTAACAAATTGTAATGGTTATGAAAGGTCTATTAATGGTATTTCTAAGGGTCTAATGGCACTTGTAAATGTTTGATGGCAACTATTCGTAAAGGTTTGACCCTTTCCCACCTTTGAATATTTAATAGAAGTTACCAATTGTGCTTGTAGGGGTTTAATGGCAATTTTTGCCTATGGACGTTTGACCTTTTTCTACTTCTACAATTTGATAGAAGCTATTGATTACATTTATAAGAATTTAATGGCAACTTGTGACTATAGTTTGACCTTTTCGCACCTCTGCAAACATGATAGAAGCTATGGATTGCACTTATAAAAATTTGATGGCAACTTGTAAAATTTATGGTTTGACCCATTTCCCACTTCTACAAACCTAGTAAAAATGTTTGATAACATTTCTTGCGATCTATAACACATTTGAAAAGACATACCCATATTCATAATTACTTACCAAATGCACATTTGAAGATCGACTGTAAAACATTTTGGAAAATTTGAAAACCACCACATCAAATGAAAATGGAAGTGATAATACAACATTGCAAAATGAGGAGGTTATTCCTTGTTTGAAGACCATAGAAAGCCATGCTTCTTGGAATGTATTGAAAATGTGACAACTTATGTTTGATGGCCACACCCCACCCATCTCATCTCATAGTTCAAATTTAATTGATTTGAATGCATGTGACGCCCCTCCTATTTCTTTAACAAAACCTAGCTCAAACTCTATTTCACCAAAAAGACTATGTCAAAATTTGAAATGATATAACAACAATCCAAGAACATTACCTCCATGGAGAAACATTGAAAGGTTCATGTTGAATGACAATAACAACTTATGGCTATGAAATTGTTTACTTACATTGAAAAAAATAGTATGTTAGTATGAAGCAAGATTTGAGCGTGGTGAAAATGAACAATGCAAATATTAATAACTTGAGGGAGGTTAAGGATTTGTGTGATAACATATGCAAAGTTTAAAATGAAAGTGAAAGCATTTCTAGTCCTATATCTAAAGCCTCCATCCCATCCATGGTCAATTATGTCTAACAATTGTTTTTCAATGATTTTATGTGTGAAGTCCATGTGTCTTTTATGTAGGAAGTTAGTTATGATAACTATTGTTGTGAAAAAAATTGTGTATTTTGGTTTTCCTCCACTTATGCTCAAATCCCCCCTATTCCCCATTCAACTTTGATTTTATGTCCAACACACATTTTGTTGTATGCATTGATTATATGCACGCTTACATTGAAAATTATTGCACACCTCCCAATCATGCACATAATGAACTTGTCCTCCCCCAAATAGCTTGGGTCACCAAGTAAGTATTCAAAATAATCATCAATATGAACAAAGAATTTGCATAGTCCTTTTATGACATTTTTCAAATCTTTTTAATACTAAGGTCAAGTAATATGAAGTTCAAATATTACAAGTTGAAATATTTGAAGTCTCATGAAAAAGATTTGTGATACTAAAGTCATGTAATACAAGGTTTGGATATTATTATAGGTTGAAGTGTTGGAAGCTTACAATATAAGGTTTTATATGTTTCATTATACATGTGTAAGACCCTTTATAGACTTGCCATTCCTTCACATGTACAAAGTTTTACCATAACACATTGTCTGATAAATTGTGGTTACAGTAAAAGGTTAAATTTTTTAGTGTTCAAATAAATTATGATGAATAGTTACCTACCAACCAAAGTAGAATTGGAAGGACTTTTAATATATTTGAAGGTCTATGATATGAAGTTTGAGCATTATAGGCCAAAATCTTGAAAAACCTAGCAAAAGAATGTTGAGTCCAAACATAGTAATAAAAGCCACTTGCCAACTAAATATTAAAATTTAAAGATATAATTTTTTAATATTTTATAAAGTATCATCTACAAATTGATTTTAGTTTTTAAAAAATTCTTATGACCTAAAAAGGTATTACATTATAGTATAATGCAAAGGTGTGCATAAAGAAATTGGCATAGAAATATCATTTTTGAATTTTTTAAAATCCCAAGTTAAAAAATGAAAAAAACTGGTTACATTAAAGATATCCTTAAAGCTTAAAGTAGTTCCTAGTTTGTCTCCAACCTACATAAAAAATGAAAAAGAATTCTTCCATATTCATATTTTCATGCAAGTTTCATAAAAAAAAGGTTTCCAATACTAAAGTCTTATGAAATATGAAGTTTGATATGAATATGGGAAATCCCCCCCCTCTTTTTCCCTTGTAGGGTTTTCTTTAGTTTGTAATATTTGAAATTTATATAAATTTAAGGCAAATTGTGGCTAGGCCAAACATCTATTCAAGCCATGGGACTGCCAAAATTCAATTGATGACTTGCTACAATATGTATTCCACATGAAAAGTGGCAAATATAGGTATATATAATAAACTACTTACAGATCATATCATTGTGAACCAATGGAATATTATTCTTATACAATATTCATTATATCAATATTTATGAATTAGACATTGAAAAAAAACATTCATTATTCCATTGATGATGATTCATTAGAGTTGGTTTAGGTAGAAAATTTTGAAATTCCATAAGTCATTGTCCTAGATTAGACAGTTCCAAACTATAATTTGTTTAGCCCATTTCTAATTAAAGAGGCATGGAAAGGTGTTTTTCTACATTTGTGTCATTTAAAAGTTTTTTTTTCAAGCACCATATTCACAAGAATTTGAATTCCTTCTTCACCAATTTGCATCCCAATTGTTAAATTGAATTGATTAAATTGAATTGAATTTAAATTAATTCAAGTTGCATTGCAATGTTGTTCACACCTCAATTTTATATTGGAATGAATTAATGTATCACATTTCAAGAGCATTCGAAAAAAATCTTGCTCCACAAGGATATTTGTTTTTTCCTTGGTTTTTCAATATTTTTTGTCTTGGTGCAAATAAGGAGGATAGGTATATTGGATGTTATAAAATGCATCATATCATCATTACAATTTGGTTGAAATTCATTTATATCAAGGTTATTTCAACATGTCATGTTATTGACATATGTTCATGTGTTGTTTAATTAGGCTTCACGTGAATATGTTGACATTGTTCAAGGAATTGTCAACAAGGGAATAGATGTCAATACAAAAGGTGATAATGGAACTATATCTTTTACATTTAACATGTGGAAACAATCGTGATGAAGTCATTTCAATATTATGCAGGATATTCAATCTCTTATTTACTTCCTTTTTTATATAAAGATTATATAAATATGCATGATTTTTTCAATTATGTAAAATTATGTGGGAGTTATATGCATAAAGTGCAAGAAAGAGCAAATGTGAAAACACACTATGGGTTTGGCAATGATCCAATGAAAATGTGTTTCAAACATAAAACAAGGTTAATGAAGGTTGACCATAAAATTAAAGATATTAAAATTGTGTTGAATTGTGTTTTTATCATGTAGATTATGATTTTTGATGGAGCATTTTTTGCAATGAGTTTTCTATGTTTGGGTATGCAAATTTATTTTTCTTCATTGTGATTTCACTCACTTAAAATGTTACATTACAAGTGATGTTCATCTCATTATGTGTGTATTATGTGAAAAGAAATGATTGAATTAATTAATAAACCAAAAACAAAAAGATGTACTATTTTTTTATTTTTCCTATATATATTTGGCTAAAACAATATTTTGATATGTCTTTTGATAATTTGATTAAATTTTATGTATCACATCATTACTACATAGCACAAGCCATATGACAAGCCATTTATACATTTACAAGCATGTTTTAAGTGACAAGGGC
>Ga0209611_10012947_pt1 | contig 11593 bp, 19 predicted proteins | sample S1TSphgellanicum_3_FD_187693 | JGI IMG/M metagenome (GOLD analysis project Ga0209611, IMG submission 187693) | Host-associated microbial communities from peat moss isolated from Minnesota, USA - S1T2_Fc - Sphagnum magellanicum MG (SPAdes) (version 2) | ecosystem: Host-associated > Plants > Peat...
CAAGATTGTACTATGTAACATTTAGTTATTTGATTTTTTAACATAATATTGAATTAATATATCAAAACTTAAGTTTTTAGGCTAGATTTGAAAATCCACCAGTAAGAAATCAAATTTGGGTTCACTTTGCAGGCATGGGAGCCTCCAAAATTGGGCTGTTATGGAACCTCTTTAGTCTTTTAGTGTCTTTCTTATCGAACATGATGGCGATATGCGGGCTCCCTTATAAAAACAATCCTTTGTTTTTTGGGGGCAAATTTTCGCATTTTTGGGATAAAAAAATATGATTTTGACACATACAAAGGATTTATGTGAAAAAATTGACTGTGATTAGCCATATTCCTACAACATGTGCTAGCAGGTAGCCAAATTAGAAAAGGATTCTTAAGTATTTATACTTTCATATCTGATGACTGGTCTATGGCCATATTTGGCTAAATCTTCCTGTGGATGATCGCCAGTTTGGCTACATCACAAACGTAAAAAAACTTACCCTGCCCTAAACCCTAGGAAGTGTTGCACACTATTACATAGTGGCTACGCTGCTGCACGAGAGCGAGAGAGAGAGAGGGCACCGAGAGCAAGAGGAGGCAATAGGAGGAGGTTTGCCTTTAGAGCGATGGCGAATCCAAGGGTGTTCATGGACATAAGCATAGGAGGTTACTTGGAAGGGCGTTTGGTAATAGAGTTGTTTGCTGATGTAGTGCCTAAGACTGCGGAGAATTTCAGGGCATTGTGCACAGGAGAGAAGGGCATTGGTACTGTCACTGGCCTCCCTCTTCACTACAAAGTAATTTTCTTTTCCAGCCCCTTGCATGATCATCCTGCTCCTCGTTTTTCTTTTTTAGAGGTGTTTCTTCAAATGCATGCATGTGTATAGTTTCTATCCATTCTTGCCTGAGTATCAATGGCACTGAGTATGGTGACTAGAGGTGGCAACAACCTGTGTGTGTGTCATGAATCAATCGCAGCCATATTCACAAAAAGCTGTTGGACGTGGTCAGAAAAAATGTTGCTAAAGTTTGTTGAATTGCTTTCAAGGCCAAACAATCATCTGCACAGCGTTCAGGGTTAAGAAGTTTTGAGTTTTCAATGTCCAAGGCAAGAGAAATTTTGCTGATTCTCACATTTACCTCTTTACTATCCTCATGCAATGTCAACCGTTTACCCAAACCTTGCATTGGGTTTGAGTTAGATTTACAGCTAGTCCAAGAATGTGGCAGTGTTGTTCATCAAACCCCAAACTGTCAAATCTTGTTTTACATGTAAGGTTTTTGAAGTTCTTCTTCCGACTTAATGTTTTGAGCTTTAATTTAGTGCATTTCATCATTTTGTTGTTGATCCACAAACCTGCAAATTTAGGTTTGGGTGGACAATGCTGGTAAAGGTGAGACAAGATGCTTGTTTCTGTTATTTAAGCTTGTTTGACATGGCAATGTTGATGTGCATTGTATGTCCAGCTGTTCAGCTTGAACTGACCAGGTCTGGGAATCTGCTTGTGTTGAAAATCTCTGGTAAATTATGGCAATAGGGTAGCCCCTTCCACAGGGTCATCAAAGGTTTCATGATCCAAGGAGGAGACTTCTCAAACCGTGATGGGACTGGTGGAGAATCCATTTATGGACACACATTTGGAGATGAGAATTTCAACTTGAAGCATGAGAAAAAAGGGTTCCTCTCGATGGCAAATGCAGGACCAAATATGAATGGTTCACAGTTTTTCATTACAACTGTCCGAACTCATCATTTAGATGGGAAACATGTTGTGTTTGGTAAAGTTGTCAAGGGAATGGGGGTCCTCCGATCTATTGAGCATCAACCAACAAATGAGCAAGATTGTCCTCTGAAGGAAGTTTTGATTGAGGACTGTGGTGAGATTGCTGAAGGAGCAGATGATGGTGTGGCAGGTATGTCCAGTTATGTGTCCAAAATTAATGACAGTCAAGATGCCCTGTTAGGTACTAGAGAGCCAAATACTTATGGACACTTTTTTACCCTATCATGTGTGGAGGTCAAATGTGTTGTGTGATACAGTTGTCCTTTCTGCTGTGGAAATGTAGGTTTTTCACAAGATGGGGACAAGTATCCTGATTGGCCAATAGATCTTGATGAGCAACCAGAGGATTCAGAGTGGTGGATGACTGCTGTTGCTTCTGCAAGGGCATTTGGAAATGACTTCTTTAAGGTATCAGACGGCTTCAAAGTATGGAAAGATTGGCTGTCCCTCCTTATGTGTTTCAGGGTCCTCCATGTAGTCCTTTTTGTGGTATGGGAATTCTTATGTGGTCAGGTTGCAGTTTAAAGACTGATTGGTTATGTGCTTGTGTCCAGAAAGGTGACCATAGGACAGCTCTAAAGAAGTATCGAAAATCACTTCGCTACCTTGATGTCTGCTGGGAGAAGGGAGAACTTGATGAAGGTAACAAATTTTTAGAACTTCTGATTGCACTGATTATTTGAGTGCCATGTCTTTTGAGTGCTAGCCAACATCATGACTGTCTTCCCATTGCTTCCATAAATCTAAGGATGCAGATTCTTGTAGAAGTGTTTGCCTGAAATTTTTGGCAGATCATTATCTGCTTATCTACACCCAAAGTCAAGAGCTGGTGAAGACAGTGGGGAGTCATGGCAGCTAGTCACTGCTATTGATGATGAAGGTGATGGTCTGATGCTTTGTGAGTAACACTCATAAGGTTATGACTGCACTTATTATTGTTATGTTAATTTTTCTTTTTCTGAACGGACATAATTGTTACCTTCCGAATATTACTGGAGTTTTTTGTGCAATCTCATAGATTTGATTATGTGAGTTCTTGCACCTGCACCCTGTAATGTGTAAAGCTTTTGTGATGGTTTACTAACTTGAATTACTGTTGCATTGTAAACAGATAGAAGCAATGCTTTACGGAAGATAAAGTCAGTCATACTGACGAACAGTGCTGTGAGTGCATCCCTTTTGGCTTCTGCTCTGATTGTCATGGGTGTTCTGGTATTATTGAAGAGGACACATTATATATATGGTTGCTGTTTTGCAGGCTTGCAAACTGAAGTTAGGTGATGCCCAAGGTGCGCTTGCAGACTGTGAATATGCCATGCAAAGTGGAGTTGAAAATGTCAAAGCTCTTTTCCGCCAAGGTCAGGTAAGAGTCAACTTCCAGGCCATGAAATGAACCCTAAACCTCCAAAAAGACAGTAAGACTCTGTTGTAGTGACCCATCCTCCCTTTTGAAATATATCTATGTCATTGTATAGTGTATTCAGGAATGGCCAAACCATGGTGTACTTTGAGGCTATCTCTTTTTGGAACCCCCTACACAGTAGATCTTCGAAGCTGTGGGAGAGTTTATGTACACTTCCTCTTGTAACAGTGTTTTCCCCTGTGGAATAACACAGGCACAACTGGCATTAAATGATCTTGATGGTGCTTTATGGAGCTTGACCAATGCCTCACAGCTTGAGCCAAATGATGGTAAGTAAATGGTTGACCACCTGTGAATTTAAGATGTGATTGCTCTCATGTTGACACAAGGAACACACCTTATGGATCATTGTCTTTGAATTATCACCAGAAGATTGTACGTAGTTTAAAGACCAGAAGTGATAAGTTCAAAGGGATTTCATGGGTAGTTTGTAAACAATAGATTCAAGCTCTGTTGTCTGTGTGTTTTGCAGTGGGGATCAAGAAAGAGCTTGCAGCTGTCAAAAAGAAGGTATGTTGTAAATATGCTCTGTTGGTGATATACTTGTGATCATGAGTTTGACCTGTAAAAGACTAACATAGATATTCCCATGTACAGATTGCAGAGCGTGATGACAAAGAGAAAAAAGCTTATGCACGGATGTTCAGTTGTTGAAAACAGAAAACTTGCCTTCCCAGAAGTGCATCTGCAAGGCAAAATTGTGCACTCAAATTAATGTCCACAGAAGATGTTTGTTGGCACTGCTTTGTTCTGGAGTCAAAACTAAGTGGGTGCCTTAGTTGCATTTGAATTCACTCTTCTGATGGTTATTGGAAATCAGGAATTGGTAGATGATGTGGAAGAGAAATATTTCACCAAAAGGCTTTAAGAAGATTTCAATCCTGCGGCATACTTCATGTACACATGAGGCATAGGTATTTCACAATTTAGTGTCGCCACTATGTATGCATTTCAATTTCCAGTATGGTTTTTCATGACTTTTTGACATTACCACCTGGCTTTTTCAGCCTAAAATTTTCATGGCCTTATCTTTTGTCATGGAGTTGTTGGATATATGTGTTTTGCTGTAGTAGGTGTGCTAATGGCCACCTAACAATAAATTGAAATTACTTGACATCAGTGTGAAAAAATCATGTGAAATTGTTAATTATAAGTTAGTATTATTGGATGTCAGATCATAAACAAGTTAATTATGATGCATTTACATGTAGTGTTCAAATTAGTTGGCAATGTGGAGGTGAGGGGAGATAGGAGAAAAGCAGTACCATAATGCAACACCAATCAATTGCTGTAGTCCTTCGCCAAAAATAAGGAATTAATGCCTAATTGTTGAGTACCAAAGTTGAAGGGTTCATTAATGTGCATATCCATTTTCGACTTAGTAAAGTCTAATCTTTGTTTTTGATGTCACCATGATCATTAATGGAAATCAAGGATTATCAAGGTGTCGAATCTCAAGTAAGCCCTTATCAGGGTTGGCAGGTTGAAGTGTCAAACCCAGGGTTCAGGTTCTTGTGACCTGGAACTAGCCCAACACCCTTTTGATGGGACTAGCAAAAGGATTGGATAGTGAAATTGGTTTTTTACTATAATTGAGATCAAACCTGAAACCTTGAAAATAAACTCCTGAATATAGGTTCAAGTTTTGAAGGTAGACAAATTGATTGTTTTGAAAAGTCCATAGGTAGATTGCAGTTCATAGGCAAATAATTAGTTTTAATTTGTTATAATACTTCATACTTTCATCATTTTCAGTGCTAATTTTTTAAAGTCCATAAGTGAGGATGGACGTTTTTTAATCTTGTGTTCCCATCATGTTCCCAGTCTATTCCTTAGGTTCTCAATGGGTTTCACATGATGTTCCTCAAGTTCCCAATATGTTCCTCGAGGGTGTTCTTAATAGTTCCTCACTTTATCCCATATCCTTTGCCCAAAGCTCTCCCCCTTCTCACCTCTACACATGAGCCAGAGGGAGGCACTCTATCCTCACAAAAAAATTGCTATTTTGGGGGCATCTAAAGTTTCAGTTTTATTTTGATAATGGGCCAATTAAAATGGCCCATTGCAAAACAAAACTTGGGAGGCAGTGCATCTATTAGGAGAGGTGAATAGGAACCATCAATGGTTCATTGAAAACTCATAATGGTTCCATGAAAACTCTCAATGGTTCCATGAAAACTCTTACGCTCATTCAAATTCTTGCAACCTACTTCCAAGTCATGAGTAGTAGTTTCATCATTCAGGTCAATGGGTTACTGGGTTACTGTTGAGCTAGATGAATTGAAAACATGATCTCCATCATCTATAAGTCCATCATATGGGGTGGGTTGAAGATGGGCCTACTACCAAGAAATTCTTAAAGTATCTCAATCTCATACAAGCCTTGCCCAACGTTTTCAGGAAGCTTGAGACTAGTTGTCTTGAATGTTCATAATCCAATGACCTTCATTGTGTTCTTGATTGCCATGTAATTGTATTGTGACCGAACAATAGGTCACCTCACTGGTGTGAACACAACATGTTGTTGAGGGTTGCTTTCTATTTTATTAGCCGCCATTTTTGCAACCGGAATCTCTCCATTACTGTTGTAGATAAATGCATGGGGAGGCTGTTCTTTTTGTGGGGGTGTTATGGAGTGTAGGAAGAAGGCGGCGCAAATGATGGCGAGGCATGGAGCTGTATTGATGAGGGGAGGTGGAAGGAAGGTGGCAACAGGACGGAAGGAGGTGGTGAGCTGATGGTTGTGGGGGTCCAGAGAGAAAAATCGGGAATGCAGATGAGAGACGGGAGGAGTGTTGTAGAGAGCGGGTTTTAGAGCTGTTTTGAGCTGTAGAGAACTGATTTTTGAACAGAACTTGGCTGGTTGTTGTAATCTTTCCGCTGCGCCAGCGACTAGGCCAAGTAGATGTGTAAAGGACTCATGGAAGGGTAAGTGCCGAAGTGTGATGAGGACTTGAGGGATCCGAGCTATAGAATTGGGGTGCATTTTGAGGAAAGGAGGTATCTAGGATGAGGGGTTTGGGTTGTAGTGCTTTGCATCTGTGATGTTGGTTGTGGTCTGAGTGAGTAGCAGGGAGCAAAAGGGATCCTGAATGTGGAAAGAATGAGAGCATCGAGTGAGGATGTAGAAAGGTTTTGAAACCTGCAGAACTGTTAATCATTTTGCATGAGAGTGAGTCTCTTCGAGTAACATTGGCAAGTGTGGTACAAACTGTCCAGAGTCAGGTGTTTTCATAAAGCAATTCGGACGCAAGGGTAATCGGGTCATAGGTCTTTGGTCCAGCAGAGTGAAGAAAAGCATGCATTGTAGCATTCTGTAGGGGATTGGGTTAGAGGCTCAAAGGATCAAGTGAACACCGAGAGCTTGACCTCAAAGGCCATACCTGTATTAATGTTTGATTTTTGATGTACACTCTGGAGCCAGAAGGATTGTGCTCTTTGGAGATTTTCATGAATGGCAAGGTGCAAGTTTTGAATTCGGCTTTTCTGTTCTGTTGATCTGTGAGTGTATAAGTTGCTCATGTCCAAAGATCAGTGAATGAATATAGAAATATTTTGAGATGAATTTGGAGGGAAAGGGGTCAGAGAGAGTGGTCTGTCTCAGAAGATCAGGAGGGAGTCCACTCTGATTAAGCCCGTACTAGTAGATCAGATTCTTTGTTTGGTCTCGTCACCCTCTCTTTTGGTATCAGAGCAAGTTCAGATCGGGTAGTTTCAGTAGAACCTGTGGATGTCTAGATATCATGATAACTGAGGTATCATGTCTTCATCTAGTGCAGATGAGGTTGGAGTAGAAGAGTTGACACAACACATTCATGAGCAGCGAATTGTCCTTTGGTTTGATTATCCAAGGGGGCAGGATGGTCCACAACGAGGAGCGATAATCCTGCGTTTCTTGGGTTTTGGAGTGGTAACACTTGTAGGCGTAGACCCGGATGAAGCCCGAGTTGGAGATATCGCAGTAGAAGTAGCTCATAGTGGCTTTTATACTTGAGCTGAAGTTTGGTTGAAGGTTAGAGATGGAGCAAGGGGATGGACGTCAACCGCAGAGCTGTAGACGTAATATTATTACACCTCGCACCTAGCGTAGAGTAACGCCGTCTCTGGTTGAGAGGCCGCGTAGTGTACCTAGGGTAGGAGACGTTTGGATTCCCAAGCTTGCTGTGTCGCCTAACCATTTCGTCAGATTGTACATTCCTGTTGTGGAAGATTTGTTTCAGGTTGGAGATCGTCTACTCAGGGTGGAACATAGTGGATCAAGCTCTCGCCTCATAAGCTGGAGGATATGGCGCAATCAAGAGGCAGGGTGGCAATTCCAGCAAGAATCCATAGATGAGCAAAGCTTCTTTACTTTTCCATTTGACTTTATGCCTTTGAGAGTAGTAGCAGAAGGTGATCAGTCTGAATTTTCAAATTGAATCACGACTGTTCTTTTCCTTTTTCTTGAAGCTTTAGATTGGAGTAGGACTTCTGCAGAATGACTAGTCCCCAGGGAATGGATGAACTGTTCTGGGGGCGAGACCATGAGGACGTCAATGACTGGGCGGAGGGGCAAGACCATGAGGACATCAATGACTGGGCGGAGGGGTGAGACCATGAGGACATCAATGATTGAATGCAAATGACGTCAATGAAGCTCACCATGGCAGCTAAAGTGCGAGATCTGAATGCAGATAAGCTCTTCAAGATTGCAAAGCTGAATCTGAGAGGCAGAGCCAAGGAATGGTTCAAGAGGTTGCAACCAACACCAGCAGATTGGGTTGAGTTGAGGACTTTGATAGTGCAGAAGTATGGAGATGTTGATGCTGATGACATCAGGATGAAACTTGATGCCATCAAACAAGAACCCAGGGAGAAGGTTCAAAAATATTATGAACGTCTCGACAAATTGTTCCAGAAGGGCCGGATATAAGATGCTGAGCAGAAAAGGAGATTTCTGGCCAGATTGAGGCCAGGAATTCAAAAATTGTGTGTGGTAAGAACATTTACGGATATTGAGGAGTTAGTTGGTGCTGCAACAGAACTTGAGAGAATTCTGGGCGAGCTTGGGGAGACTCCTTATGAACCTCTAAGGGAGGAGCAAGAAGAGGAGACCTTGGAGATTATGATGGAGAAACAGGTCACTGCACTAAACAACACCCTGATCAATTTCTTCAAGGGGACTATGCATAATCCAAAAACATCATCTTCTTCCACTGCGTTTGGAGGATGCTAGATCTGCAAAGGGGGGGACCATTTGGCCACCACCTGTCCAAGGTTGAATGAAGCACGGCCAAAATGTGCCAAGTGCGGTATGCCTCATAAGACAGAGAATTGTGGAATCAAATGTACCTTCTGCTCAGGGTTGGGACATTCCGAAGACAGATGTTGGAAGAAGCCCAAAGATGGGAAATCACATTCTGGAACAACAAACTTCTTGGAGGTGTTGCTGAATGACGAAGCAACAACCCTGCAACAGTTTAATAAGCTATGTGGGGATGAGAACCTGTTCTCTTACATCCAAGTGCCTAGAAGGAGGGTGTCGGTTGATGTAACACAAGGAGGGGCTGTGCCGACCCCTGAAGCTGTGGGAGATGGAGTAAGTGCAAGTCGGGATACCTCAGTCAGATCCAAGATTCTGGAACACTTCATAATGGGAAAGGTATCTCTCTCACCTATGGAGACCATTCTGATGATTCCAGGGGAATTGGAACACCTTGAAAGTTTGGTGAAGCTGGCTAGGAGAAAGAGGGATTCAGAGGCGACTGAAAATCAAGTGTGAGTGGTCTTTGCGATTCTAGCACCAAGGAAGATCTACATCAACAAGACCCATAGAAGCAAGACGTTACATTTGCTTGTGGAAATCAACAACTATGTTGTTGAAGGTCTGGTGGATACTGGAGTTTCCATGTCTGTTGTGGCGGCCGCTGTAGTTAGAGAACTGGGAATGATGCATCTTGTGACAAGGTTGGAGACTTACAAAACCACGTCAGGGGTTGTTACACAGGCGCTGGGTTGAATTGATGAGGTACCTGTCAAGGTTGGAGGCGTATAGTGTGCCATGACCTTCATGGTCGTGGACACGGACAGCTACGATGTACTCCTGGGATTGGATTTCTTGATGACGATTGGAGTAGTAGTGGATGTGGAACAGGGTTTAATACAAGTAAGACACGGCCCTAGAAGCAATGTGGAGGTACTGCCTTTGACGATGGTGAATTTGTTGCAGAGGATGAATTTCAAAGCTATGATGCACGAGGCTACGACCATTTGGAAGAATGCACACACCAAGGATGATTGTGACTGGATACCAGATCAGGATTGTGTGATCATGACTAAAGAGGATGATGCATCCACCTCGGATTCAGATACTGGTACTGATGGGAGTGGGCACGGCGATTCGGACTCTAATCGATTGAAGCAAGTTGAGTGTGAGGATGAGTTTAGAGATACCGAATTGGAGGCTCTGGTGAAGTCAGAAGGGTCGTAAGAGATTCTGCAACTGATACTACAGGAGTAGGTTGACGGGTTCATGGAAGAAGAAGTCATAGATGCGGATGATTACGCAGACTGGATGAGATGGGTGTCTGATGCAGAGCAATGTAGACAAGCTGTGTATGAATCCATGCATGATGTAGCTGTTCCACTGTTGCTACAAAAACCCAGCCGAGTACACGCTTCCTCAATTCCAGCACTATTGCAGACTGTCCAAATGAGAGATGGCAGCTCTAATGGTAGCCACACTAAGCAGTTGACGTCTGCCAACCATGATGAAATGGATATTAGATGGAGGGAGATCTGTCAGCGAATCAAGATTGACACCAGCTTGGAGGAAGAGAAACGAAAACAACTGTGGCGAATTTTGGAGCAGTACCAAGACGTTTTTGCTTGGAATAAGGGTGAGCTAGGTTGCTGCACTATTGGGGAACACTTTGTGGATATGCAAGGGTTCCCACCTTGCAAAGCATCTCCTGGTCGATTATCCTATTGGGAAGAGGCAGAGGTGAAGAGGCAAATTGATGTACTGGTCGAATTGGCCAAGATGAAGCCCAATAGCTCTGAGTATGCATGTCAGGTTACTCTACCAGTGAAGAAGGATGGGAGCAGGCGTTTTTGTGGCGATTATCGACCACTCAACGCACAGACACGTTAGGATTCATTTCCAATGCCACTTGTGGAAGATGTGATTAGTTAATTGGGGAGCTCATCATGGTTCACTGCCTTAGACTTACAGTCTGGCTTTTGGCAAATTCGAATGGCTCTAGAAGACATGAAGAAGACAGCTTTGATCACTAAAACTGGGTTGTATGACTGGACAATCATGCCATTCGGCCTCAAGAATGCAACGAATACGTTTACCAGAACTATGTCAGAGGTCTTTAAGGACTTGGGTAGCAACTTCCTGAAGGTATTCGTTGATGACCTCAATGTGCACAGCGAAAGCTGGGAGGAGCATCTGCAACACCTAGGTATAGTGCTGTACAAACTCAGAGAAATAAACCTCAAAATGAACCCAAACAAGTGTTGCTTTGCTGCAAAGAGCATTACATTTCTGGGCCATGTCGTTAGTAAGGAGGGCACCAAGCCAGATCCTAGCAAAATTGAGGCAGTTCTGCATTTTCCGCAACCTAAGACATTCACCAATGTTAGGTCGTTCTTAGGTCTGACAGGGTATTATCGGAACTATGTCCGAGGCTATTCGCGACTGGCAGCTCCTCTGTTTGAGCTGACCAGAAAGGATGTTAATTTTGTGTGGGATATGGGTTGTTAACAGGCATTCCAGGAACTGAAGGCAGCTTTGGTTGATGCGCCTATACTCACACGACTTGATTTCAAGAGGGCCTTTTGTCTGGATGTTGACTGGTCGCCCAGGAGTGTTGGAGCGATACTGTCACAGAAAGAAGGAAGATTTGAGAAGGTGGTGGCTTATGCAAGTAAAAGCTTGACAAAAGCCCAGAGAAAATTCCATCCCATGGAAGGGGAGTGCTACGCACTAATCTGGGGCATCATGCATTTTAGGTAGTACTTGCACGGGAATCATTTCATTTTGCGCACAAATCACAAACCTCTGGAGTGGCTAGCCATCGTATCCGATGCGCATGGCAGGAGAGGCAGGTGGGTAGACATGTTGCAGGACTTCAGTTTCAAGATAATCCACCGACCAGGATTCAGACATACGAACGTCGATGTTTTGAGTAGGAATCCAGTTAGACCAGCCACAGATGACGATGACTTCAGTGAAGAGATCCAAGACATTGGAAATTCACTAACTGACACACCGAGAGGAAAAGGGGAGGCTCTCTTTGTTCAGACTGGTAAAAAAATAGAATGGCTCGGTGTCAGGAGAAGGGATAGGGAATGTGTACAACATTAAGCGTGTTGTTTTGGCATCAACCACTGTAATTATGCTGGCA
>Ga0209611_10012948_pt1 | contig 11592 bp, 9 predicted proteins | sample S1TSphgellanicum_3_FD_187693 | JGI IMG/M metagenome (GOLD analysis project Ga0209611, IMG submission 187693) | Host-associated microbial communities from peat moss isolated from Minnesota, USA - S1T2_Fc - Sphagnum magellanicum MG (SPAdes) (version 2) | ecosystem: Host-associated > Plants > Peat...
GTCCATATCGACGATCAAGGCCTTGATCCGGAGGCGCGCCGACCTCTCGCCGGTCAACAGCACGCTGTTGGTCCGCTCGTCGGCGACCACTTTGACGATCGCACCGCCGCCTTCGGCTCCCGCCGCGCCCTGGTTGAGCGAATTGATGGTGCGCACCACGTCGGCGGCACTCGCGTTGTGCAGCGGGATCAGCTCCACCGGCTCATCGCCGCTCTCATCCATGCGCTGCACGATGTGCACGATGCGGCTGACGTTGCTGGCGCGGTCCGAAATGATGAGCATGTTGCCGCCCGGGTAGGCGGCCAGATGCCCGTATTGCGGGATGAGGGGCCGCAGCAGCGGCACCAGCTGCGCCGCGCTGATGTTCTTCATGGTGATGATCTGGGTGACGATCTCATCGGAGGAGGAACTCACATCGTTCGGCAGTTCGATCGACGGCAATTGCCGGGCGTCGGTGTTCGGAATGATCTTGATGACCTTGCCGGCCGGCACCGCCACATAGCCATACACCTGCAATACCGACAAGAAGGCTTCGTAGAAGGCGGCGGGGGACATCGGTGTCGCCGACAGCATCGTCACCTTGGCGTTGACGCGCGGGTCGATGATGAAGTTCTTGCCGGTCACCTCGCTCACCGCCTGGATGATCTGGCTCAGGTCCGCGTCCTTGTAGTTCGGCGTGATCGTCGGCCCATCGGCAGGCCGCGCCGCCGGCGGTGCCGCCCACGCCGCCGCAGCCCCGAGCGAGGCGGCGCCGAACGCGGCCGCGAGCAGTCCGGCCAGCGCGACGCTGTGGAGGCGGCCCCCCGCCAGCACAACGGCGCCGAGACGGCCTTTCAGTTGCGCGCCGCTGAGTTGGGCACCGGCTCTAAGGTGCGCTCCGCCCCGGAGGTGTGCTTCGCTCCGGGCTGGTACGTCCCTGAGCGGCGGTACGCCCCTGAGCGGCGACCTGCCGCTACGTTGCGATCGGAATGGATTCGGCATCATGGGTACTCGTGGGTATTCGCTCATGGCTGGTCGGTTGGATTCTCGCTGCCGCCGTTCGGCGGCGGGCCGATCGGCACGCTGCTGTTCGGCTGCGCTCCCGGCACGGCATTCGGATCGCCCTCCAGCTCACGAGTCGCCTGGGCCGCGACTTGTGCGATGTTGAGCGTGATGTCCTGTCGCTGTCCGCCGCGCTCCACCGTCACCGTGGCATGGTCCGAGGTCTGAATGGTATTGAACACTTCCTGGCTGCGTTGCGGGTCATCGAGCGGTGCGCCGTTGATCGCGGTCACCAGATCCCCCGGTTTCAGGCCGAGCTTGGTGAAAATCACCCGGTTGCGGCCCGGATAGGCGCGAAAGCCGCGCAGTTTTCCGGCCACATTGTCATACGAGGGCACGGTGCGCATCACTTGGTCGAGAATGCTCGGGTTCTCCTGCACCATACGCCGGATGTTGTCGACCGCGGCCACGGTGCGCGGGTCGCCCCCGGTCCGGCGCACCACCGGCGGCCCGTTCATGCCGGGCCCCAGCAATCGCGGCAGCTGCAACGTCTCCAGCATTCCGCCGCGATCGAGAATGACATGATCGAGGTACACCGAATGCAGCGACGCGCCGCCGACAGTGTCGCCGACCGAATAGACCTTTGAGGGCCCGCCGTCGCTGATGATGGCGACGCCGCGCTTCGGATCCTGGGTCGCGATCGTCGCGGACAGCACGAGATTGGCGGTGGTGGGCGGCGCGTTCGCCGGGTCCTGGGTGGTGGGATCGACGGTGGCGATGCCGAACAAATGCGCCGCCACCACGCTCTGGATCTCGACGCCGTGCTGCTCCGCGGGCGGCGGCGCGCCGGTCAATACCGGTTGCGGCGACCTCACCGGGCCGCCGCCCAACAACATGACGGCGATCCGTGCGAGCTCGACGGCGATCAGCGCCGCCAAACCGAGCGAGATCAGCCGCGGGCCATTCCCCTGCAGTCGGGCCAGCCATTCATTGATGCGCGTATCGAGCATGTGTAGTTGGATACCGTGATCGGTACGCCTCTTTGCGTGCCGTGGCCGGTGATCATACGGGCTACCTGCTTGGCCGCTCAAGCATTTGTTTTTGCTTGTTAAAGTAAAGTGACACTGATTGGCGACAGGGAACTTGTGCGCGGGATTCGTTTGGACGGCTTGTAAAGCACGAGAACGCGCCCTATAAACTGATACCTACATGAGTGACAACGAACGCGGTCGGGAAGGTGGCACTGGACTGGTCGTCGAGGAAGCGGCGCCCAAGGTCAAGCGCCCGCCTCTGTATCAAGTCGTGCTGATCAACGACGATTACACCCCCATGGAATTCGTGGTGGATATCCTGCAACGGTTCTTTTCTATGGACCGCAGCAAAGCAACCCGGGTTATGCTTGAGGTCCATACCAAGGGCAAAGGGGTTTGCGGGGTCTTTACCTACGAAATTGCGGAGACGAAGGTGGCTCAAGTGATCGCGTATGCGCGACAACATCAGCATCCGCTGATGGCAACGCTAGAAGAGGCGTAATGTGCTAAGTCAAGAACTGGAATTTTGTTTGAACGATGCGTTCGCCGGTGCGCGTGAGGCGCGGCATGAATTCATGACGGTCGAGCACCTGCTGCTCGCCATCGTGGATACCCCCAAGGTGCGCGAGATCTTGAAGTCCTGCGGTGCGGACACCGCCAAGCTCAAGACCGAATTGAAACAATTCATCGACCAGACCACGCCACGCCTGCCGGTGGGCGAGGACCGCGACGTGCAGCCGACCTTGGGTTTCCAGCGCGTGCTGCAGCGCGCGGTGTTCCACGTGCAGTCGAGCGGCAAGAAAGAGGTCACCGTCGCTAATGTCCTCGTAGCCATCTTCAGCGAGAAGCAATCCCACGCCGCCTACCTGCTCAGCATGCAGGACGTCTCACGGCTCGACGTGGTCAATTTCATCGCCCACGGATTGTCCAAAGCGGGCGGCGAAGAGCGTAGCGAGCGCGACGACGGCGGCTCGTCACCCGACGCCGAGCGCGAGGGTGATGGCGGCGGCAATGCCCTCGAGAAATATGCGACCAACCTCAACGACTCGGCGCGCAAGGGCAAGATCGATCCTTTGATCGGCCGCAAACTCGAGGTCGAGCGCACCATCGAGATCCTCTGCCGGCGGCGCAAGAACAATCCGCTCTACGTGGGCGAAGCCGGCGTCGGGAAGACCGCGATCGCCGAGGGCCTGGCGCGCATGATCGTCGAGAATCAAGTGCCGGATGTGCTGCTCGATGCCACCATCTATTCCCTCGACATGGGCTCGCTGGTGGCGGGCACCAAGTACCGGGGCGATTTCGAGAAGCGCTTGAAGGCGGTGCTCGCCGAGGTCAAGAAACAGCCCGGCGCGATTCTGTTCATCGACGAGATCCACACGGTCATCGGCGCTGGCGCGGCCTCGGGCGGCGTGATGGATGCGTCCAATCTGATCAAGCCGGCGCTCGCCAACGGCGAACTGCGCTGCATCGGGTCGACCACATATAATGAGTATCGCGGGATCTTCGAGAAGGATCACGCGCTGGCGCGGCGCTTCCAGAAAATCGACATCAGCGAACCCTCGGTTCAGGACACGGTCGACATCCTGCGCGGCCTGAAATCGCGCTATGAAGAACATCACGGCATCAAGTACGAGGACGAAGCGCTCCGCGCCGCGGCGGAACTCGCCGCCCGCCACATCAACGACCGGCACATGCCGGACAAGGCCATCGACGTGGTGGACGAGGCGGGCGCGAACCTGCGCCTGCAACCGGTCGAGAAACGCGCCGCCTCCGTCACGGTCACGCAAATCGAGAACGTGGTCGCCCGCATCGCGCGCATTCCGCCGAAGAACGTCTCGATGTCGGACCGCGACGTGCTCAAGAATCTCGAGCGTAATTTGAAGCTCACGATTTTCGGCCAGGACAAGGCCATCGAGGCCCTCTCCGCCGCCATCAAGATGTCCCGCTCGGGGTTGGGCGACCAGCGCAAGCCCGTGGGCTCGTTCTTGTTTTCCGGCCCCACCGGCGTCGGCAAGACCGAGGTAACGCGCCAGCTCGCCATCGCCATGGGCGTCGAGTTCGTGCGCTTCGACATGTCCGAGTACATGGAGCGCCACACGGTCTCCCGCCTCATCGGCGCGCCGCCCGGCTACGTCGGCTTCGATCAGGGCGGATTGCTCACCGAGGCGATCGCCAAGCACCCGCATTGCGTGCTGCTGCTCGATGAAATAGAGAAGGCGCATCCGGATGTGTTCAATCTGTTGCTGCAGGTCATGGACCACGGCACGCTCACCGACAACAATGGCCGCAAGGCGGATTTCCGCCACGTGATCATCGTCATGACCACCAACGCGGGAGCCTTCGAAATGAGCCGGCCCAGCATCGGATTCACCCAATCGGACACGGGCGCCGATGGCATGGAAGCGATACGGCGGCTGTTCTCCCCGGAATTTCGCAATCGCCTGGATGCGGTCATTCAGTTCGGTGGCCTGGATCAAGACACGATCGAGCGGGTGGTGGACAAGCTCTTGGTGGAGGCCGAGGCGCAACTCGAACAGAAGCGCGTCTCGATCTCGGTCAGCGACCAGGCGCGGCGCTGGATCGCGAAGCGCGGCTACGACCCCAAGATGGGCGCCCGTCCCATGGCGCGCGTCATCCAAGAGTTCATCAAACGCCCGCTCGCCGAGGAGCTATTGTTCGGCAAGCTCGTCAACGGCGGGCACGTCGAAGTGACCTTGAGCGAGGACGGCGAGAAGCTCCAGTTGGAGACCCGCGCGGCGAACGAGCCCGCGCTGCTCTCCCACGAGAACTAATGGCACGACAACTGATGGCACGACAACTGGTGGCACGACAACTGGTGGCAAGACAACTGTTGGCACGAAAACTCAGTTTCTTAAACAATCTTTCTTAAACAATCAAGGACGGGGTCGCCTCGACCCCGTAAATTCGGCGCGTAGCGCCTGACCAGAGTAGCGCCTGTCTAGCTTAGCGCCTGGTTAGGCTTTACCGGCCGCGGTAGACGATGCGGCCCTTGGTGAGGTCGTACGGAGTCATTTCGACGGTAACTTGATCGCCGGTCAAGATGCGAATGTAATTCTTACGCATCTTGCCCGAAATGTGCGCGGTGACGAGATGGCCGGTCTTGAGTTTGACGCGAAAAGTCGTGTTGGGCAGGGTCTCGACGACCTCGCCCTCGAATTGAATGGCCTCTTCTTTTGACATGCGTCCTTAGGGTGTACGGGAAACCGGGATGGTGTACGGGAAACCGGGCGCATTGTGCATAAAGCCCCCCCGTAATGCAATTTAGCCAACCGCCTACCATTTGCCGCAAGGCTCGCGCCGGGCGAATTGCCGCAGCAGCGCCGCGAATTGAGCGCGCGACACCTCGCGCGCGCCCAAACTCGCCAAATGCGTGCTCGCGACCTGGCAGTCGATGACCTTGATCTCGCGCGCGCGGCACTCATCGGTGAGGCGCGCCAGCGCCACCTTCGAGGCATCGGGCTCACCGCTCCACATCGATTCGCCGAAGAACACTTGCCCCAGCTGCAGGCCGTACAGGCCGCCCACCAGCATGTCGGCGCAATAGGTCTCGACCGAGTGGCCGAAGCCCCGGGCGTGCAGCTGCTCGTAGGAGGCGATCATCTCGGCATTGAGCCAAGTGTCGGGTCCCGAGCGCCGCGGCGCGGCGCAGGCGCGGATGGTGGCGCTGAACGCATGATCGGTGCGCGTGGTGAAGCGGCCGCTGCGCAAGGTCTTGCGCAGGCTGCGCGAGCACTTGAATTCCTCGGGGAACAGCACCATGCGCGGATCCGGCGACCACCACAGAATCGGCTGCTGCGCCGAGTACCAGGGAAACACGCCGCGCTCGTAGGCCGCGAGCAGGCGCGTCGGACTCAAGTCCCCGCCGGCGGCGAGCAATCCCGGCGGTTCGCGCAGCGCCTGCTCCAACGGGGGAAACCAGGTCGGATCCGCCTGCTCGCCCAGCCAGACGAGCCTGCTCAGAGCTGCAATTCCTCTTCCGGTGCCCGGTGATAGGGCACGTGCTCGTTGACGGCGGCGGCGTAATGATCGACGCCCCGCGCCTCACGGGCGGCGAAGTCGCGAATCGCGGCGGCAAAGCGCGCATCAACCACATAGTGCGCCGAGCTCATCATGGTGGGCACGAAGCCGCGTGGCACCTTGTGCTCGCCCTGCGTGCCCGGCTCGAAGCGCTGCAGCTTCTTCTCGATGCAGTACTCGATTCCCTGGTAGTAGCAGGTTTCGAAATGCAGGCTGTGGTAATTGCCGCCCGAGCCCCAGTAGCGGCCGTACAGCGCATCTTCGCCGACGAAGAAGATCGCCGCGGCGATGGGCTCCGCACCGATGCGCGCGAGTTTGATCATCAGCCGCTCCGGCATGCTGGCCGCGATGCGCTTGAAGAATTCCAAGTTGAGGTAAGGGTCGTGTCCGTGGCGGTAGAAGGTGTCCGAATAGAATGCATACACCGCGTCCCACAGCGCATCGTGCATGTCGCCGCCGTGCAGCGTGTCGAACACGATGCCGGCCTCGGCGACGCGCCGCCGTTCGCGCTTCGCCTTCTTGCGTTTCTCGGCGGTGAACGTCGCGAGAAACGACTCGAAGGTGTCATAGCCGCGGTTATACCAATGGAATTGACAATCGCGGCGCAAGATCAATCCCGCCGAATCGAGCGCCGCGGTGTCGTCCTCGCTCGGGAAGAGCACGTGCCACGAGGACAACCCCTCGCTCTGCGCGTAGTCGCTCGCGGTCTCGATCAACGTTTTCGCGATCGCCGCGCCCGCACCGCCAACGCCCGGCCCACCAACGCCCGGCCCACCAATGCCCGGCCCACCAATGCCCGGCCCACGAATGCCCGCTCCACCGACGCCCTCGCCACCGACACCAGTGCCACTCGTATCCGCGCCAACGCCGACCAGCAGGCGCGGCCCGCGCACCGGCGTGAACGGCACGGCGCACAACAACTTCGGGTAATACGGCAGTCCATGCTGCGCGTACGCATTGGCCCACGAGAAATCGAACACGAATTCGCCGCGCGAATGGCTCTTGCGGTACAGCGGCATCGCGCCGACCGCACGCCCCGCGGCGTCCTCGATGATGAGATGCGTAGCGGTCCACCCGGTGCGCGGCACCGCGCAGCGGGATTCCTCGATCGCCAGCAGGAACTCGTGCCTGAGAAAGGGCTGGCTCGTGCCCGCGAGGGCATTCCAGCTCGACGCATCGATTTGCGCGATGCTCTTGAGGAATCGTGCGCGAGTCCCGCTCACGCGTGGGCGGCGCGAGGCTTGATGTGGTGCTCGGCCTCGACCCGCTCCAGATATTTGTCGGCGTCGAGCGCGGCCATGCAACCGGTTCCCGCGGAGGTGACGGCTTGGCGGTACACATGATCGGCGACGTCGCCGGCGGCAAACACGCCCGCAATGCTCGTCGCGGTCGCGTCACCGTCGCTGCCGCCCTTGACCACGATGTAGCCGCCACGCATCTCGAGCTGATTCTCGAATAGCTGGGTGTTGGGCTGGTGGCCGACGGCGATGAAGACGCCGTCCACCGACAGCGAGCGTGTCGCGGGCGCGCCGTGCGACGCCGCTGCGCCGTGCGACGCTGACCCGCCGTGCGATGTCGACCCGCCGTGCGCGAGGTTGCGCAGGCGCACGCCGATCACGCCATTGTCATCGCCTAAAATCTCCTCGACCGCGTGGTTCCAGAGTATCTGCGCCTTGCCGGCCGCTTCGAGGGCGAACAGCCGGTCTTGCAAAATCTTCTCCGCGCGCAGCTTGTCACGGCGATGCACGAGCGTGACGTGCGAGGCGATGTTGGTCAGATACAGCGCTTCCTCGACCGCCGTATTGCCGCCGCCGACCACCGCCACCGCCTTGCCGCGATAGAAAAAACCATCGCAGGTGGCGCAGGCCGACACGCCCTTGCCGCGAAACAACTCCTCCGACGGCAGCCCCAAGTACTTGGCCGAAGCGCCCGTGGCGATGATCAGCGCGTCACACGTGTATTCGCCATTGTCGCCGAACAATCGAAACGGACGGTGGCGCAACTCGACGCGATTGATGTGGTCCGACACGATGTCGGTGTTGAAGCGCTCCGCGTGGCGACGCATGCGCTCCATCAGCGCCGGTCCTTGGAGGTGCTCCACGTCGCCGGGCCAGTTATCGACATCGGTCGTGGTCATGAGCTGGCCGCCCTGTTCCAGGCCGGTGATGAGCACCGGGCTGCGATTGGCACGCGCCGAATACACGGCTGCTGAATATCCCGCGGGTCCTGAACCCAAGATGAGGAGACGACTGTGCCTGGCGACGCTCATGTATAATTTGCCTCTTCTAACCGACTGCCTTCATCGGTCTCATGGTAAGTAAATCCGCGGGAAATATCATTAAAGGTCTCGAATTGAGTGACGCGGCTTCGCCGAAGAAGCTTAAAGCCAACAGCCGGCTCTCGGCGGCCGTGGCGCGCTCGTTGCGCGAAGGCACGTTGTGGGTGTTGGCTGCGCTCGCATCGATCATGTTGCTGGCGCTCATTTCCTATCATCCGCATGACCCGACCTTCGCCGATACCGGCGAACCGGGGCCTGTCGGCAATTGGATCGGCCCGGTGGGCGCCTGGTTCGCCGGATTTTTCCTGTTCCTGTTCGGGCGCCCGGCTTACCTCTTTCCGCTGATGATGGTGTACGCGGGCTGGCTGGTTCACAAAGAGCACGCGTTGCCGGACGCGCGCTCACGCATCAATACGTTGCTCCGCGCCTTGGGGTTCGTGCTCACGCTGGTCACGAGTTGCGGACTCGCGACGCTGCATTGGAGCGGCGCGGCGCTGCCCAACAGCGCCGGCGGCGCGCTCGGCAACTTGGCGGGGACCGGCAGCGCGCAGGGCTTGAGCTTTCTCGGCGCGACCCTGCTGCTGCTCGGTCTGTGGCTCGCGGGCGTGGCGTTGTTCTTGGGCGTGTCCTGGTTCGACATCATGGACTCGCTCGGCGCGGCGGTGTTGCGCGGGATCGACTGGGTGCGCACGCGCAACGAGCAGCGCCGTGAACTCGCGTCGGGCAAGCAGCGAAAACAAGTGCGCCAGGAAGTCGTGCGCGAGGAGCAGAAAAAAGTCGGCCATCGGCTGCCGCCGCGGATCGAACCGCCCGCCCCGGTCCCTGAGAAGAGTGAGCGCTTGGAGCGCGAGCGCCAGGTCCCGCTGTTCGATGCGCCGCAGTCGAGCGAGTTACCGGCGCTTTCGTTGCTCGATGAACCCGGTCCGCGCGAGCAATCCTATTCGGACGAGGCGCTCGAGGCGATGTCGCGGCTGGTCGAGCTCAAACTGCGTGATTTCGGCGTCGAAGCCGAGGTGGTGGCGGTGCTGCCGGGGCCCGTGATCACGCGCTTCGAACTGCGGCCCGCCGCCGGCGTCAAGGTGAGTTCGATCAGCAACCTGGCGAAAGATCTTGCGCGCGCATTGTCCGCCATCAGCGTGCGCGTGGTGGAAATCATTCCGGGCAAGTCGGTGGTCGGTCTCGAGATCCCGAACGAGAAACGCGAGATCGTCACTCTCGGCGAGATCATCAAATCCAAACCCTACGATGATGTCGGCTCGCCGCTCGCGCTCGCGCTCGGCAAGGACATCGGCGGAGTGCCCATCGTCGCCGATCTTGCACGCATGCCGCATCTATTGATCGCCGGCACGACCGGGTCGGGCAAGTCGGTCGGCATCAACGCCATGGTCTTGAGCCTGTTGTACAAGGCTACGCCCGAACACGTGCGCATGATCATGATCGACCCGAAGATGCTCGAGCTGTCGGTGTACGAGGGCATTCCGCATCTGCTGTCGCCGGTGGTGACCGACATGAAGCAAGCCGCCAACGCGCTGCGCTGGTGCGTCGCGGAAATGGAGCGACGCTACCAACTCATGGCCATGCTCGGCGTGCGCAACATCGGCGGCTTCAATCGAAAGGTCAAGGACGCCGCGGAATCCGGCAATCCCATCAAAGATCCCATTCGCATGCAAAAGATCGCGCAAGGAGTGCCCGGCGTGGCGGCCGAGGACGTGCCGGATCTCACGCCGCTGCCGTTCATCGTGGTGATCATCGACGAATTGGCCGATCTCATGATGATTGTCGGTAAGAAAGTCGAGGAATTGATCGCGCGGCTCGCACAAAAAGCGCGCGCGGCCGGCATCCACTTGATTCTCGCGACTCAACGCCCGTCGGTCGACGTGATTACCGGGTTGATCAAGGCGAATATCCCGACCCGCATCGCCTTTCAAGTCTCCGCCAAGGTCGATTCGCGCACGATTCTCGATCAAAGCGGTGCCGAATCCCTGCTCGGCCACGGCGACATGCTGTACCTGCCGCCCGGAACCTCGATTCCCACCCGGGTACATGGCGCCTTCGTCTCCGATCAAGAGGTGCATCGAGTCGTCGCGGCCCTGAAGGCGGCCTCGCCACCGGTGTACATCGATGAGATCCTGGAGGGACCGCGCAATCCGATTCCCGGATTCCCGTCGGATGACGAGGACTCCGGTGAGGCGGGTGCGGTCGATGCCGAGGCCGACCCGCTGTACGATGAAGCCGTGCGCATCGTCACCGAGTCCCGCAAGGCCTCGATTTCGGGCGTTCAACGGCGCCTCAAGATCGGCTACAACCGGGCAGCCCGCTTGGTCGAAGCCATGGAAGCGGCGGGCCTCGTCGGCCCGCTGCAGTCGAATGGCGGCCGCGAGATCTACGGCGCGGCGCCCCCCGAGGAATGATAGCCATGACGAATCGCATCATCTCGCCGAAATCCATTGCGCCAGTGCGAGCGCCGCAAAGCACGGCGCCATGGCGGATGTGGCGCAGCGCTCGATCCCTGCGGAAGTGCGTCTATAGCGTCGCGGCCGTGGGGTTAACCTTGTGGCTCGGCGCGGCCAACGTGCTGGCATCGCCGACCACGGAGGTCGACAAGTACTTGGCGGGACTCGCCACCTGGTCCGCGAATTTCAAGCAGACCATCGACGACGGCCACGGCAAGATCGTACGCGAGGCTGCCGGGCGCCTGTACTTGCAGCGTCCGGGGAAGTTTCGCTGGGATTACACCGCGCCCTCCGAGCAGCTGGTGTTGGCGGACGGTAAACAGATATGGTTCTACGACAAGGATTTGGCGCAAGCCAACGTGCGCGATATGGACGCCACCCTCGCCAGCACGCCGGCCAGCCTCTTGTCGGGCAACGGCTCGGTGGGCACGCAATTCGACGTGACGGCGTTGCCCCCGAGTGGCGGCCTAGTCTGGTATCAGCTCATCCCCAAACACGCGGATACGGATTTCCAGCTGGTGCGGATCGGTTTCAACAAGGGCGAATTGGAATCCATGTTTCTCGCGGACAAGCTGAACCAAATCACCCAGGTGACTTTTTCCAATCCAAAGCGCAACGAGAAATTCGCCGCCGATTTATTCGTCTTCGTGCCGCCGCCGGGAGTCGATGTGATCGGACGCGCCGGCCAGTGACGGCCGTCGGCGCAAGCACCGACGCCGTCGAGGCCGGCGACGCCAAGGACGCCAACGCTAAGGCCGGCGAGGGCACGTACAGTGACGTCAAAGTCAGTGACGTCAAGGTCAGTGACGGC
>Ga0209611_10012949_pt1 | contig 11591 bp, 8 predicted proteins | sample S1TSphgellanicum_3_FD_187693 | JGI IMG/M metagenome (GOLD analysis project Ga0209611, IMG submission 187693) | Host-associated microbial communities from peat moss isolated from Minnesota, USA - S1T2_Fc - Sphagnum magellanicum MG (SPAdes) (version 2) | ecosystem: Host-associated > Plants > Peat...
GTGCTTGAGGGATATGTTAAGGGTGCAAGAGGCACTCTAACCACTACCATTTATGCTCTGTTTAGACCACTACCATATGTATGCCTCTGTATATGCCTTAAGCTTACTTGGCTTACACAGGGGAAAGGTTGAATATCTATCTTCGAACGAAGGTAGTTTGTGTGTTTATTTGTTTTGTTTATCATGTTGAGATCTCTCAAGCCACAGCACCTCTTGTCACACTCTTGGTCCCATTGGAAATCCCTCAAGGACTTGGGGTGCACCCGGTTGGTTTCATAATGTTTTAACCTACAATGGAGAAGTTATTAATATTGAACAAAAATATGGGTGATTGTCGGTTTGAGTCCTTTGTACTTACTTACATACCTACCTTCTCTATTCCCTACAGATCTCTAGTTTGACCCTCCGATTTATGAAAGCTGTAAAGTGAGTGAAATTGAGTACTGATACATGAAACTGGGTATCAATTGAGAAGATGTTGGATCTTATTTTGCCAAGGCTTGATTTAGCATTGAAGATGCAGGTATTGCAAATCTGTAACTGGGGGTGAAAGTCCCATGAGGACTAATGTAGGGGAGAAAAGTAGTTTGATCCTCTGTTCTTTTTCCCCTTTTTTACTGTTTTCAGCCCGTCTTCTCATTTTGTCCCCAGTTTCAGCAAAACTGGTGCCCAGTAGCCATAGTTCAGGGCACTTACATAGATGATTCTACTGTATTCCACAGAGAAAGCTGTAAAATGCTGCCGAAGTCACAAGCCATGTCAATAAATACCAAATTGGACATGAGTTTGGGTGGTCAGTTGAGTAGGAGGGGAGAAATTGATGAGAAGCCCCTCAACTCCCATTGATGAACTTTAGATATGGGAAAGGTTGTGCATTTTCTCCTAATCCAAGCAAGGTGATATTCCAATTTTGTTTGCTTCTTTGTTCTAAAAAGAACCTTTAGTTCTGGTTCTCTTTCATTGTTAATTTTGAAACCAACTTGTGGTTCTTGGTCTAGTTAATTTTTCAAAATTGATGGAACCTATGAAGGCATATAAGTGGGTTCTTCAGATACAAAAAATAATTTTAAGAAAAAAATGAAAGCCTGTCTCGTTTGGAATTGGATTTAGTTTCACCTGCATGCATTGCAATCTGCACTATGATTTTTTAATTTTTAATAAAAAGAATAAAATCAATAATTTGTTTGTACCTTTGATTTTATTTTTTATTAAAAATAATAATAATAACCGGTTGAGGACAACTGAAATCAATGAGAATTGGTTAAATTTCTTTTATAAAAGTATTGATACCCTAACCAAGTGTATAATTTTTTTCCAAAAAAATTAAAAAGTGAAAATCGAAACCTTTTGTAATCTATTTTGTGAAAACCAGATTTGATGGGTTTCAAAAATATAATTCCCACTCAACATTGGTCAAAATAAGGTAAGGCAAAGATAAATAAGGGAAAGCCAAACTTGAAAGATTTAGGCTGTACCTCAAAAATAAAATTTTTAAAAAATGCCAGTTATTTCTGAATGATACATAGTATATGAGAACCTGACTCGGGTAAGAGGGGCAAACCTCACCCAGGTCTCAATATTTTATTATTTCCTTGATCCGATCCTCACCATCCAATTTTCACTTGTGTGAGAACCGACAATCAGGTTTTTAATCAGGGTATCACTCAAAAGTGATACCCTGTGAGGTTCAGACAAGAAAACCCAGGTGATGCCTGAATGGGTTTTTGATTCATTTTCACTCTGGCTTTTACAATCTTACACTTCTTAAACCCTTTTGAGTGGATGTTAAAATGTTCCATCCAGTCATTCAATGTGCTTTTTGGTGGTAAAATTGTGGGATTAGGAATTATAGTTGATTTTACCACAACATCCCAAATGGTTTGTGGTTCATTAAATGTTCCCAGAAACATCTGGAGTGAACAATGTTGTTCTTGTTGGTATTGATTTTGAAAACTCCTAATGACTTTATCCCAAAAGACTTGTTCCCATAGTTGATATCCCAAAGGTTTTTCAAAACTAATATGAAAGGAATTTCCAATTGCTACATAATGGAGAGGTTTGTCAATTGCATAATGTTGTTACATGTTGCACAAATTAGCCTAGTGGGTAGGACTAATGAGCACTTTGTAATTGGTTACCGGTTTACTTCAACATTACATCATACTAGGTAGATGTTTTGCCCATGGTCGCCAATCTAGTTATGAAATGGTTGTTGGGTAAATTAATCATCCAACTTTGTCTAAATATGGCCACATGGGCCCATTTTTTCCCCCAAAAAAACCCTTTATATGATTTGCAGCCTTTTTTTTTTTGGACACCAAGATGCCGAATTTTGCTAGACAAAAGTTCACTCATTACCAAATATAATTGGGAAATGGGCTAAAGGAAGATGGAGAAAATGTAGGAAGAAAGAGCAATTGTTAGAAAAAGGAAAGTTGACAATGGATGAAACAAGATCTCAATAGTTGTCAATAAGCATGAAATTATTATGGATGAATGAAAATATATGTAATCATGCATAGATATGTCAAATCTTTATAATGAGGTGTGTAAATGTTATGCCTCATCAAATGAAAAGGATTGGGGATTTGCATATATTCTCAATCATGAACATGAAAGACAAACTATTTAAAGTGTTTGATTTGTTGGTTGATTGTCTTGTGGATTGTAGATCAATAAAGAGGTAGTAATTAAAAGAATCTTTGATGAGTCGTTTGAGGAAGAAGCATCACTTGAATGTTGATGTGAAGAAATGCGACTCCATTTTTGCCAAGTGTACTATTTGTGAATCATTGAAAGATTTGATATCCAAAGTTGGCAAGAACAATGCAGGTGCAAAGTAACATGAAATGAAATTACGAAAGCACAACATTCATTAGGAATTGTGTAGATGTTTTTATCACACTTGGAGAACTAAATCCATCCAATTCAAAAAATATGTCTTTGTATCATCCACCACAAGATGGACCATTCCAAAACTATTCTTCCAAAACTTGTTATGAAAAAAAATTGGTTTCAAGTTTGGGGCAACTCCTAATCACTTTGACTAATATGCTTCTTCATGGTCATGGGGATGACACGTTTGCTTAGTACTCCAACGAATTTTGGCCAAATTATTCGAATTTTACAATTGGGTCATTGTTGCAATTGTTTTGAGCCTTGGAAAAGGAGCCCATTAATGAATCTAGGGTTATATTTGAGCATGAACCACAAAATGCATTCTTTCAAAGATTAATGCATGGAAGTTCTTCTTGTTTGGCTTCATTGAAGGCACTAGAAAAATTCATTGGTGTTAAGCCATTACTTAGAAAATTGTTTTTTCAAATGGATAATTGTGTGAAAAATAACAAGGATCATCATTTGCTTGCATTTTTATCTCTCCTAACTACAAGAGAATTGTTTGAAGAAGTGCAATTAGGGTTTTTAGTTGTGGGCCACACCCATGAGGACATAGATGACAATTTTGGATATATTTCCAAAAAATTGAAGGAGTAGGATAATTACGTTTTGGCTTATTTAATGAAAGCATTCATGGTTTCATAGGATCATCCCTTCATTTTTCAACTTATCCAAAAAATCTTGGATTTCAAGAGTTAGGTCCAAGGATGTTTAAAGGAGGGGTTAGAAATCTAGGTTGGCCATATAGACATGCATTTGTTTTGTTTTTTTATTGATTGAGCTGGCTAGCTTGTTATGCAATACAAAGTGTCCCCTATTGATGCCCTATGGAGTCTTAAGGATGGACCACCCATTCGATTGTGGGGCAAAAAGGAACAAGATTTGTGGGGTTTTGAAACTACCACAAAGACTTCCAAATCCTATTCTTTTTGCCTTATATGGGAGAATGATGCCACTAAGTCTATTGAAAAGGAAAAATTTATTAATGGCAGGCTTTCTAAATATGTGGAGTTTTGGAGGATGGGGATGTGCAAAGATGAAACCTATACAAGAAAACTTGATCCATACATGGATTATTGGAAAAAAATCCTTGATTATATTGTTGTCAAAACTTTTGCCAATTCAAAATTCAACCTTCTTGGAAGGTTTTTGGCCTTCAAACAATCGAAAATTTAATCACATGCGAGGTCTTATCCCCTCCATTGTCACACTAATCATGAAGACCCGATTGTCATTCTGTATTGTGGTCCTAAAAACATGTGACCATCATTGAAGACAACTTGTTTACACTCCATTTTGAGACTTGGGCATTGGAAATTTCGTTTTAGTGAAGCTTGCAGATCCAAAATTATATCTTGTGTGGATAGGAAGGGTGGAAAATGAGGTTGCAAAGGATCAACGATTTAATATTTTTAACATGTTCATATTCAATGGTGGGTGCCAATGAAAAAAAAAAACAAGGAATGATAGATAATTTTATTAGGTTTGTTGGGTGAGCAAATGGAAAAGAAATTTGGTAAATCCAAAACAATGGGTTGACATCACATCCATTTTATTCTCATTTGCTACTAGAAGTAACATCACAATCAATAACATTATAATGATTACTATTAATCATGCAACCAAGGCCAAACAAAACCTTGATGTAACTAATGAAATTATTGGAGTGTAATTATTATTTTGATTTGTACTCATCAATTTTTAAATGCAAATTGGTTGTTTAGTTTTAAAAAATAGTCTTATTGTTATTGGTATTTTTTAATGTTTCTTTTTAGTATGTTGACTATGTCATATCAATATGGGCCTATGTTGTGTGATAGTAATCCAACTCACAATCTTTCATAATTGGGTTATATGTTAATGTTTTAATAAATTGAAGCTTTCACAAGTGTGTACCAAGTGGCCACCAAGTGTTTGCACGAGATGTTTGAAAATTGCTTTTAAATGTTAAAATTTAAAGGTACCAAGTTTTAGTCCTTTTATTTTACTAAATCTCAATTGTGTTATATGTTAATGTTTTGATAAATTAAAACTTTCACAAGTTATACTAGGTGGCCACCGGGTGTTTGCATGAGATGTTTGAAAATTGCTTTTAAATGTCAAGATTTAAAGATACCAAGTTTTAATCCTCTTATTTTACTAAGTCCCAATTGTGTTATATGTTAATGTTTTGATAAATTGAAGCTTTCACAGGTTGTACCACGTGGCCACCAAATGCTCACACGAGATGTTTGATTTTTTAAAAAAAATGTAAAGGTTTAAAGGTACCAAGGTTTTGGTCATGTATTTGGTTTTTTCTTGCAAATTAATATTTATGTTACACCATGATTATGTATTGATGATTTTTTTGTTATATATGTGATTATATTATTGTTATTATAAACATATACACATCAAGTCCTTAAACTTACCCAAATGTAGCACATAAGATTATAAGGAATTAAAAAAATGCCAATAATTTTGCAAGTTTTATTTGAAATTGTTTGAATCTAGTGGTCATCAAATGGCCCTCCTTGCATTCACCCTATTGAGTTGAGTCTAAAATTAACATTTTAGTCCAAAATTAAGTAAATACATGTTTTAGGTTGTTAGGTTAGCATGTTTAACTTAAGTTAAGTAGCCATGGTAGGCTACCTATAGGGTTAATATTTTTGCCTAGGTCCTTAGGGTGCCAAACCTAGTTGTTGAAGTGCTTAGGTTCCTAGCCTATGGTGTCATGTTTAGGTATTAAGTCCATAGGTGCTTAGGTCTAGGCTTGCCACATGGCAACACCTCATTTGATGCTTAAAGTTTCCTACGTGATAACATATCATTCATTGCTTAGGTTTCCATGTGGCAACACCTCAAATGGATGCTTATGTGTGCCATGTGGCAACATCTCAATGGATACCTAGGCTTGCCATTTAAAATTTAATCCAACGACATAGAAAGGTCAATCTAGACCAATGGATGGGTTTTCATGATTGTGCCAATAAGACTACAATCATGAAAACATTAATTACAAATGTCACTTATGATTAAAATCATGGAAAGGACTAATGGCAATTAAAACAATGTGGCTTTATGGACTACATAGTCATGTAGTCACAAATAGTATATATGACAAAAAATGAAATCATATATGTAGTCATAAAACCCATTTTTTCTACTAGTGAAATGAAGAAAAAGATGTTATCAATATTTTAAAATCAAGATATTCACATTCACGAAACATATGGAATGATGACATTGGTGACATGCATCCTTTAATCCTCATACAAGCACATTAAACATTGAAAAATATGATTTGAAAATGATTTCATCATTTAATCATGTAATATATTCAATAAAAACACCCAAAAAATTGAAGGTGATGGTTTCACAACATCATCAAATTTTATGATAATGAATTTTTACACAATTTAATGAAGAAATAAATAAATATTTGGCTATATTATAGATAGAATAAATGTATTTGAATATTCCAATACATTTATTTTTTATAAGAGGTGTTGGAATTGGTAAAATTTTTACTTTAAAATGAATATTTCAAGGATTATTACAATTATATAATAAAAACCTATTATTAAACTTAATAAAATTTAAAGCCTTACTCATGGTATTTACAAGTAAAGTTGCATTTAACATTGATAATCAAATAATACATTCAACTTTGAACAAACATTAGCGAATATATCATCTATCATTATATTTTAAAAAATAAGCTCACATGTTTATATAAATAATTACAATTATTTTTTGTAAGAGAAATATCTCTTGTAAGTGCTACAATGTTTAATGTTATAAATAATCAATCAAGGGCAATAAAACATATTCAAAACCAATTTTTTGGTGATTTAGATTTCATTATGTGAAGTGATTTTTACAAACACCTCTCATAAAAGATTGTTGGATTTTGTAATCCCTATTGATAGTATTAATGCATTGGAGTTTTTTTTTTGGAAAAACAATGTTAAATGCTATGAATTGACAATAGTCATGTAACAAATTGATACACATTTAATAAAATTTTAAAGCAAATTTCCATACATGCACACAAACTTTAGAAAAAATTCAATATTTTAATTCAAATTGTTGTTAAGAAATACCAAACACATTAACAATATCACACTTATTTTATACAAATATTTTAGTGCAAAAAATAATAAAATTATATTTAACAAAAAAAATGGCCCAACATTCAATTTCGAAACTAAAAAAAATCATCACCATTCATGCCCATCATCATATAAACTTCTAGATGACCCAAGTAAAACTATAACTTTACATACTACAATTTGTGTCAAAAAATATATGCTAGTTGAATTATGTGCTAAAAATTATGCAACATTGATGGCTTTGTTAATCGAATTGATCCTTACCCTAAGGTTAGTTTCGTCATTAAATAATCCTCAAAATTGTGAAATGAAATTTTGTGAAAATATGAAGTTGTTGTGTTGAAAGTCATCATAATTTTCATACACTACATGCTGAATAATTTCACTACTCATATCACATTATAGTAGATGATGAAAAAATATGCATCATTTCAAATTTTAAAAACGAATTCATTTTTTGAAAAACAGAAATTATTTGTTTTGTCAATGTGGAAATTGACCCTAGGTTATGGTATATTCAAAACATCAACATCCTACTATAGCAAAACCATAATTTGGATATTTTTCCAAATCCAAAAACAAGAATGTTAGCTAGAGAAAACTTTATCCACCTTTATACAAACAATATTCAACCAAATTGGACATTAATTGAATGAATTTTTAAAACATAAGAATTGAAAAAAATCAATACTATATTATAATAAAAATTAAATTTCCAATTTAACTAACAACACTAAGAACCATTCATCAATCACAAGGATTATCATTAGATGAATTAGTTTTTCATCCTACTGATGTTAAAAAACATGGACTATCATACACATTTCTTTCTTGCATCCAAACAAAAGAAGGATTATATTGATTAACTCCACTTTAGCATCAAAACTTTCACATTGATCAACATGTAATTGAAGAAAATAATAGATTAAAAATATTTACAAATTGGACGACTTTTGTTCCTTGATTGAAAGACTTTTATCATTCACATGTTAGGATACAAGCCTTCAACATAAATTCTTTATAACAACATTATCAAGATATAAATCATGATCATGATTTACAAATATCACATGTTTTTATGTATTTTGAAAATTAAAATATAATCATCAAATGACATACACAAATTCATAAATACATCAAAATGTTCATATATCTCAATTTATGATGCTCATGATTTGATAATGATATTCAACACACAAATGCTCTTATATTCTTATAACACAACAATGTGTAATGAATTTGAATATATAGCAAATACATTTAACATAAAAATTCAGACAACAATTCATACAATATGTGTCTATAAAAGTCATTCTTGTCTGATTTTTATGTTCATCAACACACTAGAAACCTTGATTCAAAAAACCTCAAATGATTACCCACTCGTTGTTTTAGAAAATTTTAATATTGACATCTTAAAAGATAATAATCATTTTTTAAAAAATAATAGGTTTTAAAAATAAATTAAAATTAAAATCCCAATTCAAAAATATCACAACAAAAGCCAAATCACAATTAAACCCACATGTAGATAAATGCACTCGAGAATGAATACAAATCATGTGTATGGGAAACATATTGGCCAGTTTTTTACAAATTGATTTATATGCATTGAAACTACTAGACACACTTCCAATCTATAACAATAAACCAATATCATCTTCATCCATGTAATTCCATCTTAAATTTTTTAAAAATAATTTATAAAGATAAAGCCTCTAGTGGTAGAGCCGCTTGTTTTGCTTTGGTAAATGACAAACCTTAAAGAATCTTCAAATTGTGTCTGAATAATAGTTTAGGGTTTCTGAGTACACATTTACCATTTCCTGGGTTAAATGTAGACACTAGGAAGAGTCTCAATGGAGAAGTGCAATGATGGTTTTATAAACCCTAAACCCAATATGATCTTTGAAGTGCAATGATGGGTTTATAAACCCTAAACCCAATATGATCATCCAAGTGCAATGATGGGTTTTATAAACCCTAAACCCAACATGATCATCATACAGTAGAAACAGATAGAAATTTGCCACAGAAATCTCTCTCTCTCTCTCTCTATATATATATATATATATATCCACTTCAAATGACAAATCAAAACCCAATCATATATGACCTCTCCTTTGCCTTTCTCTATTCATGAGCCTCCAATTGAACCATTGGATAGAGAGAACCTTCCCACCAAAGATGAAGAAGCTGTGATGTGGCTGTGATGTGGTGCGGATCATGAAGGAGGTGGCACTTAGCAATGAGGTGCCACCTTGCCCATGGAGTTGTCTCACCATGCAAATTTTATTGGCCTTGCCTTGGTAGGCAATGATATTGTGTTTAGATTCATTATAGAGTATAGTAGCTTAAGGGAATTTGGCCCCCTAGGTAATAACAATAGGTCTATTTTTATATGAGGATTTTTGAAAGGTGATATTTTGGCTTGTGTTGAAACCTGAGATTAGTTATAATAGAGTTATAATAATATCTTGAAGGATTTATGGTTTCTTTTTTAGAGGATTTTTTTTTGAAGATTATATTTTTGCATGGTGAAATATTTGAGTTTTCAGAATTCTTCTTTTGCCTTCAGATACTTTGTAATGTAAATGGCAAGGGCACAACAGTTTGTCACACCCCTTGTTCATTTGGTGTGTTGGGTTTCTTTATATTGATTTTGTTGCCTCTGCCTACACACTCCATGCAAAGCACAAGAGCTTCCATAGTACATGTCTGTTGAATAATTATTTAATTTTGAAGATTCCATGTCAGAAAATTGAATATTCTTGAATATTCCAAAAAGATTCTCTATTGCCTTTATAATTTTTTTTTTCTTTGAAAAAAATCATTTAAATTTTTTTTCAACATTTTCAGAAATATTATAGCTAGTGTTGAATCTGACAAGGTACTATGGTATTTGTTTTGGTGTTTCCCTCTTTTAAAATCCTTGTCTGTATCAATGTTTTTTTAAGTCAAATTTGTGTGGTAGCTGAGGTTGTGATCAACCATAAGAAGATATAGCCAAATTTGGCTATTTCAAAGTATGAAAGTTGAAAATTTTAAGGATCTTCCTTTTTTTTTTTTGCTACTTCTCTCAACCTGCTGGATAGAATAGTTGGCAATTCAGGCCAAAATTAAGAGCTCTAAATAATGGCAAAATATTCTTCAAAAAGAAAGAATCTTGCAATGCTAAATTCGGATTGCAATTTGATGAAATATTTCAAACAATTTTATTTTTTCCCGATCTCAACTCTGTGTACATTAGTGTAATATCTAATACCATAGTACAGGGGTGGCCTCAGCACATGTCTGCTGAATAATTGATTAAATTTGAATATTTCATTTTGAAAACATAAAAATAAAAATTCAGAATATTTCAAAAATATTCTTCCATTTCCTTCACCAAATTTTTTTTGTTTGGGGGAGAAAAGTAAAAATTGAAAATTTCAGCATTTCCAAAAAATAATATAAATTTGTGTCCAGGTTTCGGGTTTAGTACTACAGTAGATATGATAAAGATGGTGTTTTGTTGAATAGGCTTGTTGTGTAGGTGTGAAGCAAAAATTGCAACCAATGAGATTGCTTGAATAGGGGCAGATTGTATTTTTTTATTTAAGAGTTGTGTTAATGAAGCGAAAAAGTACTTAGAGCATCTCCAACGGTGCTCAATATGTGCCTCCAGACAGTAAGATTTATTGCAAAACAGTCAAAATGTGCCGGTTTAGCTCACGAAATTGGTTTTTCCCACCAAAGTTGTACAACTTGCCGAGGCTGGTAAAAGTAACAACACAGTTGTGCACCTCCCAAAAAGAGTGTAATAGATTGCACCTGACTGCGGGTCAATATTTCTGATTGGTTGATCACACTGATTGGTCCAGGTGGTTTGCTATTAGTAATGCCCCATGTATATGCAATTCCAGTTTCAGTTTCAGTTTTATTGGTGGGGTTGCCAAAAAAAAAAACAGCTAAACTTAGACATTTGATTTTCCAGAGTTACATACTGAACACCGTTGGAGATGCTCTTACATCATGTTGCATGCAATTACAAGGAGTTTTTGAGAAAGAATTTGGACTATTTTTGGCTTTGCCTACCAAGGCAAGGATATTGTGTTTAGATTCCTTATAAGTATACCAGTAGCTTAAAAGGATTTTGGCCCCTAGGTAATAATAGGTCTATTTTTTTTTATATGAGGATTTTTGAAAGATGATAATTGTGGCTTGTGTTGAAACTTGAGATTAGTTATAGAGTTATGATATCCTGAAGGATTTTGGTTTCTTTTAGAGGACTTTTTTGAAGATTATATTTTTGGATGGTGAGATATTTGAGTTTCCATAGTTCTTCTTTTGCCTTAAGATACTTGCAAAGCCCCAGTGTGACACACACCCCCATTGTTTACACATGATTCTCTCATTTTGCTTAGGGTGCTCCTCATGTTACTTAACAGACAAGAGTTCTGGCAAACATTATTACTTGTGTTTGCGTTGTTTGGTTTTTGGTGGGTGTTTTGAGAATGATGGCTTCTTCTTCCTTTTGTTGTCACTTCCAAGGAGCTCCTTTCTTCACTCCCATTTGTGTTCCTCACAATTGTGCAAACAATCAGAAGCATTTCA
>Ga0209611_10012951_pt1 | contig 11590 bp, 14 predicted proteins | sample S1TSphgellanicum_3_FD_187693 | JGI IMG/M metagenome (GOLD analysis project Ga0209611, IMG submission 187693) | Host-associated microbial communities from peat moss isolated from Minnesota, USA - S1T2_Fc - Sphagnum magellanicum MG (SPAdes) (version 2) | ecosystem: Host-associated > Plants > Peat...
CCTTTCGGTGAACCCAAGCTAGTCCATTTAAATTATTTCTAAACATTACAAATATCCCATGCTAAGACTAAATCAGAGTGTCTGAGTTCAGATTTCACATTTTTTGGGCTTAAGATGGCCACTAAGAGGCCTCACTCAAAAAGGTCAAGGTACCAACATGGGTGCTGGTCAAAAAGGTCAAGGTACCAACATGGGTGCTGGTTCACCCTGGCCAACTTGCGGCACCTACACTGATGACTGGTTGGTCACCCTTCAGCTTTCCTTTGAAAGTGTTTTAAATGATGCCACGTGGCACTCTGAAAATTTAGATTGCGTTTTGAGCCCTCAGGCCTACCTCCACTAACAAAAAGTGTCCTTGTACATCAAGTGAATTCACTGGTTATAGTGAATCGGACTAGTGAAAAAGTAATGAATTCATTAGTCTCTGTTCACTAGACTTATGAACAGCACGCACATTTTGTAGTAGTGCTGGTAACTACTGGGCATGAATTTTTTTTTTAAAAATCAATAAATGGTTGTGTTCGTCTATCAATTACGGGTAGGAAAATTAAAGGTCCTGGAGGACCTGCAGATCATGAAATTTCTACCATAATCTAATGGAGAAAATGACTTGCCAATTTAGCAAAGAAAATGATTGAGGCAAGAGGGACAAATTAGGTGGTAGAAAAAACAGGATTGAGTGCAAATTTTGAATAGGGGTGTCACTTACCCCTGTTTCAGAGGCTACAACTTGCAAGTCTTAAATCTTAACTACCTCTGCAGTTAGTCAAATCTACCAAATGTAGGCAATCTAAACCCCATTTCATGTATTTGAAGAGAAACAAATTCCTAAAAAAAATGGAAGTACAATGAAACATTGGAATATAATTGAATGTGAAAGACATGGACCCAAATAAATCAAAATTAGGGTTGAAAGAAAATTCATTACAAGATGAGAAAAACCTTTCCAAAGGTAGTCTACATGGAAAACTATACAAAAGTACTCTGAGTATCAATCCTTTTGTTTGGGATCTTTACTTATACAGTCAATCCTATATTCAAGCTTCTTGGCCAATATGAGAGGATCGATGAAAAGCTTTGAAAAAGAATTTGGAAATTTTCATAAGTTGCTTAACAACCTGAAGGACCAAGCAACATTTTTTTAACCCCAATTCACATTGCTAAATTTGGTGTGAAAGTATGTACAAATTAATTGCAAGAAGCTCCATTTGATAAACATGGTTTTTTGGTGTTTGATCTATTTGAGCTATATGAGTGGGTACACATGCCAACTTGCAGATTTTCTCTCTAAAGCTCGTTCTTTTGACAAGTTCATCAAGTTCAAAGCCACAGAAAACATGGCTATAATTCAAACACTATTGTTCCAACATTTGCTAGCATAAAGCTCCATGTGCAACCAGTTTGGATGTCTAGCTGTCATAATTGATGAGTTTTAGAAGAGAACCAACCAAAGGAAACACATATTGAAACTAAGAGCGACTCCACCTATGTTCAGTGTGTGACCCTGGAAATTAAAATTGGATGAAGAAAAGTCAAACATGCCAGTTTGGCTCAGCAAAATGGTTTTGGCTGAGCATTTTTGCACAATTTCCTGAGATTGGTAAATGGCACAGCAAACCATAACAACTACTAGAGAAGAGTGTAATAAATACGATTTGATTGCTGATCCCTATTTCCAATTCGCCAACCATAAGGATTGATGTAGGTAGTTTGCTATTAGTAGTCTCACACATATATATGCAGTCCCAGTTTTACTTTTATGGGTGGCATTGGAAAAAAAAAAAAAAAAACTGAACTTGGATGTGAGAAATATTTGTGCAGGGTCATGTACTGTGCACTTCTGGAGATGCTCTAAGCTAGTGGATCGCTAGGTTTGTTCCAAAAAGCTGACCTGGGATGGAGTGGAAGGGAGACTGCATCACAAATATAGGGAAAATTAATTTGATCATTCCTTGAACAAATCTAGTAGAGTTCTTACTAGAGAAGTGAGGCAGATCCAGTTACATCTTTGGTCTGAAGTTATATTCTCTAAGATCTTTAGCTTTCTGGTCTGCAAATGTTTAGATGGGACACCAGGACAAGAGCTATGATCCTTTTTTAGTTGTGGTGTTGTGAAAACTACTTCAGTTTTGTGTACCAGATCAAGTCTACTTACAATCTACTAGCATATGCTCTGAGTGAATTCTCCATGGCCCAACAGTGATGGAAAGTTCATCAATAGATTTTGGTCCTATGATTTATAGTGATTTATACTTTTAGTCACATCAATTTCAAGGCTCTGAACGTGGAGAGTTGAAGAGAAGTTGGAATTGTGCTGTGCGCTGATTTGGGTGTTCAAATTAAGTTTGGATCACGTGAGCATCCAAAGTTTGTCAGGATAATTGTTTCTTTGATTTACTTCTGAAGATTCATTCCTCAGGAGTAAATAAATGGGTGTACAAAATTAGAGGCAATAAGTCAAACAAGAGATTTGTAGAGGCATCTTTGATGTGATGAATTTTCTGAGGGGATTCAAGTTGCTGGGTGTAGAGAGAAATGGGTGCTATGGTTATACAAGTCGGTCTACTTGCTTATATGGACTAGACAAGTTTTGTTTTGAGTCCTCCCACCTAGCAATCACCAATTATGTGTCTCAAAAAGTGCATATGTCCCAAAAGGAGGGGCTTGTAAATGTGAGATTGCAAAGGAAATGGCATAATCTCTTCATTTGTCAAGTCTAGTGGCATTATTGTTTGAATGAACTCAAACATGTCAACCAAAAGGTGATGCACTATTGGGGCATGTGAAGGTTGAAATTTTATTAAGTGCCATGAAGGTGAAAGAGAGTTCCAATCATGCTAGAGCCAGGGTCCAATCTTTGTATTGTTACAATTTAGACACAAATGTTGTTGAATCATGCATTGAAATCTATAAAAATTGCCATCAACTACAAGTACTCTTGTAGTTTAAATGTTCAATTGTTGCAACTACAATGTTTTCTAGGCCAAGCCCTAGTGTCTCATTGTACAAATCAAGATAAGCTTTTATTAAACACATGGTTAGATGACCTTGAGAAAACCTTGACTCATGCAAAGTTAATGTTGAACAAGTGCATGGACAACACCAAAATATTACTATATTTGGTAGAGGCATCAATTAGCCAAGGAAGTTTTGAATGTGATTAAAGGGATAAATGAATCCATTCATCAAGCTTCTCCTTTGGTTGGGTTGGATGTTGGCTTGCCAATATTGCATGAATTTTGAACAATAAATGACATGTTGATGGAGGAGTCACGAAATGCCAGTGACATTATTTCAATGCTTCAGTTTCATCAAACGAAATAACATATGCAATTCAAGTTGCCTTTCATGACACGTCAAGTAACAAAGTCACATTTTGTGAACGAGGTCTTGGGAAGGACATTGACCCATAAACTTCATTCATTTAAGTACCAATTATGTTGATGTTATGCACACCTAAAAGATTGTGGTTTAAACATTTACAAACAAAAATAATATTTTCAGAACAAATAAAGGATGTAATGTATATTGTTATTTTTTTAAAACAAAATATTTTATTGTAACCCTTGCACAACAACCACAAAAAACCATTATTAATGACAAAAAAAACAAAGAAAATGTAAAAGAAACACATAGAAAACATAAACATCATAATAAAAAATAGAAAAAACAATAAGAAATGACAAAGACCAAAGGAACTTGGAAATACAACACATTAAATACATAAATTAATTAATTAAAAAACATATAAGAAAAGATAGGAATGAAATGAAACAAAAGAAAAATAATTTTATAATAAATAAATAAATAAATAAAACAAAAAACCTATAGCTTTTGGCATTGTGATGCCTTAAAAATTTCATCAAACCATATTCTATTGTATCGAATTTTTCCATTCTTGAAATCACAATGCCTCGCCCAATCTTATTAACAATTCATTTACCTTTTAGGGTTGGGATATCATTTGTAAACTTCTTGGTCAATTTCCCAAGAGTGTTCCTACCTACATGTGTTTTCATGAACCAAGTATGTTTTGTAACCTTAAAGTCTTTGACCTTGGGCATCACAAAAAATGGATAAGGTAAAGAAGCATTGTCAAATGGAGGCTAATGAAAAATCATAAGTTTATACATCTCGATTATGTTTGTAATGTTTCAGTTAATTGTTGGCCAATGGTGTTCCACATCACAATGATCAACATCAAACTTCTAGTTTTTTGACTGGCCTTGTTAGTACCTATAAAAAAAGAAGACATAAAACTGAAAAAATCTAAACATCTTACAAGAAAAAATAAAATTCAACACCCAAAATAAAAGATCTTTATTTGAATATAGAACATATTACCTCAAAAATGGACCAAATTCATCCTCATGTAGGGATAAGTCCATATTGTTGACCCTTTTCGACTCTTGGGCTCCATGGATAACAAAATTCCATGTATAGTAATAGCCAAATTGAAGGTTGACAGCTTGAGGTGAAGTTAATTGACGCTTCTTTTGACTTAGCATAAGCTTCTCTTCCAAAAAAGAAAAAACATTTAATTGTGTGATACTTCTCCCAAAGCCAACAACCATAGATCTATTAATGGCTTCATTCACAATCAATTTCACTCTTTCAAAGACATCGTTGTTGCATACATGCTGAATTTTAGACTTGAGTTATTAATCTCTATATCTTGCACAACCTTTCTTAATCATATCATTTTACCAAATGTTTGAAATAGACTAGTTATGTTGTAAACAACCACAAAAATAGCACCATCAATTATTTTTAAAACCTTATTCAAATAAAAAAACCAACAAATGAAATAAATATAGGAGTAGGAAGAAAACTTAGTAGGAGGATAAAATTCCCCATTTTTTTTCAATACTTGCAACAAAAACTTTGAAAGGTAATTGACAAGTAGCTTGGGTTTAAAAGCTGTAATTCCACAATCGATAATGAGGTATCCAACTTTTTATAGTTTATGCCATGCATCAAATGCATTAGTTGCCCAAATTTCGGAATGAATATTGTGTTGATGTCTGCTGGCCATCACATTCTTCAACTCTTGAAAATTGAGATCCTTGAAACAATGGTTGATCTTTTCATCATCGTCACCATTGATAACAAGATTCAATTCCTCATCACCATACTCTCCATAAGTACAAGGATCAAGGTAATTGTCTTTAACAAGCAAGTTGAATAGACTTCCTATATTTCATAAATGCCTTTAAAAAAAATTTCCTCTCCACCAGCACTATTAAGCTCCTCTACATCATCATCAACAACAACTTGATTTGCAATATAAACAAACAAACAATTTACAAAATCCATCAAACCCAACTACAATAACAACTAATCAAAATTATAGGATCATTGCTTACAAAACATGAAAAACACAACCCAAGGATATAAAAACAAAACAAAATAAACAATTTGAAAAGAAAAATGTAAATGGACAAAAGATAGAACAAGAAATTTTTTAATATTAGGACCAAAAAACTTTCAAGGAAAATAAAACTAAAATCACACAAGTTGGCAATTAGTTGGTTGACTCCAAAGACTATGATCTTGTTACTACAACACGAACTAATGATGTAATAGTAGGTTTCATAGTTTATTTTGAGATGTACAAAAGTGATTTGAAGACACCATCACCATCAACCGCATGAAAAAAAATAAAAATCCACCAACCATGTGAATATCCAAAACCGCATTGAAAAGAAACCAATCGACAATGGATTGATGACAATGCAAAGTGACAAACAACAAAAAAATATTAAGAAAGGAAGAGAAAGCAAAGAAAAAAATACAATGGATATGAAAAAAATATGCAACAACAATAATAGAGAAGGAGAGTGGCAATGAAATCAAAATATCTCCATGATGCACTCAACACAACAAAAAAATCCACAAAGTTTGTAAGAGACAACGACTTCGCCATGACAAAAACAATGGCATAGTTTGCAAGAAAACCACTTTCAACACCAAAAAAAAATCCACATAGCTTTGCAAAATAGAGCCCCTTCCATTCCACAAAAATAATTGCAACCTTTATTGGGAGAACACCTTCAACACAACACAAAAAAAATGCAAAGCTTCACAAAATTGGATGCCTTTGACAAGGCCAAGAAAAATCAAAACTCAATCGAGAACAATAGCCGATAGTGCAACACAAAAAGAGGAAGAGCATGATCAAACATTGGTTTATATAGGTATCTTGATGCATATTTGATGTCCAAGATGATTTGCATCTCAACCATTGATGGAGGAAAAACCTAAATCATGATTGTCCATAACAATGGTCATTGGGTCATTTGTTGATAGGTTGCTTTAGAATTACCTTGATCACATTTCAACCATAGATTATATGTCGATGGCATTTCCATTGTACCCCTTCTTGTCAACGAGATCTAATAATCAGCCTTGTCAAAATTACGTCTCACAAATTGACCATTGATGTTAAATTGAAAAAATCTTAGCCATCCAATCAAGTTAAGATACAACTAGGTAGTTATTTGCTATTTAATTCATCCCATTTTGGATGATAAATGGCATCTTCATCCAAAAAATTTTCATCTATGAAAAATGGCCTCTAACATTTTTTAATTTCAACTGTTGATGTTGATGGATTTCAACCATCCATTCTAGGACATTATATGTTTTAAAGTTAGTGATATTTGCATCGTAGGATCTTGGTTGGGGGAATCCCAAGGGTACATCATTGATCGGTAGGATCTATATTGTATGTTAAAGTCAACACATTATCCACCATCGATTGTCTTTGGTTGGTGACACATTTGTTACCATTGGATTAAAGATCTAAATAATCATAATTGTTAAATCTAGGATACAAGATATAGGCCTATCTCTAGGGTAGGGCCGGGTTGGATTGAATATAAAGTGATATATTCATTGGGTTGGGGATGAAAACATATTTGTTCCATCCAACAACTTTTCATCTAGTCTCAATTGTATCCATTCACTTTATTTGTAATCGTTGATTTGGATTGATTTGCATAATTCAATTTAAAGTTTCTTTAAGTCGTAACATGGCATGATTGCTCTTGTTCGTCTTAGAATGCAATGATGACATTGTGCTTGTTCATTTTCTCATGAATTTATTTTTTGACATTCTCATTCCTTTTTGTTATTTGCTTGTGAGAACATTGTCAAATCATTTGCACAAAATGTGCCTTTTCATTCCACTTTATTTGCTACTTGTGAATCCGTTATTGGATCATCTAGACAAAATGTGTGTTGTGTTTATGGACGTTAGTGGTTGTTTTTTGGTGCAAACCTCTACACTTGAAGAAGCAGTGTGTTGGAACATTTGGATTGAAAGGACATTAATAAACTACACTCCAAGAATTTCAAACTTGTAAACAAGTTTAGGTTTGAAACTTTGAGTTGATCTTATTGGTGAGTACAAAACCATGAAGTAATTTCAATGATGTAATGCCCATTATAATTTATTTCAATATGTTTTGTGAAATGTTTTACATTGCATTGTTGTTGTAGTTTTGCAAATGTTTTGCTATACGTTTTATTTGGCTATGCAAGTATAGGAGGACATTGACAAGATAAGTTAATATATTTATGAAGATTTTGCTTGGAATGTTGAACTGGGAATACATTGACATGGTACTAATGGTGCTCATTGGTCGTTAAAGATTTCTTATGTTATATGTTGGTAGTGAGAATCTAGTTGCATGTTTCATTTAGTGGTTTACAAGCAAGTCTCTAAGCACTGAAATTTGATTTAAAAATTCATGGATCCATTTTGACATTTTTAGTGTTTCACATTGATGGAGGCTTTTTGTAATCTACAATGCAATTGCAGAACATGATGCAAGAGTTTGTAATCAACAAATAAAGACATGCAACTTTCCTATTGTAATCAATCAAGAATACATAAAAACAAGTTTAATATGATCCTTGTCAAACAATTTTGTATTTAAAGATTGTTTTCAATTTTGAATTTGAATATCTATCGTTTAATCTTGTTTTGTCTTAGTGTATCATGACTAAAAGTTTTGTAAAGAAATTTTTTAGCAGTTTCGTTACATCGGGTAATGGACAAGGGCATTACCAAAATGCGAATCCTACGCTTGACTACTGCCTCATGTGTTCCCCTTATTCTTGTAATGCCCTTATCCTTGGGCATTACCCGACACAAAATACACCTTTTGTGTTTGTACTAGGAACCCAATGGTTGGGATAAGGAATGAATTTTCAAAAGTTTTGGCAAATATCAATAAATTTTCTTCTTTATTTGGCTATACCTTTTTTGAATTGTTTGGTGCCCGAACATCAAGTGGTAGGATACCTTGAGCTGCATAGTTGAAGACTAGGTAGACACATAGTGGCCTTTGATGCCCTTCCAAAACATTGAACCATAAACGGCCACCTTACCATAAACGGCCATTCTGTTAGGTGGCAGCCACGTGGCTTGGCCTCTCGACCACTCTTGGCAGGCGAGAACCGGATAGGATGTGGGTTTAGGGTTTAGGGTAAATCCTACCATCTCTTCTTACGCAGTGACATCACGTTGTGATGGCCATGGCCATGGCGTTGCCCTTGCTCTCAGCTCCTTGCTTTCGGCATTGCAATTCTTTCGGTTTCATGCCTGGAGGCTCTACGTGTAGGAGTTGTTTCTTTGCGATTAACAGCAGTCGGAAGAATTGTGGGGATTTTTTGGGGAATTCTAATCCACACTTGTTGCGGCTATGGCCGCCCAGGAGAGGAGGAGCCAGGAGGAGGATGAGAGAAGGCATGTCGTCGTCGAGAGCTTCGTCTATTGAAGGAGATGGCAAAGAAGGAGAGAAACGAGAGCTTCTTGCTTCTGTAAGCGTTTTCTTTATCATTGTTGTCGTTCTTCTGTGCTGAGCTTCACGTCTGGCCATGGCTTTATAGCTCTTTGTCCTTGTTGCAAGTGGCTGTGGGTCGTTGCGATGTTGCGGGTGTCTTCATTTCCTTTTGTGAAGATGCGGAGAATCTCATTGCAGCAGGTCTTGGTATGACCAGTAGCTTTTCTCGGCCGCTCTCTGCATGTTACAAAACTCAGAACCAACTGGAAATTGAGGGAGATTGGGGCCACTGCACCTTGTCTTTGGTCTTGGAAAGCTCCCTCAAACTTTCCTTCAACATTTTTTTCCTTAAGCACTTGCAATGGTTAAACATGAACTATTACGGGTGTAGAATGCTTTTCAAACACTGGATAACACCATGAATAGGCTGCCTAGGAGACAGTAAGGAGCATTTGTCTAAAAGCAACACTGATGTGAGAGTCCGATTCCCATTGTATTTCTTGGCAACTGCTTCTTCATGTCACATCATCAAGATGATGTTGCCTGAAAAGACTTAAAACAGATGTGCCATTCAGCAAGCATTTGCATGCAAGTTCACCAGTGGGATTCAAAATTAAACTCTGATGCTGATTGGTGTGACTGAGAGCCTTGGTCCTATGCTGTCAGTATGGGCCTCTATATGGTTGCAATGCCAAGGGTCTTGCTTGGTGACCCCATCCCAAGTACACTTTCCAGGCTGAGGTGCTTGAGTTTAGAGTTATTGTGGGATCTGCTGGGTTCACCTCAGGTTCATAATTTAGGTACATCCAGTTGTTGTTCACGTTCATGTGACAGAAAGTCCAATAGCTTGGTGCATCTGCATGTACTATCAGTTTAGAATATTGTATGGAAATGCGACAGAAGCCCAGGATGCAAATTTCATATATTTTTTGTCCAAAATTTCAGGCATGTTTTATATACTTAGCTTCCATTAGGACTCAACACCAAATCTAACATCATAACAGATAGGTTATTTAATAGCAGTCACCTTAAATGTATTATTGTGGAACTTTATTTGCAATCTGATAGACATGAAATTGTCTACAAGGCATGCTCAGTACATTGATATGCTTAGTACATTAGGTTGCACTGATAAAGCTTACTTCCTTGTAAGCCTTAACAGGTCTACCGGAGTCAACTTGTCTTTTTGTTTGGTTTGCATTAGAGCAGATGACAAATATTCAGAAATCTCAAAAGACTATGAAGTGAAGGCATCCAAGATTGTGCAACTTCCTCTCCCAATCTTTCAATAAGCAGCTTTCTGGCCATTGTAGTGCAACACTTTTCCTTCTAATGAGTAGCAGGAAAGAATGTAAGTTTCTACAGTCTGAGGTGCATATTTAGTTGTCTTGACACATGTTTATTTTGATTAAGTTTGGAAACATCTGTGTCAACTTTCAGCATGTTCTTCCTCCTGCATACTTGCTTTACTAAAAGTATGCATGTGGCTGACATCTTCTAATCTATTTGATATGTTGTGGCCATTGTTATCATTGCAAAATTTGATTATTGATCATCAATTGCAGATCAATGTCCTCCTTTTTACAAGCTTTGTAAGTGCATGTCTATGCATGACTGATTGCACTCTTCTTAGATAATTTGTCCTTTTCCTTGTGCAGGAAGACCTGCAGTACTTGGGGAAGCTTTTTGTTGGTTCTCTTGGGGGTGCATTTGTTATCAAATATGGCAGCCTTGCTGTGCCCACTATCACAGTGCCGAACATCAATCAAGCACTGGCTATGATTGTGATCCCAGTGGCAGTCAGCATAGTTTTGCTTGCTTTTGCAAGTGTATTTCACTTTGAGTCGAGCAAATAGAACTACCTGAATATCTTTGGAGTGTGACAATTCTTGATTGCACTTGAGATTATTTGCAATCCTTCATTTCTTTTTGTGTTGTACAATAATGTTTTGTGCAGATTGGTACTTTCTTGAGATGAGAATAAAGCTTAGATCATGCAATTGAGTCATCTCTTTGTGAGAGTCTAGTCTAGTATGGACGATGCTCAACAGATGTTACTAAAGACTTCTGCCACCACTTAGAAAAAATAAAAGGGGCTAAAGCATAATGAATAAATCACCCATTTCTTTAATTTGGGCAGGAGAATGGCTAATGGACCATACAAACTGATTTTGTTACTTGCTATTGCATGTTAGATAATTGAACATGCACAAGAATATTGATTATTCAAGTTTAGACACTCATAATGTGACAATTTCAATTATATAACCAGATAGATCAACAATAACCAATATTCTAATTTTGGGACCTGACCATAAGATTGCTACTGAGATGTCTGTCTAGAATTTACAAAATCTAACTGTAGGACACACTGGACTATCATACACACAAGCACAGTGGGACACACTAGACCACCATAATAAACACAAGCACAGAAATCACTTCTATCAGAATGCTTGGATGGTGTGGAAGTTGATAAAGACTAAAAACCAAAATTTGTCTCACAAGTTCTCAAAATCTATAGCTCTCTTGTTCACACTTGAGTAAAATAATGCAAACAGGCACTCCGCATTATTGTACTAAAAGTGTGAACAAGAGAGCAGTATCATTTGAGAGCTTGTGAGGCAAATTTTGGTTTCTTTGAACTTTGTTTGTGATCAGATTCAGCACCATCCAAGCATGGTGATTGATACCATATCTGAGCTTGTGTTTTGTGGTGGTGCAAGTGTTTCCAATAGTTTGTCTTTGTAAATTCTAGGTGGACAGACAAACGTAGCAGCAATAGGAAGCTTCTGGTT
>Ga0209611_10012952_pt1 | contig 11589 bp, 11 predicted proteins | sample S1TSphgellanicum_3_FD_187693 | JGI IMG/M metagenome (GOLD analysis project Ga0209611, IMG submission 187693) | Host-associated microbial communities from peat moss isolated from Minnesota, USA - S1T2_Fc - Sphagnum magellanicum MG (SPAdes) (version 2) | ecosystem: Host-associated > Plants > Peat...
TGGAACAAAATGTGAAGTTAAGTGCAGATGAAGGAGACCTCGTGGAGGATACCACTATGTACAGACGCATAATGGGGAGTTTGATTTACATGACCATCATAAGGCCAGATTTGAGTTATGCAATTGGAGTGGTGAATCAATTCATGCAAACACCACGAAAGCCACATTTGGATGCAGTGAGGCGCATACTGAGGTACATAAAACATACCTTGCATTGTGGAATTTTTTATGAAGCCAAGAGCCAGTTACAAGTACATGGATACACGGATGCTAATTGGGCTGGCAATGTTTCAGATAGAAGATCAGCTAGTGGTTTCATGTTTTCTTTTGGAAGTGGTGCTGTTAGTTAGAGTAGTAAGAAACAACCAACAGTTGCATTATCAAACATGGAAACAGAATACGAAGGTGCAGCAATTGCTGCATGTGAATTAGTTTGGTTACAAAAACTACTTTCAGATTTTGGACAGTTGGTGGATGCTCCTGTTACCATCTATTGTGATAACATTAATAGCATACTACTTGCTAACAACCCAGTCTATCATGCTAGGACAAAGCACATTGAGGTGCACTACCACTTTATTAGAGAAAAAATTCTAGCAAAAGAAATTGACCTCATTCATGTTAGTACTGAAGATCAAGTTGTTGACATTTTCACAAAGGCTTTAGGTATAGACAAGCTAAGGAAGTTTAGAAAAATGCTTGGTGTACTAGAAGTGGATTTGAGCTTGAGGGGGGGAGTGTTGAGAATTCAAGCTCAACTAATTAGGTTTCATTAATTACTGGAGTAAAAAAGTAACTAGGTTACTTTCACAAGGTTGAATTACTTTCGTTATTTACTTTAATTTGGTTATTTGCATAGTTATGACATTCTTGGTGCGAGAATGTTATGGAAGCCCAAAGAAGCAAGAATTTTAAAGAATTTTTAAAAAATTTATAGATCAACCAGTGTAATTTGGTAAACATTCGCGGGTAAAGAATGTTATGACAAGGTGCTAAATGAAGAATTTTAAAGAATTTTAATGTGCAAAATGAAGAATGTCATAACTATGGTTATTTGTGGTTTTGTCTTTTGGTTAAATACCTTGGTGTTGATGGTTTGGCTCTCTTTTCTTCATTACACAAGTTTGTGTATTTCATGTGACAAGAACCTTGGAGAGTTCTTGATGTTATGTTTCGTGTTATGAACATCATGTTGTAGTTTCTTTTCAATAAAGGTTTATGTTTGCACTTGAGTAGATCTCCTATTTGTTAACAATCCCGTGGCCAGCCACAAAGTATACTATAAGGGGGAAGGTGGTGGCTTCCCCCAAGTCTAGTTCATGGTGAATCTTGTGAGTCCGAGTTTGCCCGTGGCTCATCCTAGCACCAAAAGTGTTCCAGATATGCACTAACCAACTGGTTGCTTGGTTTGTGTAGGTTCATATGAGTGATTGAAATGCTTGTCAATCTTCCTAGTCCCATCCTAGAGCTCCAGCACGCCCCTCTACCCCCGAAATGTTGCGAGCCAAGGAGCGTGCCCCAACTTCCTACTCTTCCACTGTTTTCATCTTAGATTCACATTTGAGTCCCTTGAGGAGGTTGGGAATGTGTCATCAACAATGTATGTATTGTCATCAGATTAGACATCAAATCAATGAGTGTCCATTTATTGAAGATAATGTGAGGCAAAGATTTGTTGAACATTTCCAGAATTTGGATCTATAACTTACAAGAGTAAAGAATCATGGATTAATGAGCTAGAGGAACTATACTATGACAAGGTCAGAATCCTAGTTAAATTTAGAGAATAAATATGGAGAAATAACAAAGTGGAAATGAGAGCTCATATTATGGTAGATGTAGTACTTGATTCTATAACTCATGCCCCAAGTTTATTACATCACAATGATGTTGGAGTTACTTATCCAACAAATTTAAGAATGGAACCATTAAAATTTGTACCATTACATTTTATGGCAATGCCTCAATCTATGGTTACAATTACTAAAGCTCCATTTGTAACAACACTAGTTCATATTGTTGTTAATATGAGGTATAAACCCTAGACTCCAAAAGAAACACAATTAGTCAATGTGCATACAGAGGTGCCTAGGGAGGTGGACAAGATTTCTACTAGACAACCATTAAGTCCAAGAGGAGGAGGTTTAAACCCACCAAGACCACCAAGACCTCCAAAACCATCAAGATATTTTGGATTACCAATGATGAATCCAAGTAGACCACCATTACCACCAAACAAGCCTTATCATTGGCCATTAAATTCCTAAGTATGTGAAGGATGTTAACCCAAATGTTCATGTCAAAAATTTTAAAGGCTATTAGAGTAAATGGTGAAATAGATGATGCAAAAATTGTTGATTTGTTTAGTTCTACCCTCAGAGATATTGTGTCTGATTAGTGTAATAACTAAATGGGAGATTACCCAGATTATATTTTTGTAGAATTACAATTGGTTTTTTGTAAAAGGTACAGGAAAGTTTAGAATGATGAGCAAGTTTACTTGCGGTCAAAAAACATGAAGTAGGATAAAAAAATGAAAGAATGGAAATCTATTACGAGGAATTATTGAAGTCAATTGTTTTCAAATATGAATTACAACCATATCTACATGTAGCAATTACAAGCATGAAGAAAAAACCTTACAACAACATAAGGAAGTAGCTTTGGTTTGTGAAGAAGGAATTTTTGAAATATGAGTAATGTATCAATATCATAGAGTAGTAAGACAATATTAGCTCAAAATCCTCAGAAAATTATAGAGAAAACAAGAATTTACTATACAAATTGTCATAGGACAAATCATGATGTTGAAACCTATAGAGTCAAAAGAAAGGAAGACTTTATTCTTACAATTTTTGAGGTTATTAATTAACAGATCAAAGTACAAAGACCTATGAAATACTCTTGTCATATTTGTGGTGACACAAGACATAAGATCATAGACATTGATATGTAAAATATATTTAAAAACAAAGGAGTGAAGATTGTAAAGAAACCATCTATGGTGGAGCCTAAGGTTGCCAACCTTTTAGTCCATATGGTGAATGTTAACATGGCCATTACTAGGAGCAAGGTTATTAAAGAACATGTGTTCAAGGACAAAAAGCTAATCAAGAAAAAGTTTATTGTTGATTGGGAAAAGGAATAGAGACTACAACAATCTTTTGTCAAGACTATACAAGAGATGTAAGTAACAAACCCACCATAAAATCTAATTCAAAAGGAGAAAGCACAATGGAGTACAAGTTGGGCAAGATTACCAAAGGTTAACGTGTCCACAAAACCAATTCTACCACCAAATCTTTTTGTTATTCCTAATAACAAAGTTATGTCTATGGAACAAATATTCCAAGATTAATGTAAACAGATGATGGAAACTACTATACCTTGAGGTTAAGTTAATTACTGAAAATAACACCAAACCTTAAAAAATATGTGGCAAAAACTAAAGACATAAAAACCCAATGTAGCTACTCAAGTGATACCAGAATCTAGTGTGGCCATAGTGGTTAAGACACATTCTAAAGTAGACATTGCAACTATAGAAATAGATAACCAAATAGCAATTATCCAAATACAAGTTAGGAAGAACATTGTTGAGGATGTTTTGATAGATGGAAGGGAAAATGTAAATATTATAACAAAAAGCCTTAGAACAAAATTAGGTTTATCCAAACCAAGACCAGCTCCATACCACCTCAAAATAATAGATCAGAATATGACCAAAACTTTAAGAATCATTGGAAATTTGAATATTCATACACATGGTATACCATATATAGCCACATTTACTGTTTTGAAAAACAATGTGGTGGATTTTAATTATTTTATGTTGTTAGGAAGACCTTAGTTTAGAGATGCAAAGGTTACACATGATTGGGGTAACAATGTCATTATTGTTCAAGGTAATGGAACAATCAGAACAATATCAGTTAACAAGAAATTGGAGCAAAAACTAGATGGCCCCAAGTATTTGTTTGTCATGACTTGTTAAAAAAGGTTATGAATGAAAAAGAAAATATAATCTTCGAGACAAAACCAAAGTTGTTCTCAATTGGCACAATTGGTATCTCAAATGAAATAGTTTCATTGTTAAGTATTAGAATGTTAGAAGTCAGAGTTAGTGGAGAATCTAACCTCGACCAAAAAACATCAGATCAAAAAATAACAAAAGTGGTGCTTTCAACAACAAACACAACATAATTTCATGTTAGAACAAAGATCTCACTTGAAGATAAGGTTTATCCAAAAATCTATTATCATCATATCCAAGCTGATATTGAAGTGGATGAAACTTCGACAAAAATAAAAGTATATAATCTTCATGTAATAGGTTGGACTTTGACTAAAGAACAATAGCTTATTAAGTTGAATCTTGGTACAGAGGCAAATTGACAATACATCAAAGTTAATGCATAATTAATAGAAGAGAAAACTGAAGAGCTCAAGGAGTTCAAAAATGTGTTTGCCCTATAAGGATCTAAAAGGCATACCTCCAAAGTTGGCTTAACACAAAATTGAATTAGATACTTCAATTCCACTAGCATGTCAAGCAAGGTACATATTGAACCTTAATTATGTTACAGCCGTCAAACATGATATTGACAAACTATTAACAGTAGGATTTATTCAACCAATAGAGGAGGCTACATGGTTATCACCTATAATGGTAGTGCCTAAGAAAAATGGAAAATTGAGAATTTGTGTGGATTTCAAGAAGCTCAATAAAGCAACCAAAAAAGATCCTTATCCTTGGCCATTTTCTAATGAGATATTGAATACTATAGCAAGGTATGAAAACTATTTATTTTTAGATGGATACTCAGGATACCATCAAATTTCTATAGTCCCTAAGGATAGATACAAAACAACTTTTGTAACAAATTAGGGAGCTTTTGTTTGGATGGTGATGCCATTTGGTGTTAAAAATGGGCCATGAACTTTCCAAAAAGCAATCAATAGAACCTTTAAAGAGTACTTAGACCAGTTTATGAAGATATTTCTAGATGACTTCACGATCTATAGTGATATGGAAAGTCATTTGATGAAGCTCAGACTTTGCTTTCAAAAATGCAAGGAATATAGAATTAGTCTTAACCCAAAAAAATGTGTTTTACGATATTTTTAGGAGCAATTTTAGGATTCATAATTTTCAAGGAAGGAGAAATTACCAAACCCTAAAAAGGTTCAGGCAATAGTGAATATGCTAGTACCTACAAACCCATAAGAGATTTAGGTCTTTAATGGTATGGCTTAATTTTATAGATGTTTCATCAAAAACTTTGCCTTTATCATGCCACCAATCACAAAGTTGATAAGGAAGATAAAACCTTTTATCTGGACCACGGAGTGTCAATAAGCTTAAGATCATATCAAGTAGAAATACATAGAAGCACCAATTTTGATAGCTCCAAATTGGCAAATGGAGTTTCATGTGCACATGTATGCATCACTGTTGCTAGTAGGTGTAATGTTGGCACAAAATCCAACTAGAAAATGTGATTAGCCTATAGTATATGCTTCTAGACTTTTAAATAAAGCTGAGCATAATTATACCACTAAAAATAGATAAGCCTTACCAATGGTTTATGTTCTGCATAAGTTCAGACATTTTTTGTTGGGAAACAAATTTATTTTTTATGCAGACCACATGGCTCTAGTATACTTGGTTAACAAACCACATATGTTTAGAAGGATAGCTAGATGGTTGTTGTTATTTTTGGAATATGAATTCACAGTAGTCTACAAGCATGGTAGAACACATGTGGTAGTTGATGTTTTATCTAGATTACCAGATAATTTAGATCCATTGGGAGTCCCAGATCAAACTGTAGATGCATCACTATTCTTTGTAAAACCTATATAGATGCAGGAAGTGAAGAACCATGTAGAACATGTCAGATGCCAAAAACTCTTAACCTAGTTCATAAATAGAAGTTGGCCAAAAAGGCAGAACCCTTTATTATGAAAAATTGAATAATGTATAGAATGGGTCAAGATAATAGAATGCGCAAATGTTTGACCATTTATGTTTGCGCAAACATAAATTGTTTTGAAGGAACCACATGAAAGAGTGGTAGGAGGACATTTTGTTGTAGATTAATACAAAGAAAATTTTGGATGTAGGTTATTGGTGGCCAATTCTATTCAAGGATACTCATGAATTTTGCAGAAACTATGATAGCTGTCAAAAAATTGGAGGACTCAAAACAAAAAAATTAACCAAGTTGCTAACAACATTTCCAAAGGAACTTTTAATGAAATGGGGTCTAGATTTTATAGGTCCAATTAAACCAACATGAAGACTAATAGGAAACATATATGTCCTAGTAGCTATTAATTATGCAACTAAGTGGGTAAAAGTGAAGGCACTCATAACCAAAACTACAATAGTAATAGCCAAATTCTTGTATGAATACATTTTGACTAGATTTGGATGTCCATTGACCATAGTTACAAATCAAGGAGTACATTTTATCAATGATACATTCAAATATATGATAGAATAGTTTTTGTTCAAGCATGTTAGTTCAACTACCTATTATCCCTAGGGAAATGGACAAGTAGAATCTACTAATAAAGTCATTAGTAGACTTTTGACCAAGTTAGTCAATGAGAAAAAAACAAATTGGGATGAACATCTATCTATAATTTTGTTTTCATATAAGACTTATTATAAGGTGGCAATAGGTTACACACCTTACTAGTTAATCTATGGTTTGCATTTTTTAATGCCAACAAAATATGTTCTACCATCTATCAATGGGGATCACAAAGATGCAAAACCAACCAGAGTACTAACTTCTAGAGTTATAAAGTTGGAGAAATTACAGGAGAACAAATTGGAAGCTCAAAATAATGTGGGAGCCAACCAATGGAATAGATTTATGTGGAGTCAACAGAAAAACATAAAGAAGAAGTTTAAATTTGGAGATTATATTTTATGGTTTCCCAAGGGAAAAAAGACACACCTAGGCAAATTCAAGAAAAAATGGTTTGGTCCATTCAAGGTACAATATTGCTTACCCCATAATACTATTATTTTTGTTTCTATTAACAATTTTGAACCAAATCCAATATTAGTCAATGTTAACAAGTTGAAACCATACAAATATATGGATCAAACATTGAAGGGGGTTCAAAATCCAAATAATCAGGCCTTTATAGAGCTATAGATTCAAATCATATGAAAGAACAATCTAATGAGGATTCAAAAGATTAGAGAAAAATAGATATAATTGGAATTGATTAAACAGTTATATTAGAAAAACCTTTAGAAAATATGATGAATTAGTAGGTTATGAAAATATTCACAGATAATGACTATACAATTTCATAATTATTGGATTATGGATTAGATAGCTATGTTAAATCAGAACAAGACTTTGATAATTTGATGAATCAACATAGGACAGAGGTAGTTTGTAATGTAAACAATACTAAGTCATTAGATTTTGACTCGTCATCAGAAAAACTTGGTGCCATGTCCATAGAGTTTCTAGGTTAGTAAGCATTTACTATAGCCCATGTTATTGCTAGTGATTTTCACAAAAGATGTTAGGTGTCAAAAAAGAAAAGAAAAAGACAAATCATTCAAATGCTAACCCTAAAGTGAAAAGTGAAATGTCACTTTATGAAATGACATGAGTACATTCCAGAAGGTGACAAGGACCAGAACCCTTCTTCGTTTTCATTTTCAATAAGCAAGTGGTTTTCATTTTTTGTTTCCATAATGAATGCAAAAGAAAGTCTTGTGGAGAAATTGTAAATAAAATCTACAAAAAGGTTATAGAAGAACAAAAGAAGAGTAAAAGAAATAGAGAGAGCAACAAAAGTTTGCAAACATTTTACCTTTGCAGTTTAGGTCGCTAAAAGAGGGGTCCACCATTTCCTTTTCTTGTTCATTTTTTTTTCTCAAAGATCTTTTCTCATTTCCAAGTTTAAAAAATATTTTGAAGCAATTAGAAAAAATGAAACAAATTATAGGGAAACTTTTAGGAAATATAGTTTTAGGAAGCCTAAAAGAAAGGTATGTCCTACTGAGCAAATCAATCCACTTTTATTTCTAATTTTGAAGAAGAAAATTAAAAGGACGATTTGCAAAAATAACAACAAGTGTCATTAATCAACAAGAGCTTGTCAAGGATGAGATTCCAAAGGAAGTTCACATTCAGAATAAGCACACGAAAAGAGTCAATCAACAAGTAATGGCTAGAAATCTGTGTGGGATGTAAACTCACCAAGATGATGAGGTCATATATGTTTTTACTCCTATAGAACAAAATTACAATAGCAACTTGAAGAATATTTTGCTTTGGACAAGCTTTAGAGAAGAAGAGAACGCTTGGGCAAATAGAGCTAGATTAGTAAGTCTGTTTGAGGTTGAGTGGAAGACTCCTCGTCACAACATTTTGGTAGAATTTTTGAACAACTAGAAGTTGGATTCTGAACACAACAAAATCAAGGTTATGTTGGGGGAATAACAAAAAATAATTAACAAACATCTTTTGGCAGAAGTTTTTAAAATTTGCCATACATGAGAAACAAAGGCGTCTAGGTAAAGATGTTAGATGCTAAAGTAGCATTGGTAGATATAGTTGACAAAATCCCAAATACTTACAACATCAATGAAGGGTGGACTATAAAGAAAATGATATTAGAGTATGCCAATAGGATAACTGCCATCTTGCCTATTATTTACCAAAAGGATGAAGTGTAGTATTTTAGTAATAAATCTATTATGATGATATCTAGAACAGATCATGGAAAGTTTGTCAATTGGGCTATAATTATGTTTTTTGAATTGGTCAAGGAGTTGGTTAGATGGGAAGATTGTAAAAAAAACATGAAAAGCCAAAAGAGAACGAAAAAATGATGTGTCATTCTGCCATAGTCTTATAAGTTTTTTTTCAAAAGTGGTTTCCACTAATAAGAGTAGAGTCACAAGAGGACATGAGAAGAAAAGAGTTTGAAGTAGAGGTTTATCAAAAACAAAAGACCTCTTAACCCTACACACATTCTCTTAAAAAGGAGAAACAACCAAAAACTAGGACAACCATGAGAATAGTTTTAATGTCCTAGTTTAATGACGATGAAGAGAGAAAGACTTTGCAAAAAAGGTAGAGGAGACAAGAGGATACTATAATGAAGGGCAATATTAATCTTCAATAGGCAACAAAATTGTTGAAGAAGCAACAACATCAACATCAAAAATAAAAGGAAAAATATGTATCTCTTAAATCTAATTCAAGACCACAAATCTCTCCTAAGCACAAGTAAATATCAGATGGGCAAGAGCACCAGAGAAGGCCTAAGCAAGAGCCAAAAACTCTAGACCAATAGCTAATAGAAGAATAGACATAGGATCTCGACCTGGATCCACCAAAAATACAACAATCTATTCCAACACATAATGAAGATATGCTACCTTCAAGACTAAGTTCTACAATAGGCACAAATGCGTTTGGAGAAATTTGGACTGCACACAAGAGTTTAGGTTTTTTAGGAACAAGTTCCAAGGGTTAGACTCCTAGATTTCATACACCAGGGTTTGAATAAAGGATATAAGCAAATTGGATGAACACAAAAAAACTGCTATTATTTACAAGTAACAAAGTACACTGTACAAATGACAAATATTTTACTTAAACTTTCTGATTTGGAGATTAAAAATAAATAGATCATAGAAGAAAAATACATATCTATCCAGAATCTACCTGGGGCTTTAGAGAAGGAACAAAAGTTCAAAGCATAGCTAAATGATAAGAACAATGAAAATAATTAAGTATTAGTAAAACTCCAAGCAGCCAAGAAAAATATTAATAACATGGAGAAGCAAAACAAGGATCTGGAGGATGTCATAATAGAAGGGGATTCTTTGCAAGCAACTCTGAAGGAGATAAATGCCAATTACTAGAATTTGAAAACAAAGAAGGATATTTTGAATGTGGAGCATAACAAACTTTAAAAAGACTACAAGAATATGGAGTATACTCTTTTGAAGCATAGAAGGAGTTAGAGGACCTCATAATGGAAGTTGGAAATGTGTATCAAGCCAAGAATGAAACACAAAGGTAAGTTGATAAGAGGCATGCACAAATGGACAAAAAATTGGCTTTTAATGAAAAATAACACAAGCTTTTGGAGGAGACCCAAAGAGTCAAGCCTTTCAATTATGATAATTTTTTCATATAGAACAATGAGTACAAAAAGCAAAATACTTTGCTTCAAGTAAGCTTCAAGGCATTATCAATGGAAGAAAAAGATGCAAAACTCTAGTGGGATGTATTACATGATATTATTCAGAAGGATATTGGAAAGATCAATAGGAGATATGAGAAAAATGAAAGGTTGTACAAGCATAAGATATTTTCAAATGGAGAAGGTCATGCCAACATTTGATATGAACCTTTGGTTTTCTCTCCAAAACCTAAAACCTCAAACAAAGAAGAAGACAAAGGGGATACTAGTGGTGTAGGACCATCAGGCACAAGAATAGTAGAGGAGGAGCCAAGGGACATCAAAGGAGGGAAGGAAAACCCTACTAGGGAGGTTGGTGGTAAGACATATGCATCAAAATAAATTTTCGAACAAAAAAAATCTATTGTGCAAGCACAGGAAGAAAAAGCTTGATTTGTAACTGGTGTCTATGACTGTTTTTTTAGTTGAAAGAGACATTTTACAAATAACTGTCTAGTAGTCGCCTAAGACAAGTCGCAGATGACAAATAGTCGCAAAACATTACATCAAGATGACGTCATCAGATGGTAAGTGAAGACTAAATTTAGTATATATTGTTTCATCTAATGGAGCCAATATATACATAATGTATATGGGGCATCATTTTGCGACTGTAAGTTGCAACTATTTTGGTGGATCCAACCTCCAACCATGTGGAAACACATGTTAACTATTGAAACACTTAAATTATGTTCCTTAAATCTTTCCAAATTTATCTAGGTCATTGGATTCAACACATTGAGATTGTCACACGTGGTAAAATAATGTAAGATCAAGTTTTTCCTCATCTTGTGGGTAGGGAGTGGCCATGTTTTTTTTCTAATTAACTAATCAATTATTGCCACATGGCATGGTTTTTAATATTTGGACCATTCAATTCCTATGTTTTTCATTTATAAACATGGCATTTGATTAAAAGGCTTGATTTTCTCAAATTGTGATATTAGATGATCTAGATTTGTCTAAATCTTATGGCCAAGAAATTGTCACATGTTTTGTGTTTGGCTAATCGAAATGTGCCACGTGTTTCATTATGAGCATCATGGCATTTAAATATTTATTAAAAAACCCTAGATATATCCCAATCATCAGATGTCAAGAATGAGGATCTTGACACGTGTCGCATTATTATTTGAATGGAAATTTCAAATCTGCCACGTCTTCTAAAGATCAAGGAATAGAAACATGCCACATGGCGATGTTAAATCATTTGTAAGATATATATTTTTATTTAGGGTTAGGGTTAGGGTTACCATGGCTCACTAATCACACACAAAATGGACATGGAAAATGCTTTCCATTGAGCTAATAAAAATTCAGTGAGCACACTCACCTTAAGTTTTGTAAAGA
>Ga0209611_10012954_pt1 | contig 11588 bp, 14 predicted proteins | sample S1TSphgellanicum_3_FD_187693 | JGI IMG/M metagenome (GOLD analysis project Ga0209611, IMG submission 187693) | Host-associated microbial communities from peat moss isolated from Minnesota, USA - S1T2_Fc - Sphagnum magellanicum MG (SPAdes) (version 2) | ecosystem: Host-associated > Plants > Peat...
AAAACTTTTGAGACCACATAATTTGTTTTTATTTATTTTTGAAAACCTACATTGAAGATAACAAAATAACCCTTAATTATGTTTGTTATGTGAAGCTACTCTAAATTACAAACCCATCTTTCCATTGACACAAAACTCTCAGCTGACTTGCTGAAAGAAGATTTTAAGAACTATTACAAGCTCTTTTGTGTGTGTGTGTGGCTTGAGATCATAGTGGGAAAAAGAGGGAGAAAAAATCAGGCGAAACAATAACAAAGGGAATACTTGAGGCTAATTGAATGGTGGATCAAAGGTGTCTACGAGCTGCAACATATGGATCAAGGGGTCTTACAAGCCAAGCAAAATGATGATTCGAATGACTGTATAGTCTTTGGTGAATCCAGGGGGCGCACTAGATGTACTACTTGTAGCTGATAAATGAAACGCATGCACTCTCTTCCTCATGCACTCTTTTCCTCAATCTAGGGACCTAGTCTGCAGAATTTGTGAAAAGCCATTCAATGGGGGAGGGGGAGATCCCAACTTTTGCTTATATCCATGAATCATGACTACAACTTTCAGCATCAAAATAAATTTTCACACCTTGAATTTACATTCCCCTAGAGCAACATCGCATTTTGATATAGGGTAAACTGACCGGTCATAGTACACTTAAAAATATAGAGGAACTTTGTGATCTGGGCAGACCTCAATTGCCTTTGGGGTCCTAGAGATGAGTTATAGAGGAACTCTGGGTGCACCTAGTGTGCTTTAGATTGTTGGATTTGGACTAGAGACGCAAAAGATATGACCTCTGGAAGTTCTCGGTCTCATTGTCTAAAAAAAAAAGAGTCATCAAACAAATTTTTTCTATCTATGGAAATCCTATCAATGAACATTTTTGTGCTGACACATGTCACAAATCCACCCTATCATCAAATAATTTCATGCTCAAACTAATCATGTTCGTTGAAAAAACTAAACACCTTTATTCAAGGGTTGAGATTAAAACCCTAAAACAAGGCAAAACAATGTCTATTTATCAAACCCTAAAGTTTTGTTAAGCCCTAAATTAGCCACCGTTCTCCCCTTCAGCGTCGATCCAAAAACCCCCTATCCCCTCCCCGTTTTGTCTCCTTTTCGTGTGTGGGTCATATTCCTGCGATTGTGTTGCCCGTCACCTCTCCAAGCTTTCCTCCCCCGTCCGTCACCTCCTTGAGCTTTCCTCCTCGTTCGTTTCCTTGTTGCACATGACCCTTGAGCTTTCCTCCCCCATTCATCTCTTCTTTACGCACAAGTCGGGTTCCCTTCAATTCGATTTTTACTCCCCCTTTCATCTCCTTTCCGCACATAGGTTGAATTCCCCTTGACCCAATTTTCGATCCCCCTTCCGTCTCCTCTCTGTGCATAACTCGAATTCCTTTCAACTCAATTCCTATTCACCTCTCTGTGCTACAAGTCCATGGTTCCCAATGTGAAGCTTTAACACGTGCGCAAATGTCCAGCAAGTATGGCCTAGTTTTAGAGATGGAAATGAGTTTGAAACTCCCTGGTTCAACTTTTTACTCGAATTCTTTTGCAAGAAACATGAAATTATATTTGAGTTTTGATGATGTGCTTTGTCATAAGTGGTTTAGCAATGGACTTGGTTGTTGTTTGCTACAAGTTTGGTTTTTCCCATTTCATTTGTTGCAACTTGGTGCATTGCTTGGAGTAGGTTGTTCTACATCTTCCAAATTGGTGGTAGTTGAAGTTCAACTTGCCTTTCATTGATCTTAGTTGAAATGCTACTCTTCAACTCAAAGTTCATCTTCGTTGGCTGAAAATGTCTACTCTCTATTGTAGTGTACTTACATTTGGGTTAAAAATGAGCATAAATGCAATGGAAAACATATATCTCTATAATGAAAATTGTTGTGATAATTTGGATTGTACATAATGCTAATGGTCTAGCTTTTAAGTAAGTGACTAGAGTGATTTCCATGAATGTATAAATAAGTTTTTTTACTATTAAATCAAACTATTGTGGTTGTTAATGGTGCTACTTTGATTACTTCAAAGTAAAAAAATGTATGTAAATTCATTTCATATTTTGGAGTTGTAGGATTGGAGATCCTTCAATCTTCACATCACCAAAAAACGCATAATTACTTATTTAGTCTATTATGTCTGTAGTGAAAGATTTGTAAAACAATCATTTATATATGGAAAATTGCATCACATTTGGAGTTATAGGATCATTGGAGATCCTTCAATATTAACATCACCAAAAAGCAATGTTCATCATTAGTTGTAGCTACTACTCCTCCTAGTTTTACCTTAGCAATAACTCCTCCTTCTGACTTCTTATTCATCCTCAATTACACCTACTCTTTCTTTTAACTATTCCACCTAGTAGCAATTGCTCGTCTTAGTTGTTCCACCTTAGTAGTTAATGTTCCTTCTTTTAATTATTCCACCCCAACATTAGTTACTCTTCTTGACATCTTATTCATCCTCAACTACAGTTGCTCCACTCCTTAGTTATTTCACCCCAGTAATTCAATTGTCCATTTGTGGTTGTTACAAGGATGTTGCAACTTCTTTTCTGGCTTACATTCGAGCCAAGGATCATTGTTAAGCTTGTTTCTGCACTTGTGTTATTTCACCAATATTCGCACCCCTATATCCAAGAGGGTGAGCTCGCAAACTTGCCTTGAAATTATAATGAAATTTTTCTTTTGCCTTTCTAATTGTTGAGGATGACCAAGCTACAATGAAATTGGCTTATTGTTGTTTTACAAGTTCTCTTTTAGCTAGTTTTTTAGTTGGAATCAACACTGGTAGTGTTTTTTTTGTTTTTTTTTCCTTTTACTTTCTTGATATGGTCTACTACCTCCCTATCCATTGCCTTTTATTGCATAATCCTTAAATATTTTTTTGATGTTACAACATGGCTTTGAGAATAATCGATTAATGGTTATTTTTCATTGGTCCTTCCAAGCAGATGTGGCAATGACAACAAACCATGCGACCTTTGTGTTAATGCCACTTGAGTTGAACTTTCAAAATTTTTGAATTCAATAGTTTTATCCAATGAAAATTTTGCCAAATCTTCAACCATGTTCTTGACTTTATTATAGATACATGGTTAGTGACTATAAGATTTTTAGGCATGTTCACATAATACCTAGGTTGATTTTCAAATAGGCTAACGATTGGAATTTTTGTTATTGAACCTATGTTGATGAACTCATCTACAACTATATGTTCTATCCAATCTTGTTCACCATCCTCTTGCTTTGGTTTTTTTTCTTCCTTGGCCTTATTCAGTAATGTGTACAAAGTACTAGGGCTAGTTTTTGAATCCATAGCCCTAGGGTTAAATGGCCAAATTCTTGTACCTTTGAACCTTGACATAATGTTTTTTCTTGTAAATGTTAGGTCTAGTGTTTTGTCTACCCACCCTACCAATGTTATGTTATCTAGTTATGTGCAATTCCTCACAACCATTGATTTGTTTTTTTCCTTTCTAAAAACAATATTGAAATGCTTGAAGCAAACCACATCCAAGGGCTAAAGTGTATGAAATGTATGCAAAGGTAAAATATTCATATGCAACCCAAACTTTTGAGCTTGTTCAATTGCCTCAAGGTTGACATGGGATCCATGCTCATCCAAAATGAGCAGATGCCTATTTGTTATGGATATTACACTTGGTATAGACTTTTTGAAAAAAGACATAAACTTTTTGAAAAGGAAGGTAATCATCCATGCCTTTGATTGCATAGCCATACAAGTCCTTGGTTTACAATGTACATAGTTGTATATAGTTGTCACGTATGTTCTCTCCTTGATATATGTAGAACTTTAATACCCTAAATCACATAGTTAATAATCAACCACTCCCTAGATTTTGGGATAGTGTTGTACACCTAGTGTGAACTTCGTTTTGAAAGAACCTTTGTTCTTGATTGTCTTCTTGTTTGGATGTATGTTTCATCAGAATTCCAAATATGGTCTGCAACATAGTTGTGTTTGTTGTAAAGGGATTGTAAGTTCTAGTAGTAGCTTTGGCAAGCTTGGATTATCAACCCTTGTGCTCAAATAATATCCAATCCCTCAACTTAACAAATGTTGAGCTCAGGATGTCTCCTCTTGAACCAATACCAGCAAGAACTCCCTAGTACTTTTCCTTAAAAAGGTGTTGTCCTTGTTTGAATCAATTCTGCCACTTTCATTTTGAACTATTGTAGGCTAATTGACAACCCAACTTCTTGCATAGAGAAAACCCAAGCAACCATAGCTTGATCTTCTTCTATTGTTAACATGTTTATTGGTTCAAGTTTCCTAAATCTTGTTTTCCCATACAAATGATTAGACAATGAGGTAAGAGGTATATTCCAGTGCTTATTTGCCTTCCTCAATGAAGTTGTCCCATTTTGAATTGCATCCATGGCCTCCTCCAATGCTTCATTGGTCCATTTGCCTCTAGTGATTAAAGGATCGTATTTATTAACCTTTTTTTGTTTCCTTGTTGATTCATGTCTACAAGATGGTGGGACATTCTCCTTGTCTTGAATTGGCTCCTCTTACAATCCACTTCACCTCCTACGAGGTCCATTGATCATCATGATCTAGATTACCTCGGTCCCAACCTCCAACATGTTGGGGGTGTGTTATTTGGCCTTACAAGAGGTACAAATTCGAATCTTTTATATTTTGCCTAGCTCTCAAGGAAGTATGACAAGTCAAGGTATGTTTGAAATGCATATGTTTCTAGTTGTTGGGAAGAAGTTATCAATGCATAAAATAGTTTAAAGTCATCTCAAACTAAATCTTGGTCTGTTATTTTTGTATAGGTAGTAGGTGTGTACAACAAACTATGATTTCTTGGAGTTGGATAAATTTTGTCTCTATTATGACTACCTAGATTATATCTACAAATTATGGAATTTTACACCCAATGATAACATAAAAACTTCTTGAAATTTTGATTGTAAAGTTGATCTATTACAAGTTTTCTTAGTTGTCTCTCTACATCCACGTCTGAACCTTGAGTTCCTATCACTTCATTAATAACACTAAGATCTGATCCTTGATGTTCAAGTTGTTCTAGATCCTCAATGGCTACTTTACTATTTAGATTATTTTGATCTACCTCTAATTCTTATAGTTCCTCTTTGGCTATTCTAATATGCCCTCCTTGCTCTAGTTGATATGCTAAAAGTTATGTTTCTAATCTAGAACTTTCTACAACTCCTATGTTACTTTCCTTTTGCTGGTCTAAGCCATATGCTTTCAAAATGTTGATGAAAGATTTCAAATAATCTTTCTCACAATTTGGAAGTTGTGACATGCTGAAAGAATTTTGCTTTTGAATTTGAAAAAATAGGATTGTGAATCCAAACCTTGCACCATAGCCTTGTGAATTTGGTAAATTAATTTTGGTGGGAACAAGATGTGCTTGAATTTGGAGGGAAATTGGAAGTCCTTCCCTAATTAATGTGTAGTTGCTATTCTTGCATTGGATTCTTGTAAAGTCTAATCCTTGTTTATGGTCCATTGTCTGCTATTTAACAGGACCTTTGCACCCCATCACCATGTTGATATTCATTTTAGTGTGCACTCCAATTGCCTATGACCAAACACTCATTCCCACCTCAAACTTGGGGCTATTGTAAAATTGGACCATTTTTTTCCAATGACCAAACATTAAAAGTACCCCTCATGTTTCCCCCTTGCATAATAAAAATGGCCCATCATTAAACTAATCCCTTATAATATTATTCAACTTTTTTACAAATATGCCCACCTAAACCCTTAATACCAAACACTAAAATTTGATGGTTGATCACTAATATGAAAAATCTAGAACAATTTTTTTCTAAACCAAGCATTTGGTAATGGGTTAAAAAGACAACGCCCATAAGCAATTTTTTGTTCTAACATAGGTTAGTTCCTGCACTACATGGGTGCTTGGTGACCAGCCTCTGTTTGGTGATGGGCCAGTTTACCCTACCCAAAGTGATGGGTATGAAGAGAAATCAACTAATCGCCCCAACTGTTGTTGATGCTTATGATCACACAATTTGTATCTATCAAATGAGCTGCTGGGTAATCTGGGTGCTAATTGTGATATTTCTGGGCAGATTATGGCTACCCATATCAGCTCCATCTTTCTGGTAACTGCCAAAAAAACACTTCTCTTTTTGGTGTGGAGAAGAAGGGAAGGATGGGGGGTTTTGCCAGTTGCCACCTACAACACAAACAAGCTTCATCTATTGCAAACTGTCGAGATTCTCTTAAAGGTCATGAAGAAAAAGTTGTTGTTGCTTTTTACACTTTATACTTGAGCCTTGGATTCATTACAAAAAAACCCGAATGGTTCAACAGTCTGTTACACACTGTAGGGGTTCAAGTACTTGGGGCCTCTGATGATGTACTATATAACATACTATGTACATGTCCCTCCTTACAACCAAAGACTCAATGTACCCATTTCCTCCTACTTCACAACAAATCTGCTAGCCTTCAACAGCCACCCACATGTGACAACAATGCAAACCCAAGCAAAAGATGAATAACAACAACAAACAATAATTCCATAAGTAATTTCAATGTGACCCATATTTTGCAAACCAAAAGAACAAGGACACTGACAACTCCAGAAGTAATTTCAATGAGCCCACAATTTGCAAACCAAAACAAACAACAACAGGATATATATATATATATATACATACATTCCTATTCCACCTATCAGAGTATTGAGCCATGTGGTCTCTTCTAATCTATATAGCCCATCCAGCAACAAATAATATGCTCAAAGGCAGCTTTTGGACTTTTGGAAGCAACTTTCATCTTTGTAATAAGGGTACATTTGTGTGAACCACATCCATGGTCATAAAAGGCGTATCTATGCTTTTCACCTGTTTTATTATCTCCATAAGACAACGAACCTCAACAATTTAGAGTTTTTCAATTTGCAAAGTATTTAGCATCAAGTGTGCACAGAAAGCAAAGTAGTTTATCAGCTCGACTCTTGGCTTGAAAAATTCCTTAAAATAAGTACATAACGCATCAACTCTCCTGAAAAATAAGGGGAGCACAACACACTCACGCACACCTTCCTTGTTTGCTCTTTTGTTGGAACCATTTCCTTCTTTCTTTTTGTTGCACTTTTCCTGTAATAAAGTTTGGCAAGGTTTACATCATCATTGTCATCTTTTGGGCCCCAGGGTCCCAACATGCGGTGACTCGGGTATTGCCAACAACAAATGAGAACACTCAAATGAGCACCTCCTCGCACTTCACTGGGGGTCTGGGATTCATCACTACGTGTTAGATACCTTTGATGTACAAGTTGCAGTGGAGACAGGTCCCCACTCCTGCATCTTTGGAGAAAGTTTGGACTAGTGTGTTGGTCTGGTATGACCTGATGATGATGAGGCTCCTCAGGGTAGCTAGCTACAAGCAGAACCCAGTCAATCAATTGACACCCATCATCATCGCATAATTCCCCTCCTTTTGTTGGCTCTTTGTCCTCCAATCCCTGTTTGTTAGGAGTCAGGACATTACAAAATTGGTGGCAAGGATCATGCATTGTTGTTGTTGTTTATGTTGTATTCATTATCCAAACAAAGGTGCCAAAAGACAAATAGTCTAGAACTCTCTCTCTCTCTCTCTCTCTCTCTCTCTCCAAACAATAGCCATTTGTGGTTTCAGCATTTTAAACTCATTTTTCCCCTGATGATCACTCCTTGATTCTCCGCCAGATATATAATATACATGTATTTGCACAACACTATAGAAGAACACATCATCCTATCCCTATAGATACAAGGTTTTTGTGTATACTTTTAAGCATTGTGTGTCATTGTTGTTGTTCTAATCTTTGTTAATCATTCAAAGGTCATTTGTGGGTTGAGGCTTTTGGATTAATTTTGTTCATGTTGATCTCTTCTTTGATTCTCCTCTCCTCTGGATAAACAGTTTTTGTGTATCACTGCACAACACAAGCAAACCAAAGAACTGACTTGTATGAAAGTGACATAGAACACGTGCAAATGAACCCACACATAACTGTAGAGCATACTTTTTCCAGCTTCCTCCTCAATGTTTGCATTATCGAAAAGAATTGTCAGAATTCTTGGAGGTGTAGACAGAATAGAAAAAATGTTGCATGTTTTGGGTTGTTCAGTTTTTCAACAGCCTCTGTGTCAACTGCAAAGTGTGAATCAAAACCAATGAGTTAAAACATGTGCATTTTGCTTATCAGCATTTGAAACAAATCAACAGAAACATACATACACTTATTGTTATTTCCTTCATAAAAGGTTGCCGAATTTTCTTACTTTCGTCAATTTCATTTAGCAAGCAACAATTCTGCAGCACCCACTTTCCCACTTCTAACAAAAAGTTTACGCCACTTTGACATTATTCTCTCAAACTTAAACACCAGTGTTTTGTGATAAATGCAGTCATAGGTGCTTGATGAAGCATCAATAATTTCCAATCTGATCTCTTTGATTTAGGTAATGTTAGAGGTCATGCATCAAGCAGAGGTAGCTACAAATGTGCCTTACTCAAATCCTCATAAAAGCTAATAGGTTATTCCACCTGATAGTGTTAATGAAGGACAGGGACAAGAAGATTCATGGAAAGCCCACATACAGAATTACCTGGGAAGATTACAGAATTGCACATACAATTTGTGCAATTGAGATGGTCTTGCATTTCAGTGCAGAAAAAGAGCAGAAATTTCTCCCAGTTTCTAACAAAATCCAAGCTTTACTATCTGCATGCCAAGATTCCATTACAATCATAATCTTAAAGAGTCAAGTTGGTTTATTTTCAAGTGCAAGCATCTTCGCCTACAACTGAAGTGGTACTTCTAATTCCTGGAGCAATCTATCTCTCAATCACTCTCTTCACAACTCTTCACTCATGAGAAACATCAACTTGTGGATGGATTGCAAAACCAGATTGAGAAATACTCATTGATTTTATTTTCCCCCACTAAGTATGGCAGGCAGAGGTTGTAAATTTAATAAATCTTCTTCACTTGTGCCCCAATGGTTTGAAGAGAGTTTTTCCGAAGTTCATTATGTTGTTCTTCAATGTGCTGAGCACCAACATTATCAAAACAAGTTTCATCAAAATTTCCAACATTGTTTTCAGTGTAAAATGCCAGAATACATAAATTCCAACAGTGTTTAAATCCAAAATTTCCATCACATGTTCACAGCAGCACTGGCATGTATCTCAAACATTTAATCCCAAAAGTTCTCCAACATTGTTTCTGAACACTTCAAAGAAATTAAGGAAAGTTTCAATTTGACCACCTCCCAACTCCCATCAATCCTCTTAACACTCTCTATGATGCACATGTCTTCCAATAGTGTTCATGAAGGTCTCCAAAATCCACAAAATACTCTTCACCATATTCACGAAGAGTGAGTAATTTGGTTGACACTGAACAAAAGTTCTAAAATTTTGTTGGAAATTTTGGATAGACCAAAATCTCATAGGTTCAAGAAATAGGACTCAAAACAGAGCTTATATGCACGATAGTTTAATAGATACAATGTACAAAATCCTACCAGTCGGTAAGCAATTCATAAGTGAAATATTTTGTAACGAAACAACTGTAGGCACCATCACCGCCTTTCAGAAATCCATTGAGATAAAAAAGACCAGACCTATAACAAAATTTCCCATTCTTCACATAGCGGACTTTCTTGCAGGAAAGGAAAGACTTTTAATCACCCAGAAAAAGATAGCACTCTTGCAGCTTCCGCAAACTCCTTCACACCCAAAAAAAGATGGTACTCTTGCAGCTTCCTTTCCACTTGCATTCTGTCACATGATCAATAGCTTGCTCTATCATTCTGAGAGGCAGAAACAAATCTTTCCAGCTATCAAGGAAAGCATTTAGACATCTTAACAGATGGAGTACTTAAGCAAGTGCCGACTCTGTCCCCTTATGGATCCTGTTCATTAAGGAGGGCAGAGTCATGGCCTTTCCTTTCCCAGGAGAGGTCTCAGAAGGCAAAGTGACAATTTAATCATATAAACCAACGTTCATTCCAGCTGCTAATCATATAAACCAACATTCACTCCAGCTGCCAATCATTTGATGATGCTGTTGAAACATGTGCTGAATTCAAATAATATATGTCCTTTTTAGAGTAAGTTCAAAAGGGGTGCTTACCAAGCAGGAATGATTTTCCAGACTTGATTCTCTTGCTTCTTCCATGCGAAGAGGATAACAGGCGTCCCATCTTTCACACCACCAGATTTTTTGTCACCCTGCAGAGCATCCAGATTGGACGTGATCTTGTTAACCATGCGGATACAATGATAGCCTTCGCCCATATCCTCACTCTGTGACCACAGCAGACTCTCATCCTGGACCCCGAGTTGAAAGTCGGCAAGCAACACCTGCCAAAATGCAATCATCTCTGGTTGGAGCATGTGAATAAAAAACCAGCACAATAACATGATGTTCCACTGCAAATCAAGCTCCTTTCCTGGTCATATCTAGGGAAATTTGCAAAGAAATCTTGACAACAATGTTTTGAAGGTAAGGCGAACAATGTGTAGTCATAACCTTTTGAGAGTCACTCACAAAGTGTCAGACCACTACTCTTCATCAACATCACCTTTTGTTCTTTAAGGACAAGTACTTTCAACAGAAGCCAATGTCAGTCTTCTTACATATTTTTTTGCTACAAGACTAGACAAACTGAATCCTCAAAGCATGGACTCAAGTCTCTGCAATGTAGCTCCTTATGGGACAGTCTGGACCCAAGTCTCACACATGTTGTTGCAATGCAGATCAGTATCCTCCCACATTTCATGCCACAAAACGACACAATCTGAAATCCTCACAGCATGGATCAAATGGTTGCACATGTTGTTGCAATAGATTGTCCAAATGTTTTTACCTGCTCCAAGTCTGCAGGTGCATGTCGCAGAGCTTGACCTGTAGCTTTGTTAACAAGAGCAAATGCTGGTGAGCCTGTTGAATCCTTCACTCTCGTGCCCATACTTTCCTCCTTCACCCACACCTAACTCCCACAAGCAGCAGAGTCTCCAACACAACTCTCTCAAAATCCTTCCCTCGACTGTCTGCCTTCCAATCAGCACTACAAGATTGAAAGAAAGAAATGAAATGCATGCGCATGCTACTGCAAAAATATACTACTAGATAGAACCCTAACTAGAAACCCTAGGAACAAGCTTCACATGCACCAAATCTGCTTCAGCTTTTGCACACAGACAAAATGGTTTTCACAAAGTGAAGTGCATCATTATGGCCGTCAACGCTTGCATTCCGGATCAGAGCAAAAAAGTTCCAGAAAGAAAGAACAGCAGAAGAAGATCGAGTCTTCTGTGAACTTGCACCTTCTCCAAACCCTAAATGAAAACCAAAGATGTGCCTCTTCGTGTGCTTGTGTGTGTGTGTGTGTGTGTGAGAGAGAGAGAGAGAGAGAGAGAGAGAGAGGGAGAGAGATGGCCATGTTTCAAAGGATGGACATACCTGATATTCATCATGAGGATTGAAAGGAGCCATAACAACTCCTTTCCCGGGTCGCACAGACACGTGAAAATTAGGGTTAGCT
>Ga0209611_10012956_pt1 | contig 11585 bp, 10 predicted proteins | sample S1TSphgellanicum_3_FD_187693 | JGI IMG/M metagenome (GOLD analysis project Ga0209611, IMG submission 187693) | Host-associated microbial communities from peat moss isolated from Minnesota, USA - S1T2_Fc - Sphagnum magellanicum MG (SPAdes) (version 2) | ecosystem: Host-associated > Plants > Peat...
ATTTTTTTTTGGCACCATAATAGCATCTCAATGTACAAAACATCACATCATCATCATTGAAAAACCAAAAAAAAAATCTTAAAATTTACAAATGTTAATTCCCACCATAGCTAAAAAATTCATTTTGTTGTTATGTTTGCTTTTGCAAACCTTCATGTGTTTGATTGTTTTTGGGGCAATATCATTTTTGGTTGGAGATTGTGGAGTACATTTATCACATTATATACCTTGATAATCCCACCCATACTTCCACCCACAAAACCATTCAAATCAAACTTAATAAGTTACCACATATGACACCATTGAAAAACCTATTAATAAAAATTTGTCAAACACAATTTATTTTGACAAACTATTTCAATAACCATTTGCAAACCACCTTTCTATGGTAGCTAATTCCACCATTTAAACTCTACTTGTAAATAACAACCATTGACCCTCTTACTCCTCACACATTTTGTAATAAAAATTTATTAGGAAAATTATCCAGACATGTACTTCGTGAAATGGCTCCCCACTTACTTATACATAATATGGTGACTATCGAGACCATGATCTAGTGGTTGCCCTTTATCACACACAAACAACCACCACAGAACATCACAAACCATTATAATGGTGTTGCTACATACTATTGAAAAATGGGTGGTATGTCAAATGTTTTGCTACAAGTTTTTCAATAGTTTTGGTTCCTAATAATTTAACCCCTAACTATATGGACTTGACAAAACAAAAAACTTAACAAGGAACAATAACTAAAAGTTTTTTTTAAAAAAAATCATGATGTAAGCAAAACATGAAATGGAATAGTATTACAACTTATGTTGGTAAGATTGGAAGGTGGTGCCATTGAGACTTGTAGATGTATATTATCACATGGAACCTTCTAAAGCATCATCAACCTTTTAAAAAATTCCATCAATTACATCTTCTAATGATTTCTATCAACTATCCTTTAAAAAGTTTTTGCCAATTATATCCTTTAAAATCTTTTGTAAAGTGTCCTTCTAAAGGTTTCTACCAACTACATTTTCTAGAAGTTTCAATCAACTATTCATTAAAAAGTTTCCACCAACTAAGTTTTTTTAAAAACTTACAAGCACGTTACTTTGATATTTCTAAAAACTTATTTTGATGTTTAATGTTTGTGACACCCTCATTATGTCGTTTGGATACCAAACGCTTGAATAAAATCTAAAATAAAATAAAATGATAGAAACATGTTTTAAAATTTGCAAATTTCCAGCTATTTAAAAAAAATTCACCATAAACATGAGCTTAGAATAATGCATTCAAAAGAGGGGCAAATTTACATGGAAGAACATATGCATTCACGAAAAAAAATTTCCATGTCATTATCTATTGAATTTCAAATAAATAGCCACAAATCATCTTGTAAATTTCAAGTTCAAACCATACAAAAGTCTTTCACATAAACATGGCAAGGTGGTGTTTTCAAAAATCAATCAATGGGGTTACAAAAATGTCCACAAAACAAAATATATTGCATATGAAGGAAAAAAAACTTTTGCATGACAAAGAAAACCAACAATAAGGAAATTTGGCAAAAGGATGTTTCAAATATTTTTATTCATAATAGGAATAACAAAAGATAATATACTTGCAAATATAAAATCCTTCAACCTTTTCAATTTCAATAAAAACTCAAGTTATTCAATTTACAGGGTTCAAAATGTATGGAAGTACAATTTAAAAAATCGTTGTATCTTATTAAACTTGAGAATGTATTTTCAAAAAAATAAGAATAAATAAATGATTAAAAGTAAAAAAAAATGTATTGGGTGTGATCATAGTCAAACGAACCAAAAACCATGTTAGATGATCGAAAAATTGCCAATTTTTTCAAACATATTTATGTTATGCCACTTTAATGTCTTGTTGATCAAAAAAATTCATGCTAAATGATTTATATGCGTGTTGAAGAATTCCAAAAAGAAATTAATTTAAAAATTTGAGTTTTGGTTTTAGTAAAGGATTTTTGAACTTGAACATCCCAAAATTTGTTTTATTCAACATTAGGTTAAGGACTATTTTAATTAAGAAAATTTGATGGGAATTTATTTGAAATGATGATAACCTACCATCCACATATGAAAAGCACTCATAATTTAAAAATTGCGGTACTTAAAAAAATTTTAAATTAAAAATATCATTTCAAAAATTTCAAATTTTAAGAGTCATTTGCTAGATGTAAATGGGTCATAATGTGTATGACATATGAACAAATTTATGGCTTATGGTACAAAAAACTAAAGCTTAAAGTAATTATCATATTTTAGCATGATTTAAAATTATTATCATTTTTCAAGATGAAATATAGAATTTAATAGAATTTGTACACTTTTTAAAAAAATCATTTATTCAAAAAGAGTTAACACAAGTAATATAATTTATTGGGGGACTTTTTAATATTTTTAAGAACATGTTGCAAAAAAAATCTTTCAAAAATTCCTTTCTATGAAAAAATCAAAATCTTCAAAAAGGCCCATTTGTGGTTGAGTCCTTTATCACTGATGGCTTGTTTGACTATGATTGCACCCTATCCCTTGTAATGGATGTAAAATTGTGTTTGAAATTTTTTCAAAACAAAATATTTAATGCCAACTCAAATATGAGATTTACAAATAATAGGCCATGATATAAAAATATTACATTTTTTAGGGCATCATAAAAAAAAATATTTTATTTCATGTTTGTTTAAACATTTTTAACACTTGGAGGGGTCATTTCCTTTTCTATTATAAAATTACACGAGTAAAAATATAAGGTCCTATATATTGACTTTTGGGTTTTTTAAAAAAATAATTAATAATTTTATTATAAACTATGTTTATTCTAAAAATTCAAATATAATAAATATATAATATGCATTTATTCTAGGTATTAGTTGTTAGTAGGTTCAATTATTTTGATGGAGAGAGTATAATTTGTAGTGAAGGTTCATAATAAACATAGTAACATTAATGGGGATGTGGTATTACTTGGTCAAGATGAAAAGTTAATGAAAGCCCAAATATAACAACTTGGTGGTTTGTTTATTTATAATGCACAACTTGTTAACTTTGATTTAAAAACCCAAAATCATCATTTATTCATTCCCATGGAAACAAATCAAAATGTTCATTGTCTATAATGACAATCTTTGTTAATGCTAAACATGATCATCACCATAAAAAATGTGGTATAGTATAAAAATGTTTGTCAATGTGTTTTAAAAAACTAAATTTGAACATTTCATGCATGTAATTTACTTAATCACATGTAATCTATTTATTTTTTCATTGCTTCTTATACCTATAGTTAAAATTTAAAAGTCAAACAAATATATGGTGCCAAAATTTAATGCAAAAATGAAATTTAGGTTAATTTTATAGTGGTTTAAATATGTGGACCTTATAAATGTAGATAATAATAATATGAGAAAGATTAAAGTTCTTGCAAATAATACCTTACAAACAATACCCTTGTTGATGCAAATAATGAGAAAATTAACATAGAGTGACCCTTGCAAGACTTAACACATATTTTACAAAAGAATTGCACTGCAATTTAGTAGATTTCATTCTTACTTGCTATCAATCAGAGAAGGTAAGAAAAATTTATTGAAATAAGTTGAAATTTTAATATTAATACACATTATATAAATATATTTCATCATTCAATGTATAATAAATTTATGATGAATTATTTTTATTACTCTGTACTTACATTTTAAATAGACAACTCAAGTGAAATTCTTTTTCCATTGTTTCATGTTTTCACCCATCTACATTAAATATTTATTGACAATGTTTAAAAACAAACCAAAAAATCAACCTTTTGCACTTTTTGCACTTGTCATAATTAATGCTTTACAAACTCATTTATGCCAAGGTCCATAAAGTTAGTTAATTTTTTATTTGTAAATTTCAAGTCAAAAAATGAAAGATTTTGAATCCATTTCTTTCAAAAATTAAATAATTTGATTATGATGGTTAAATTAAGTGACTAGTTTGATATGCATTATAAGTTTGAATGAAAGTCTCAAGTGATGCATAAGTGCCTTGGATATTAATGGTGCAAAATTTTGTTATTGCGAATTAGGATTCCAAATCTTGTAACAAATTTATGCATGTTTAATGTATTATGTTTGTGAAATTTATATTTGGTAGTGGAGAATCACATGGGATTTTATTGCCCAATTTGATAATAACAAGTTGAATATTGCATGAGATTTTGATTGAGGAAGGAATTAAAATTAAGTTGAGGGTTTTTCTTGAAAAGTAAAATGGACAATCAATTTGGAAAATTAATAACTCCTAGCCTTTTATAACATTATTGAATGGCATTTGATATTTTATTTGTTTACATAAATTTTGAATGAATCACATAGGTAACAAAACCACAATGAATACCATAATATTTTTTTAGGTTTGACAATAATTAAATTATTTTGAAAAAAGTCAAAAAAAATAGAAATTACTTGTTTGGAATGCTAAAACTTAAGGAAATACTATATGGATGGGGAAAGTTTTGGAACTATAGTAATTATTTGTTGTACCTCAATTTTCTATTGCACCGCCTAGTTTTTTTTTCCATAGTGACTAGGGTTTGGGGATTGTAAATGTGATGTTTTGCATGAGGTAGATGTGATTAAAGTTGAAGAGGATCTACACAAGGTAGTGATAGAAGATATGAAAAGAAGAGAGTTCTAAAGGTTAAAACATAAAGCAAGAATTGAAAATGTGAGCTTCTCAAGTGGAGACAACTAAATCCATTGTCAAGGCAAAGGTGAAGAGAACCAAAGGTGTTAGTGTTGAAGGTGTTAAAGTATTCACACCAAATTACAAATTTTGGAATTGCACAAATGCATCATACACATCTCTTAACATGTTAATATGAACCAAATGGATGATTGTCATTCAAAATATCATCATCATTCATGATATTAACCAAATTTGTTAAACATGTTTAAAACTTATGATTTTTAATGAAACATATTGTAAAAATAATATGCAATAAAAATATGCATGTTTTTTTGTTGAAAGGTGTCAATGTTTAAATCAATGAATGTTATGTCATAAATTGACATGGAAGTTGCCTCTCATTTGGTCCAAGGTTTAAAAAACATTCACTTTTCAAATGAGAAGTGAAAGTTGGAATTGATAAGTTAGATTCATAAATAACATCACAAGAAAATTATAAAATTATTGAATAATGGTTCAATTGTTTGGAGAAGTAAAAAAGAAATTTCGAACTAAATAGTCAAATGAAGAAATCCTTTGACCTCTTGTAGTTTGCTCAACTATAACTTGGTTTTCATTTGCCCTAGTCATTGATTAAATCGTCCATATTTTGATCCATTTCATCATTTGGATTATAAAACATTCAAACTCCATCTTCTCCAATGCATATCACATGTTTGTCCCATGTATTTCCAAAGATTTGGTTAAAAGGTGAAAATTTGACCCAAGGCACATTAAAAAAAAAAATGTTCATTGAACTCACATGACAACATTTAAGCAAGTTTCAATAACCATTATATTTACCAATTCATTTTGCATCTTTTGATTTAATTTGTTGAATTCCAACAAAATAAAAAAATGGTGGATCAAAAATTAATTAAAACAAAAAGATATTGTAATTTTATAGTAAATATTTTTTTAATGTAAAAAAAAAACATGTATACAATATAACAAAATATCCATATATAACTTAGTCCTTAAACAACCAACAAACATTATGAACCTATAAAATTGTCAATATATGTTGTCCAACAAATGTTTCAATTATAATACAAATTTATTTGTATTAGTTATAGTTCTTTTTACACAAATAACTATAAGACTTCAAAGTCAGGAATGAGTTTTTATGACATTGATAGACAAGGTGACATGCACATTGACAAAAGATAATTGGTTTGTTTGAATTTCATGGCAAAATTGAATGGGGTCTTGTCATTTATTATGTTCAATTGATGGATATAACTATTAACTTTGATATGTCTTTGTTATTTGTAAATAAAAGTTAAAATTGGAGTGAGATTTCCTTCCTTACGAATCATCATCAATTTGGAAAGCTTGTCACAAACTTATAATTTTGAAATAAAGAAACCCATTCATTTTTTAATAAAAAAATTATAAAAATGATGAAATGTTAGTCCATGGTACAATGGAATCACCACCAAACAATAATGCAAAAACAAAAAACAACTATCGACAACTATCTCAAGTGTTAGAATTTGTCACATCATGTTTTTGTAAGTTCCATTATTCATATTCATCATTGATGTTCATGTTTGGAAGATCAAAACATGATGAATGTGAAATGCATGTTGAATATTCAAAATGGAGCAATATGGTGAAACAACACATTATAACATTTTTTAATGATTGTCATAATGCAAAATTCATGTTCCTTTTCAAGCATGAGATTCATGTGTGGTCATGCACAAATATAATTTTATTACAAAAAATATAATTCCTCCCAATAACAAACCACGTAAATATGTGTAATGAATTTTTTACAATTTCTTCTCATTCAACACCACACCCTAAAGTATAACAAATTTGAAACATTTCACCTATCACACATAGCTTGTAATTTATTTTGGAAGCCCATTCATAAACTAAAGGTGCACCAACCATTTAATTAATCAAGCTTCTAGTTCCTTTGAAAAGCCTTTGTTACATGTCATATGCATGAGGTTTAATGGCTCATTGTGAATTTGGTCCCATTATTTCTCCTTTACAAAATCATGTGGATATAAAAATATAACATAATTTAATTCATTAACTTTGAAAGAACACTTAATGAAATGAAATACATATTTGATTTGATTTGATTTTTTTTTTGGTTAAACAACACACCAATATCCTTTTCTTTTGAACTTGACCTTGTTGTTTTGTATTTCAAAATTTGTTAAAAAATATGACATGGTTTATTAATCAATGGTAAAATAAAATGAAAATAAAGAAATAAAATAAAGATTCCAAAACCTTAAAATATGAAATGGGTGGGGAAAAAAGAGATTGAAATGATCATCTTGTTTATGTTATTAGCTTATGACATTGCATCTTACCCTTCATCAAATATTTACCAACACCAAGCCTTGATCGCCTTATGTTTGCCAATTGAAGTTTGTGAAATTGGTTTTGCATATGCTTTGTGTGATTTTGGTATTACATAGTTTAAGCATTATTTGCACTATGTGTGTTTAAAGTGGTTGTGAGGGCTAATTTGTAAGAGAAAAATCATTGATATCATCCGCAAACAACACTAATTGAACAACAAAAGTGTAAAGAGGATGATTAAAAAGCAATAAATGAATAAATAAATAAATAAATAAATTGCTATGAAGATCTTAAGGATGTTAAAGCATAATATTTACACTTGAAAATGTTATAAAACATCGCGATTCGCAATTTTGTATACCTAATCTTGGATTAAATTTGTAGTATTGAATTTTGATTAATTATGGAGGTGGCCGGAAAACCCTACATTTTGATAGGATAAAATCCCCAGGCTCTTCATGGATGTAATAGGAGAGTTATCTGTAAGTTGGCTGTGTCTTTGGTCCCTAGTTTGAGAACTAATCCCCTGTTTCATCCACGATTTGAGTGTAGTTGTAATAATGCAAGCCAAATTGGGTACCAGTTCATGAAACTGGGTATCAGTTTCAGGACATTTTGCAAGTAAGAACATTGGCCTTGTCATTTGATTGTGACAAAAGGCTTTTGATTAAATTAATGCAAAGAAAGATTCTGATCAGCAGTTTCAGGCGCAAATAAGACAAAATTCCAAAACTTGGGGTTAAAAAAAAAAACTCCTATGAGGACAAAAGTTAGGTGAGATAAACTTTAGTTTGGTCCCCTGTTTTTTTCTCCTGTCTACAACTGTGTTTCATCCTGACTTCTGATTTTTGTAAATTAAATGGGTTAACAAGGTACCTATTATTTCTACCTACAGAGTTTCTAAATATTATAAAATAAATAGAGAAGTAAATAAATAAATAAATAGATAGATAAATAAAAGATTGCACCAAAATCTAGTGGAGCCCATTTATTAATTATTTAGCCCTTGTGTATTATTGACTCAGTTTTTAAAAATAATGAACTTAATATTATTTTCATCCTGACTTCTCACTTTTGTAAATTAGGTTGCAACTTACAGGGTACCTAGTTCCTCCCTAGTTTCTAAATATTCAAAAAGTAAATATATAAATAAATAAATAAATAAATAATTTGGATGAACATGGACCTAAATCTAGTGGACTGTGGAGCTCAATTAATTAATTATTTTAATTTACGAATTCTTTTTTTCTTATTTTTAAATAAATGAATTTAATAATATTATATACCCTATGCTTGTTTGTGGTTGTTGTTGTATTATTATTATTGTTATTATTATTATTATTTTGTGGAGTTAATTTGGAAATTCGCAAAAGTTGCCGCGCGGTTGACTGCGCGGGCTTCTTAGCGGGAGAGACGACGAGCGGGGAGCGAAGAAGGAAGCGAGCGAGCGAGCGAGCGTGAGGGAAGAGAAGCGCGCGCGCGCAAGAGAAAGAGAAAAGAAGCGCCTCCCTCCCCGCACGCGCGAGAAGCAATCAATCCTGCAGGTACTTATTGTAATTAGTTTTGGACTTTTTTGTGATGATCTTCTTCTTCCCGTTGATGTCTTTTTCGCATTTGAAAATTTTCCTTATTTTTTCTCTGCTTTTTTTCTTTATTTTTTCCCCTCACCCCCGGGGGGAGGGAGCGGAATCGCGGACGCTGGTTTGAAGTCTGATGCGTTTGGGGTGTGTGTTTTCTTCGCTTTCTCTACGTCTCTCACACTCAATATTGTTTCAGTACTAGTTTGTCGCAAGCTTTTTTCTTCGTTGTGTTGTCTTATGCGAAAGAGCTTTCGTAATCCCTATTATTCTCATCTTCCTTGCATTGCTTTTCCCTGCCGCCTGCTTGTTCCCTTTGTTTCCCCTGTGATTTTCTTTGTCTTTTTTTTCACCCCCTCTTTGGTTTCCTCCTCTCACTCAATCAATCTTTCACTTTGGTTTATCCACTTACTCCTGCTCCTGTTTCCTCTCTATGTATTGAGTGTCGAACTTTTGTTTTTGGCGAGGGTTACAACAACAACAACAACAGACTTTTGTTCGTAATCTTCGACTGTTGTTGTTGTACTACTTTTCTTGTCAAGTTGGGCAGGGTTTACATCAAATAAACGGCGGTGAAGGAGGTTTCCGGGATTTGCAATATCCATCAATCATGCTCTGTATGTATGGACGTATGTATCCCGATCACTGGCTGCCTGGCTGCATCCCCCTGTCTGTTTCCGCAGTCTCCGCTTCCACGCTCCGTGATTTGTGGCCGTTTCTTCCCTGTGTTTTGACCTGTCTCTTCTTTGATCGCAGTTTTTTATCAGGCGGTTTACGCGATCCTCCATGCTTTGTGTGAGCAAGCTTTTTCCTGACGACACGGTGATGGTGCGGGAACCGTGAAGAAAAAGGAGAGGAACAGAACAACTTCAAGTCGTTTTACAATCGACTTGTGACAGCCTATTGCTTGCTTTGCTTCTTGGTTCGCTCTTCTGTCTTGTGCCCCGCCCTGGTGATCTATTGCTTCTTCAAGAAGTGCTAATTCAGTGCAATCTGCGAGAACTGCGAGAAGCTCTCCTTTTTTTTTAATCTCGAGAAAGCTTCTTCTCACGACGCTTGGTGTTCGGTGTTGCAACAGCCATTACACTTTCTCTCGGCGGGTATGCTAATCAGCTCTCTCTCTCTCTCCACTTTGCTCTCCTGGTCTTCGTGCTCGGTCGCGCTTATTTTCGCTACTTCTGCCAGGTTCTCTTTAGTGAACTGTATCTTCTCATACCTGCGTGGGAAGCGGCCATGTTTCGCACGATCCATTTACCAGTGCTTTCGATCGTTTCCACTGGCTGGCTGGCTGTCTTCTTAAGGTGGATCTACTTTGCCCTGGTCTGTGTTTGGTGTGGCGGTTTACACACATTCTTTTTTTTTTTGGGTCTTGCAGGAGATATCGTCGGTGGAAGTGGAAAAGGCAAGTGCAATGCCAGCGGGTGTAGGAAAGTGGAAGGGACTACAATGATCGGGTGTAGAACCAGAACTCTCATGCTGCCCTACGTGTTCTAGATGATCTAGTTTTTGGGTTTCCTTCAAACAAGGAAAGAAACCCTCGAGCATGGTGGAGAATGCAATGCCCTGTAAGGTGAGATGACCCATGCCCTACCTGTAAAAGATACTAGAAGAGGAATCCCTTGTGTTGTCCTAGTTTAGTTAGCTTCTCTCTCGACCCTTTTTGAAACTTTGAGTTGTTCTAGGAGCCTTACCCAACTGCACAACAACCCATCACAGCATTTTTTCCCCAATCTCAGGTTACTAGTGTCAATTGTCTTCAATGAGAAAAGCATCAAAGCTTACAGAAAGTTTCCTCATGGCTTTGACACCAATTTAGCAGTACAGAGCATTCATCTCAGTGTGCAAAACATTTGAGCTGTACCATGTATGGTAAGGGAGAGAATTACAGAAGAAAGTCATATCATATGGTTATATGTGTTGCTGGTTTCTCAGCTGTGTAGAATGAAAATCCACCTGGGAAATTTTTGCATTCAGGGTTTCATTCCACAGCTGAGATACCAGAAAAACGTCTATACAAGATTTTGGGTGTTTATTGATCCAAATGCAGAATGTTAATTCACAATCAAGATGAGCACAAGTCTTCTAACATGAAGAGGTTTTGGTATGGTGCAACAACACTTTGACTTGTGTGCTTGTTTTTGGGGCAGGTTCTGTCTAATGGGCAAGATCCTTTTGTTGAATTTCTTACCATGCACAATGTGATTAAGGTGTCAGAGAGGATGAGAGATGTATCACCTGTCCAATGCACCTGATTGCCTGTAAATGAGGCCTGGTGAATGCTCGATATGTTTGCAGTAAAGTCAAGAGAGACATCTATCTTGGAGTCCAAAATGTCTGCTACTAAATGCCCTGTCCGGAGCACTCTGGAAGAAATGTTGGACTCAATCAAAATGGTGAATGATGAAGATAGGGATGTCAGTTTTGATGACAAGCAGAAAGACCTGCCACCTGCATTACCCCAAAGGCCAATTTCGAGAGCTCGTTTGCCATCAACTGTGCGAGCCAGGAAAGCTCTTAGTGCGACTCTGGAGAATATTGTTGTACGTGGCAATGAAACAGGTGAAGTGACCAGTAGGACTGCTGATATTACTGAGGAAAGATTAGTTGTGCATGCACCCTCTTTGTACAAGGATGAAACAACTGCTTCTGTCAAGAGCTTCAACAATTCAGAGGAATGGCAGCAGATGGAAGTTTCTGATACTTCCACTGCAGTTGCTAGAACTCATAGGCCTCTTGTTGAGAATATGTCCACATTCAGAAGTGAGGAAGACGGTCATGTGTATGTGGGGTCCCCTACGTTCATATCTGCTGTTGCCAGAAGTACAGAGATGAGGGAAGCAGAAGGAGTAGAATATGGAAGAAATGGCACTCATGGAGATGCTGTGGAGACCATGGTTAAAATTCAAAGGAGCTCATCTGCTGACGTTCTTACACA
>Ga0209611_10012958_pt1 | contig 11584 bp, 6 predicted proteins | sample S1TSphgellanicum_3_FD_187693 | JGI IMG/M metagenome (GOLD analysis project Ga0209611, IMG submission 187693) | Host-associated microbial communities from peat moss isolated from Minnesota, USA - S1T2_Fc - Sphagnum magellanicum MG (SPAdes) (version 2) | ecosystem: Host-associated > Plants > Peat...
TTGAAAAAAACATTTGATGTTTTTTGACATCAACTTGATATTACTTAAAAAATCACAAGCTCTCTATTCACAAGCTCCCTTGTTGGTTCATTGGTGTTGACTACCATTTCAAAAATATCCAAAATTAAAATCTTCATCAACTCCTTGGTTAGCAAAATCATTTTCAAATTCAACCAAAAAATGTAAATGTTCACAACATTTCAAAAGCATGGGATATAAAGACTTTGTATCATAATTTTCAACACTGACCTTCCTTTGCTCGTATTAAATAAGTGATGACACAAGACAAAGATTTTTAAATCTAGGGTCCAAAATCAAGGAAAACATATTAAAATTTTTTTTTTCCATATTTCTTTAAAATGGAAAGGAAAAAGTTCAAAACCCCAATAGACTTCCTTTCTGATGTTTGAAGCTAATCTTGTTAACTCTAGAACAACATTTGCATCTTCCATTAAATTATCACAAGAAGTTGTAATTTCAATTTCATCCTTAAATTTTAAACTCATGGATATGGCAAAATTTAAAGTATCACTTCATCACTAATGGTCTCAAAACTAGTTCAAATTAGAAATAAACACAATAGGGCAAAATAATCAACGATAATCAAGAAAATGTGCCATGTCAAGGACAATGGCACTCTTGTAATCATCCTCACAATATTTTGCCTACAATAACAAAATATAATAGTTTCTTGAATTGTAAAGTTGGGTGAAAGCATGAATAGGTGGACTGTTTAGACTATCACACTTGTAATTTTTTTAGATTACATACAAATGTAAAATTTAAAGTCATATTCAAAAATAACATTGGCAATTTTTTAATTATTCATATTGTCATAGATTTTAATCAGAATCATCATAAATTTTTTGGATGAATTCTAAGAAAATTAAATGGACTTTTGAAATAACAACATTATGTTTATCACATTAAAAAAATGAAATATATGGAGTCAAAAAATATGTTAAAATAATGTCAAAATAAAAACTAAACAATAAAACATCATCAAATGAAGAATCTATAAATGGAATGCATTGAAACTAACCATATATATATAATTCTTAAAAGTTTTAAATGATTTGATTGTTATAAATTTTTATTTTTGAAAGTCCATTTCACATTTAAAAATTTAATCTTTTGCATGGATTTTTTTTATCAATCACATGTTTAGGGATATTCATAAGTTAGTTTGTTAATATTTATGATTAAAAGCATAACGGATAATTATAGGATTTATGGTTTGATAATTGTTAAAACTACAAAAACAAATCACTAGTGTTAGATTATGGACTTTCAAACATCACTTTTGAGTCACCTAACCATGTTTTTGCCCAGCTTCCTAAAACAAGAATATTAGCAAATCTACAAAGGCAAAACAATATGTTAGATTATATTTTGTGAAAAAAAAACCAAAAGGAAATTTAAATATTTTTCTCAATACAAAATTTTAAGTGCCTTATCTTCATTAGCATATTGAATTTCCTTGCAAGGAAATTCGAATTCACACATGTTTTGTTTCACTCTTGTCTATATTTTTTTGCACCAAGTGGAGAACCTAGCCATATGGTTTATGCTTGTCCATAATAATGTGTTTAGCATGCAACACACACCACAACTTCTACCATTACCCAAGGGCCAAAAGAAAAGGGAAATGAAGACATCTAGTCTCAATAGGGATTGTGAAAGTAGACCTTGACGCATCATGCGTTTAAAATGGTCCTACCTTGTCTTTAGAACCAACATCTTGTTTTTTGTTGCCCATCACAATCAAGGGTGGTAAATCCAAGACTTTGCAAACCCAAGCACTTTTTGACTTAGGGGCATCTACACGTTTCATCAATAAAGAGTTAGTATGACAACATAACTTGGTGTTGGTGGAAAAAGTGACACCAATGGTGGTCGAACTAATTGATGGTCAAAACCTTTCTTTAGGACTTGTAACACATGAGACCAAGATGTCGACAGTAACAATTGGGTCACACAATAGCAAAGTTGTTTTCAATGTTATTTCATCTTCGACAAACTTTATCATCATTGGGTTATCATGACTCATTTTACATAATTTTCGAGTGGATTGGAAGACGAAGAGTTTTCATTTTGAATTAGTAAATGAAACTACACCAAAATATGAAGCTTTTCAACAAGCATGTTGGACTTTAAATATGATTATACACATGAAGACATAGCAAGAACTAATCAATGCATGCAGAAATTCAAGTGTGAAGGGATATTAGGGGTAACCAAAGATCTAAACATTTCAAACCTTTGTTTATGGGAGCAAGAGCATTCATGCAAGCAACAAATAAGGGAGATGCATTCTTTGTATATGCCATTTTAGTCCTTGATCTTGAAACACAACAACATGAGACCCCTATTTACTACTAAGACTACATAAATGTTTTTGAAAAGAAAAATGTAGACACATTACCTAACACATCGGTCATATGATTGTGTGATTGATTTAAAGGAAGGAATGTAACCTATGTTTCAACCCATCTATAACTTGTCACAGGACAAACTTTTGGCGCTTCAAAAACACATCGACAAAAATCTTAAAAAGGGGTTCATTTGACATTCTAAGTTTCCAATTGGTGTTCCAATCCTATTTGTCAAGGAAAAAAATGGTTTTTTACACATGTGTCTTAATTACCATGGACTAAATTGATTCATCATCAAGAATTGGTACCTTTTACCCTTGATCTCAAGATTGTTGGACCGACTTAATCATGCCAAAATGTACATTAAAATTGACCTACATGGAGCGTACAATTTGGTGCACATTCGAGAAAATGATGAATGGAAGATGGCATTCAGAATTCGTTACGACCATTTTGAATATGTTGTGATGCCTTTTGGTTTTACTAATGCACATGTTATTTTTCAACATATGATGAATGATGTTTTCTATGAATATTTGGATGATTTTGTGGTTTGTTACATTGATGACATTTTCATTTTTTCGAAAAACGTGGCAGACCATGAGCACCATGTAAGTTTTGTTTTGGAAAAGCTCTAGTGCAAACATGGAAGCTTTTATGGATACTTCTTTGAATTAGGTCCTCAATGGGGTATAATCTGCATTAACCTTTAGTAAAAAAATTGTTGACTTTTAATTCATTATTAATGAGGAAGCTTCTTTAGAAGCTTCTCAAAAAGCTTCCTTGGTCCCTACATACATGGAAGTCTCTATGAAAATTTCCTTAAACTATGTCCCCAATGGGTATAAATAGGGTAGGATCTTTCATTATTTTGAGTTTATTCAACTCTAGTTTTGGATACATTTTCTTGTCATAACCTTTGTTTTCATACATTATCAGAATAAAGTTTCGTTTGAATCATCTTCTATCATATTATTGCCTCGCATTTTTATATTTTTAATTTTGGACTACGTTTAGGTTTGCATTTCTTGTAATTTGTTTTGCTTGTTGTGTCCTTGGCTTAATTCTTATTCTTATAATTTTCTGTGCCTGTGACATTAGTACCTAGTGAAACAAGGTTAATTTTAAGTGAAATACAAATTTACCAAGCCACTTCACTTGCTAGTTAATTATTTAAGTAACATAGAAATCAATTAAATTTAAGTTATTTAATATTTCATGTTATATTTAATATTATTGATAATTTCATGATTTACATCTTATGAATTATTGACAACTGTCACTACCTATGTTAAGTTAAAAACCTAACCTAGGTACATAAACCATGTAATCAACGTAAATAGGCACCTACTTTAGGGAATTACATAGGAAAATATTCAATTAAGTTACCATTATTGATCACAAATACACCATTTGTGAAGTTTCATCCCTTGACCTTTAAATGCAGGCAAATACCTTTGCTATCAAGCCACCACACTTGTTGTGATAATGTGTTACATTGCATTTTATTTGTCAAATATTTCATTTTAAACATAACAACAACATAATTTGAAAATTCATGTCTCATTGAAATTTTGTCCAAATAAAATGATTAAAAGTGAATTTAAATTTGTTTTCAATAATGTACATAATTACATTTATTTCCTTTCGAAAGTGTAAAATCATTAGAACAATTTCTTTTTTAATATCACTATTCAATAACATTTCAATGACAATTCTTGTGAAAAAAAAAAGTTTAATAAATGGATAAATTTTTTGCTAATATAATAATATATTTATGTTAAGTTATTTTCAATTATTCTAAGGTTATTTTTCATTATTCTAAGTTATTTCACTCTATAATAATTAATTTACAACTATTTATGGTTGTTCCATTAGTGGCTATTAATGGCTATTAGTAGCTATTAATGGTTATTGATAATTATTCTATTGGTGGGTATTAATGTTTATTTTATTGGTGGCTATTAATGGTTATTCTATTAATGACTATTGGTTGCTATTTTATTATAAGCTATTATTGAATATTCTAGGTTATATTATCATAGGTTATTATTATTTATTTTAGGTTATTTTACCTTAAGTCATTATATTTTATTTTAGATTATTTTAAATTGTTATACTTAGGATAAAATAACTTATAATAACATAAAGTATAATGACCTTGAATTACTTAAAGTATAATTTGAAATAACATATATTAACTTAAAATAAAATAATGTAAGATATAGTTTAAGGTTAATTGAATAATTTAATTGAAAGTAACTTAAAATAAAAAAACCAATAACAAATTAACTAGGATACCTTAAGGGTAAAATAGTGTATAATAATTTATAATAACTTATAATAACTTAGGGTATAAATTAGATTAACTAAGGTAACCTAAAATGATATAATGTATATCATAAAGTAATATAGGGTATTTAAATCAATGACATAAAAATAAACCTACTTACGATAGTGAATTATAATAGTGAATTATGTCACAAAATAGTGAAACACGATGTGTACATAATGATATTATAATGAAATAACTTTAACTAAGGTGAAATAATTAAAGTGTAATGAATTTATTTCATTTTAAAAGTCCCATAGTGATTTAGGCTAATGAATTACACTTCATTTTTATACTACTACTAGGTTAGTTTGTTCAAAAACATTATTTAAAAAAACTTTAATTATATATATATATATATAATTTTTATTTAAAAACAATAATGACCATGGGGTGGATGTTAGTATATTAATGGTAATATAGTTAAGACATTTTTAAAATAATGGCATTTTAAACCATAGTCATGAAATACGTCTAGAATGAATTTACATTATATTATTCAACAAATGTTATATCATATATAATTGTGTTTCATGAAACTCTAGTTAATTAAAATTATGGGAAAAAAATCCATAAAAATTTAGTGATAAAATAAAACATTCATTCATAATTATGATGGATGTTCTATTTATTAAAAAATGTATTAAATGCAATTAATTTTTTTCATCCATACATTAGATGAATGAAAAAAAAAATTCATCCATAATGAGGATGTATGTTTACATTCATACCCATGTTTGCTTTAGGTTTATTAGTACAACATTCATTTTGTGGTTAAATTATTAGGTTTCATTTACATGTGTATAAAGGAAAAAACATTTCACCATCCCAAGTTCCAATTATAGGCTCTAAGTTCAAGTTTTAGGCTTAAAATCCTTTTCAATTTTCAAAAGGAATGGTGCACATTTGGTAGTAAAGAAATGTTTGAAAAAAACAAGGATTGTCCATTCTCAAGGTTTGAATGTTTTAAACATGCAAAAACATTTTTATTTTTGTCAAATTTTTAGCATGTAAATTTTGCAATTAATGGAAGTTATTCCAATTTTTTTAATGACAATCCAAACTATTATGGTTCCCTTGTGATTTTTCAAACATTCAAAAATGCAATTTTTCAAACATTCATTTGGGTGTGGCTCCTTTGATTGTGCTTTTACCCAATATTGTATTAAACATTTTGCATCTATGTATGAAAATGTTTTTTATTAATTTATCAACATATTAGGTTACATTTATGTTTTATTGTATTAGGTTATAATGTATATAATCTATTGTGACTTTAATCATTTTCATTTTATTTGTGTATAACCTTGTAAAGTGGATGTTGTGTTTATATAGTTTCAAACTTCTTATGAATATGTGTGTGACCTTATTAACAATGTTTTACACAACTTAATTCAAAATTAACAAGATTTGTACCCCAATGTGATGAAATAAACATGTTGATATTTTGTGTTTCATATTGACATGCATTGAAGACTTTTGAAATTGAATTGTCCAAGTGGGAGATGGAGATGGCTTTAATATGCACTAATTTTTTTCATAATGCAATATTTTGGTGGGAAAAACAAAATGTTTGGCAAATTGAAGAAGCATATTAGGATTTGGATCCAATTTGGCTCATGCATTCATTAATCCAATCAACACAACTTGAAGAAGATGCCATAATTATCTTAGTACCATGATCGCAAATTTAACGTTATGTATTTTAGTAAAATATTTCATGTCACTAATCATGTTTACTTGCATGTAGTTGCAAAGGCCCAAATTGTATACAAATTGTTGGTTGGGCTTTGGACTCCAAAAATTCTTCCACCAATGCTTGTGTAATTATTAAAGTTCTATATTTTCTTCATTATGGGTTGAAGGAATGAAATCTCCTTATATGCCCTTTTAGTCTAGGTTTGAAAGAGGAGAATCTACAAAAATGAATGTAACGTTTGCCCCATGTAGGTAACTAGATCTCTCACCTTTCATTACCAGTACAATTTGTCAATGTATCAATGTTTTAATGTGCATATAAGTCAATACTTTAGTGTGTCAATATGCCAATGCTTTAGTTTGTTAATGTTTTAATACTATAGTGTGTCAATGTTTTAATATCATAATGTGTCAATGATTGAATGTGTCAAATGTTTTAATGTTGTAATGTGTCATTGTTCAATGTGTTAATGTGGCAATGTATTGATGTGTTAGAATTGTGTGCCCTCGATGTAAGAATATTGAAAATTACTTTGGATGCCTTCCAAAAGGAATTCTTGGGTAGTCCATTATTGATCAAAATATCCATCATCTACATTTACAATTGTCTAATGTTGTAAATGGGAAGGAAAAGGATATTGATGATGAGATTTATAATTGGCTAATAGTTTATCAAGTGTGTGCCTTCAATGGAGGAAGATGTGGCCTTATTTGATCTAAGTCTTTTTTATGTTTTATAGCAAACTTGAAGTAAAGATAGAAGAAGAATACAAAGACAATGTTTTTTTAATTAATTTTTACATCATTAAGATGCCTTGAACATCTAGTGGGTCCCCTTAGCTATTGGTGAATCTTATTCAATGTGCATATGTATATAAATAGAATTGTTTAATATATTACATCTATGGTCTTCAAAAATATTAACAATTGTTTGTGATTTATAGACCACCTTGCAACCATCTCTCCAAAGGTTCAAATGTTGCATAGTAACATCTTTGGAACTATTGAAAAAATGTGATTTAGGGTGGATATTAAAGATGAGAAAAAACAACATAATACATTTGAAAAGGTAGTTGGGCTTCAGACTCCAATGCGTTTGGATGACGGTACTATGGTTGTTCACATAGGTTAGAACTCACTAGGTTCTAAGCATGAACATTTTGGTACTAGGTTGGGGCAAAAATGTGATCAAACACCTTTTAATGACTTATAATCATGGAACTTGACAAATGAATTTGATATCAATGATTTATCAACATTTGTAATTTCTTACAAGAATATTTTATTTAGATTTCATTTTGTCCTCTTAATGATTCAATTGTTATAGTGAATTTGCTTATTAGTGTATCAAAATATGTATCAATGTACCTTAAGTAATCATGAGTTAGTGTATTAAGTAATATGTATTATACTAATCGTATCAATATATCAAACATGTTATTGTGTCATTATTGGGGGTGAAAACACACTATGGGGGTGCCAACTTGAGGATTTTCACAACATATCATTAAAATATACATTTCCAAAATGAGTTGTGCATTTAATTTTGGGTTTCACTTTTGGTGTTTAGGCTTTAGAATTTGATTTTCATAAAGTTAATGTTATTTAATATTATTTGAAAAAAATTAAAAGGTAAATTTAATAAATAATGGGTAAATTTATGCTATATATGTAGTATAATAGATTTTGTTTCTTGTTTTAGGTTTTCACATTAATTTATGGTTTGAATTAATCAACCAATTTTTTTTGAAATGTAAGTTCAAAAAACTAGCCCACCTAACATTTCTTATCATCTTCCATTTGAAAATGATTATTTTTCAAAAAATTTATTTATCACATACTTATGGTTATCATTTTGAAAAAAACCCATCTGTGATATGATAATTTCACATGGCTCACAAACTTGTTCCAATCATATGGAATCACAATGTTTAATAGAAATTATAGATTTCATGAATATTAAAAATTATTTCAATCATTTTCTAATATATTTTCATTTTCATGACATACATTTTTTTGTGTAAATAAATTTTCACATCACATCATATGAAGCATTTGATTTGTTTGGGTTTTGACTTATGATAATATGGAAAACTATTGTGAAAATCTTTTGTAATAATGACATGGTTGAAGTTCAAACATGGTACTTTTGAAAAATAGTATAATGTGACAATAATCTTGGCCCCCTTATAATGTGCTTTCACCCTTGAATTCGTTTGTTATTAACTTAATTTTCTTAGAATACACAAAATACTAAAGATGATTTAGTCCATCAAGTAAATTTTTTTTCTTGAAACACATTTAATATTTTTATTTCATGTCCATCTTCACTTTAACCATGTGTATTATTGTATTGGTTTGTATTAGTTTAGATCAACAAGGGTTTTATGTTGATATTCTATGTTTTCAAATGTTTTTCACACATTTGGTTCAAGGTTATATGAGAAGGGTGTAACAAGTTGCCATTGAATTATATAGGGGTTTTTTTACATTAAATCAGTATGCATCCTAATTCAATAAATTGCATTTAATTCAATTTTAAATGCACTTGGACAAATTTACCATAATGAAAGTTACCACCCCCCTAATGAGCATGGACTAGTTGCTAGCTACAAATATTAAATGAATTCATTAATAGTTAACCAAATTCATTATTTTGGTTTTTTAGTTCATAGTAAAGTTAAGAACCTAAGCAAAACACCTAATCATTTAGGTTAAAAATATAGGTTAGGTTAGACATTTAGGTTAACCTAGGCCACATAGCCCACCAACTTAAGGTGTAAGTGTAAAGGTTTGAACTTTTCACCTCTTTCACCTCCATGTTTAAAGAACAAATCTTTAACAACTAAACCATTATTTAAATAAATGATTTTTCATCACATATTATTATTCACATTCTTTTTTTAACCTCTATATAAGCTACCATAATTTAAATTTATATGTTAGTCATAAGTTATGTTTAGGCTATGCTTAAGTTAGTATAAAGTATTATATGTTACCATGGGCTAGACTTTTAGGTTAGTCTTAGGTTATTCGAAACTATTTTACCCTAGGTTATTATATTTTAAGCTATTCCACCTTAGATAGTTTAGGTTTATCCACTCTATGTTATTTTACCTCACATTATTTTAGGTTATTTTACATTAGTCTTTTTTTGAAAATTCTTAGTTATTCCACCTTAAGTTATTATTGGCCAATCCACTTTAAGTTAATTTAGGTTATTTTAACCTAAGCTTATTTTGATTATTTTTTACTATTCCTCTTTAGGTTATTTTTTGTTATTTTACCCTAATATATTATGGGTTATTTTAAGTTATTTCACCTTATGTTATTATAAGATATTTTTAATCATTTTTTAATATTTTATTTTAAAAATTGGCTATTTTTAATTATTCTAATTTATTTTACTTTAAATTATTTTAAACTATTCTATTTTAGGTTAATTTTTATTATTCTAACTTATTCCATCTTAGATATTTTTGGTTAAATTCTAAACTATTCCACTTTAGAATATTTTAGGTTATTCACCTTCGGTTATTCTAGGCTATGTAATGTTAGGTTATTTTAAGTTACAACCTTCGACTACTTTATTGTATAACATATAATAACTTATAACATAGTTTTGGGTAGAATAATTTAGAATAGTCAAAAATAACTTAAGAAGAAATAAGTTAAAATGGTTTAAAATAGCTTAAAATAATCAAAAATATTTTAAAATAAAATATCCAAAAATAACTTATGTTGGAATAATGTAAAATAATTTAAGGTATAATAGCTTAAGGTGGAACAACTAAAAATAATGTAAAATTAAAAAAATTAAGATAAAAAAATTTTAAAAACTTAAGGGGTGAAATCACTGTCAAAGGAGTTAGGGGCGCCAAAGTAAAAGTCATTTTCTAGGGATTGTACATGGCACGTGTCATTTTAGCATTGGTTTATAATTTATAATTTAATATTTTCGATACCTATTTAATGTCGCATTATAAATATAAATACATTTTGACTACAAAATGATTTTATATCATATATATTATGCATTCATGCCTTTATCGCATATATATGAAGAACTTTGTTAAAGCCACATTTTCAAAGTCCATAATTTTTAAGGTCAAAAACATTTTTTAACCAAATGTGCTGAAATTGGTTATAAAAACAAATTTCATCAATTCAAGTCTTTTTGCCCTTCTAATCATCAATGTTAAAATCCTTTTCAATTTCCAAAAGGAATTGTGCACAAAAAAAGAACGTTTAAAAAAAATAAAAAATTTCCACTCTTGAAGTTTGAATGCTTTGAACATGCAAAAACATTTCTTATTTGTGTCAAGCTTCAAGCATGTAAACTTTGCAATCAATGAAAAATATTCTAAAAATAATTATAACAATCCAAACTATTATGCTTCCCTTATGATTTTTTAAAGATACAAAAATGCAATTTAAAAAAATGTTCACTCATTTGGGTGACTCCTTTGACTATGATTTTACCCTAAAGTAAAATAAAATTGCATATTTAAAACAATAACATTACAAAAATATATATTATACAAAATTATTTCAATTAATAATGAAATATGTCAATTTATAATGAAATATAATAATTACATAGTGACTCTATGATGACATGACTTTTAAACAAGATAAAATGACAAGGGTTCAAAATGAACTTATTTGATTTTAAAAGTTCCATAGTGGTTTTAAAAGCTAATGAATTGCACTCAACTTTTGGACTAATGTTAGTTGTTAGCTACCACTGAAATTTTACTTTAAAATTTACATTTTTTTTAGATTCGGTGGTAGTCACCTTGGCTCCTACCTTCAAATTAACTTTGCTTACCACATGGTCTTCCATGTTAGCTTTTACCTTACCTAAGGTTGCAAGTGTGACCACAAAATTAAAATTTCCTAATTTCTTCCTTCGAATTACCTACAATTTACATCTAAGTGCGACCCCACCTTAATAAACCAAAATCAGTTTTATTGATGGCAATTGAAACTAGGGTATAAAAAGGGTAAGTAAATTAAATGAAAAATGAATTTGATAAAAAAAATTCAAAAGGAAAAAAAAAAAAGTAGCTTCAAAATTAGCTCACAATTAAGTTTTCAACTGTGACCCACAATTTAAATTGGTTCACAATAGTTCATTAGTTCTAAGTTCATTAGAAGCCAAACTTATATTGCATAT
>Ga0209611_10012960_pt1 | contig 11582 bp, 11 predicted proteins | sample S1TSphgellanicum_3_FD_187693 | JGI IMG/M metagenome (GOLD analysis project Ga0209611, IMG submission 187693) | Host-associated microbial communities from peat moss isolated from Minnesota, USA - S1T2_Fc - Sphagnum magellanicum MG (SPAdes) (version 2) | ecosystem: Host-associated > Plants > Peat...
GTACGAATATGTTTAATTATATTAATTCCTGATGTGCGAGATATTTTCTTGATTTCACGATCTAAGTCTTCCTTCAATGATTTTATTTTCCTTTCACACTCTTGTGTCATCATATTAGACCCCCTGAGTAGTACTACGCTGTTTATTCAGTATTGATAATATTATACTCATATCAAGTAACGTATGCAACTAGCTTACTAATAAATTCATTGCTTGTAGGTACTGTTGCTATCTACTACCACTATGTCCCAACAGGGTAAGAGCATCTCAAATCCTATTGACATTTACAGTATTTTTGTGTATTTTGGGCATTTCCGTTTTTTAAGGCTGTTGGAAGACGGAAAAAATGTAAGTTTAGCTTAACAATTAGTAATTTCTTGATACAGTTTTTTCCCTGGAAGTAACGCTGCTGCCGAAAGCTTAAGTTTTGTGATGGGATTAGTTACGGGATCAGCAGCAAATCCACCTGATAGAATTAGTGCTGTTAAACTAGTTGGTTGACGAGTGGCTAAGGACAGGGCAGTCAGCAACCCAGCCCTGAAAGGGCTGAGCTTGTAAGAGAAATCAAGCAAGCTGTGCTGACCAGACCACCTAGAAATAGGTAAACGTTATTTGAGTCACGACACCCTGGGATGCGTAGCCAGTCCCCTGCTCTGTCGCTGGTGGTTAAACAGTCTTAAGGTCACTGAGACAGTGCTGCTGGCCCTAACAAGCTCTGATAACAGGTCGAGGCTCACATTACCCCGAAAGGGAGGCTCCTCGGAGCGAACCATTATGCGTACAGGGTTGTGAGATTTGGAATGGTAATTGTCCCATTGAAAGTGCAATTGCATTAGTACACCAAATCGAACAGCCCCAAGGCGGTAATGGATTAATAAGAAAGATTCACTGCGACTAAAGTCGCCGCGTCGTTTCCCTCTCTTTCTCTGAAGCCGCGCTCGTTTCCCACTTACCGTGTGTTTCTATGATTGCACCAAAAGAATAACCCACAAGGACATAACGCTCTAACTTGGCAACTTCCTGGGCTAGAAAATCAGCAAAATCTTCAATATCATTGAGGGCTTCCGGCAAACGCATGGTCTGCATAGGCCAGTGTGCTAAAGGTGTAAATTGTTCTAGTTACCATGGGCTACCGGAAAAACAAGGGACCATGACTACAGTTGGGTTGTCTGCCATAAACAACTGCTTTGTATTTACTGACGATACTTTAATAGAGTTAACACAGAAATTAAGTTACACTGACACTTGTAGCATACTCTTAATTATGGACCATTGGCCACTAATTTCAGTAATTATACCTACATATTGTCGAGAAAAAATTCTTATAGATAGCCTGACAGATATCCTGAAACAGGACTACCCAAATTTTGAAGTTTTAGTGGTAGATCAAACTCCTAAGCATGAACCAGAAACACAAGCTGATTTGGCTAAGTTAGCGGCAACCGGGAAAATTAAACTGTTCCACCTAGATTGGGCCAGTTTACCGGGGGCGCGAAATTACGGTGTGCGACGGTCATCTGGGGAGATAATCTTGTTTATTGATGATGATGTGCAGCTCCCCCCTGGGTTTTTAGCTGCCCATGGGAAAAACTATTTAGACAACCCAGAGGTGGGGGCTGTGGCTGGTCGGGTATTTGACAGAATGAAGCTGGGTGATTCCGGGGGAGAATTAGCAATTGAGTATCTACCTCCCCAGGCGATGGACCCAGGAATTGCCTGGTATTACATCGATTTAGTCCATACAATTAAACCTCAGCAAGTGTTAACAGCTAGGGGTTGTAATATGTCTTTTCGCCGGGAGATTTTTACAAAGCACAAACTGAGATTTGATGAGAGGTTTCGGGGGAGTGCAGTTAGGGAGGAATCAGATTTTTGTCTACGATTACGGCAAACGGGATATAAGATTTGGTATGACCCAGAGGCTTATTTGGTGCATTTAGGAGAAGAAACAGGGGGGTGTCATGATATTAGTATGCGATCGCTCCAATATCAAATCACCTTCTATCACAACCATTTCTTACTAGGGTTGAAAAACCTGACTTTCACCCAAGCTTTACGCCTATACATTCGTCTATTTGATTGTCACGTTCTGGGGAATCCCCCTTGTAACAAAAGTGGCTCTCCTATTAAAGTTGTCACCCGTGGTATGTTTTACTCCCTGGGTTTTTTCAAAGTTTTGGCGACAATTATCCAGTCAATTTGGCATGATGGGCAAATTTACAGTCGGTTGGATGAATCATGAAAATTTTAGTTGCCAGTCATACCTATATCGTAGACCTGAACTGTGAGAAATTACGCGCTCTAGCCCAGTTGGAACCGGGAATTCAAATTAGGGTTGTAGTCCCCAAACGCTGGAAACCAGGTGGAGTACAAACCAAAATAGTAGAAACTCAATACCGGGATGAAGGGGCATTGAAGATTGTCCCCATTGCTAATTTCAGTCAAAATCATCAGGGACTTCTGACCTTCGGTGCTGACTTAATCTCCCAGATGCATCAATTTCGTCCCCAAATTATCCAAGTAGAACAAGGGTCAAGGAGTCTCGCTTATACCCAGATGATTATTCTAAATCAGCTATTAGGAATTAAAGCCAAAAACATATTTTTTACCTGGTGGAATCTGCCATACACATTGAAATTTCCAGTTTCCCTGTTAGAAAAGTATAACCTCCATCACAGTCATGGGATCATTGCTGGTAATCAGGATGGGGCGGAAATTTTAGGCGATCGCGGTTATCAAGGTAAAATCAAGGTGATGCCACAGTTAGGTGTAGATGAGAAATTATTTACACCGAAATCGCAGCCGGAATTAGCTGCTAAATTAGGTATTTACCAAGGGGAGTTTGTCGTTGGTTTTGTAGGGAGATTTGTCCCCGAAAAAGGCTTATTAACCTTGTTGCAAGCTTTAATAGGGTTGCGGGATTACCCTTGGAAATTACTGTTACTGGGACGGGGAGAACTGCGGGATATATTAGTTAAAATTATAGAGGAAAACAACTTACAAGAGCGCGTGATTATGGTCGAAAGCGTACCCCATAATCAAGTTCCCAACTACATCAATTTAATGAGTACCTTGGTATTACCTTCAGAAACTACATCCAAAGTGAAAACCCTCACATCTGTGGGTTGGAAAGAACAATTTGGTCATGTGTTGATCGAGGCTATGGCCTGCCAAGTACCTGTAATTGGTTCTAATTCTGGGGAAATTCCCCATGTAATTGGAGATGCTGGGTTAATCTTCCCTGAAGGTGATATTCAGGCACTGGCTAACTGTATATTGCAGTTGAGGCAAAATCCAGATTTAGCGCAAAGACTTGGGGTGATGGGCTATAAAACAGCGATGCGGAAATACACGAATACAGCTTTAGCTAAGCAGCAATTAGAGTTTTATCAAGAGTTGTCCCCTTAGAAGATGTTTTAAAAGTCCTTCAGCGTGGATTTTACTACCCCAGCCACTGAGAAGCGGCTACGAGAGAATAAGGGTTTTGGGGTTTGCGTTGGCTTTTAGCGGGCGTTATCTCTACGAGACGCAACGCGATAGCTCGCTTCCCGCAGGGTACGCCAAGGCTCCCCTGAGTTGCACTTGAGGTTCAAGCTGACCCTTTGCAAACACCCTCTGAAAAACTAATTATTTTGTACTACATTTTGAATTTCAAAATCGGGGTTAATACCCTATTTGTTTAAAAATGAGAATTACTGGGAGAATAATGAGTTATTCTCCCCATTTCCCCACAGACGATAAGATAAAAGAATAGCTTGTTGTCCTTGCCGAGGTTATTTTCTTGTGCTATCTACAGTGAGATCTGACTTTCGGATCATTTTTGAGCGCGACCCAGCTGCCCGTAATTGGTTAGAGGTTCTGTTTTGTTACCCTGGTTTACAAGCCCTAGTATTCCATAGGCTAGCTCACTGGCTCCATAACACAGGTATTCCCTTTCTACCACGTCTGATTTCTCACATAGCTCGATTTTTAACGGGGATTGAAATCCACCCCGGGGCTGCCGTTGGTCGGGGAGTATTTATCGATCACGGCATGGGTGTAGTGATTGGGGAAACAGCAATTGTTGGTGACTATGCCCTCATCTATCAAGGTGTCACCCTTGGAGGTACAGGGAAGGAAAGCGGCAAGCGCCATCCTACCTTAGGGGAAAATGTAGTCGTTGGGGCTGGGGCAAAAGTCTTAGGCAATATCCAAATTGGTAATAATGTTCGGATTGGTGCAGGGTCAGTGGTACTGCGCGATGTCCCCTCTAGTTGCACAGTGGTGGGGGTACCAGGTCGGATTATCTATCGTTCTGGAGTGCGGGTTTCTCCCCTAGAACACAACAACTTACCTGATTCAGAAGCGGAAGTAATTCGTGCCCTAGTTGACCGCATTGAACACCTCGAAGAACAAATCCAAGTTCTACAAAACCTCCATTCGACCGTCAGAACCCCTGTTTTAGTGGGAGTTGCCTCCTGTGAAAATTTACTAGAAAATCCCCAGTGTCACCTTAGAGATAAGACAATCCAGGAATTCTTAGACGGTTCCGGAATCTAGAAGTTAAGGATTAACTGCCTGTACAGACCACTGTTGTTGATAGTCCAAGTTGTAAATTTGACGATTTTGGGGTTCACCCCGCAACTCTAGGTGGTCTATTTCCACAGGATCAAGTAGCAGTAGGCAGAAGTTATCTACTGGTTGGGTGGAATCCGGTGGAGTTGGGGTAAAGGCTTGTGGTGTTAGAACTCTAGGTTTACCAGGATCTGGCCAAACAAACTGTAGACGGGCCCCATCACTGAGTTCCATCCATTGGGCAACCCGTGCGAGTTGAAAGCTTGGGTGGGTGGGTGTTACTACAGTCAAGTTGCCAGTAATGCGGAACTGCTCCCGTGTGTGGGGGAAATACCAGCAAGCCTCAGCCCAGGGTTGTTGGTGTATCTGGTCGATTTTTGCACTGCGGACATCAGTGACGAACTTAAACTGGTTAGTACTTTCCAGAAAGCCGCGAAAAACAATCGTGCGGTTAGCAGGACGGCCATCTGCTCGCACCGTTGCTAACTGGAGATAACGGCTGTATACTAGACTACAGTTCCGATGGAGAGCGTAGGCGATGGCACTACGCCAAGGAGCAAGTGACATTTTCTATGTTATTTTGCAACTGGTACAGTCTTCAGGATAGATGAATACTTCAGAAATACGCACTCTCTTCATCACTAGAGAAATACCCTACCCCATTGTAGCCGGAGTCAGTCTCCGCCTGTGGCAAAACATTAATATCATGATCAAGTTTGGTCCCGTGGGTGTTTTCTCGGCTGTAGACTGGAATCCGGTACATACTTCTCTCCCTGGTGTTGAGGTTTGGAAACATTGCAACGTCCTCCAACAACGCTCACCCTGGGAAAAATTCATCGCTCGCTTCTGGTGGTTCGATTCCCACAGACATTCAGATGCAGACTGGGTCCATGCTCAAGCTGCGGCTCAAGAACTACAAGTAATGATGACCCAATTCCAACCAGATTTAGTAGTGATGGAACAAGTCTGGCTTTATCCTTATTTAAAAGTTGTTCAGGAGCATGGATGTGAAATTATATTCGATAACCATAACGTAGAAGCATCTCTATGGCAAAAAATCAAAGCTGCCGCTCAAGGTCTAAAGGCGAAGTTAAAAACCAAGATTGAGTTAGCGCATCTTCAGGTAATTGAACAAGATTTTAGTAGACAAGCTAACCAAACTTGGGTGTGTAGCCAGGAAGATGCCAGTTTAATGCAGCAGTTATATAGTCAGTTGTCACCCATCAAGGTTATACCCAATGGGATCAATATCCACGATTATGACCTTGTTCGTTCTGGTGAATGCACTCTCCCACCAGGATTACCAGACAAAAAGCGTACTATCCTATTTGTTGGACAGCTTTCTTACCCACCTAATACTGCCGCAGTCGAATTACTAATTAACCAAATCTACCCCAAACTTAAAAAAAAGTACCCAGATAGTCATTTACTCTTGGTAGGACGCAAACCCATGCAATTCATGAAACAAGCAGCCAAGCAAGAACCAGGGATTATTGTGACAGGTGCTGTACCAGACATTCGGCCTTATTTAGCCGCAGCGAGTATGATGGTTGTACCCCTACATCAAGGGGGAGGGACGCGCCTAAAAATTGTTGAAGCCTTAGCTGCCGGTTGTCCTGTTATTAGTACTACTAAAGGTGCCGAAGGTCTAAAAGTTAAAGATGGGGAACACCTACTAATTAGAAATGAGGTAGAAGAAATCGTTGAAGGAATATATCAACTGTGGACAAACCCCGATTTAGGAGTAAAATTAGCAAACTCTGGTTACAAGTTGGTGGAGGCAGAATACTCTTGGGAAGCAGTTGGCCGCAAGGTGGAATTAGCTATTCAAGAATTAAGGACTGCGGAATTTTAGATTTTGGATTAGGGGAGAACAGATTAATCTCTCCCTTGCCACCTAACCCCCCGCAAGAACTACCCCCTGCCCTTATAAACTGAGAAATTTCATGACTGGGAACTCATTCAATCAACCGCTAATCCAAATTAGTGTCGAAGAACTAGCACAGCGCATGTCTTCAGGAAGTGTTGATATACAGCTAGTAGATGTACGAGAAGTTAAGGAGATTGAGACAGCGCATATTCAAGGCTTTGTCAATCTACCTTTGAGTCAATTTTCCCAATGGAGCGAACAAATCCACAACCGCTTGAATCCGAATGCAGAAACTTTGGTGTTATGTCATCATGGTGTCCGTTCTGCCCAGATGTGCCAGTGGCTAATGGCTCAAGGGTTTACAAATGTCAAAAATATTGCAGGTGGTATTGATGCCTACTCTAAATTAATAGATCCTTCAATTCCCCAATATTAGCCACCATACTGCCCGGAATATAATTGGAGGAAAACATCCTGGAGAAAAATCTGTATCTTGAAACACATCTGAGAAGCCAAATTTATGTGAGTATAGAGAAAGCTATTTTTGGCTCAGATATGAAAGCGAGATGTATTAACCTATACTCTATAGCGGAACCTTACCAAGCTTTAAACTACTGCCAACTCCAATTAATATTTGCCTTCAGTAGAAAACTTTATGCAAGTCCATCTGACCAATCGACAACAGCATATACTTTGGGCAACTATCCGCCACTATATTGCTACCGCAGAGCCTGTTGGTTCTAAGGCTTTGGTTGAGGAATATGACCTAGGTGTGAGTTCAGCTACTATTCGCAATGTCATGGGCTTCCTAGAAAAATCTGGGTTACTTTATCAACCACATACATCTGCGGGCAGGGTGCCTTCTGACTCTGGTTATCGCATTTATGTTGACCAGTTGATCACACCTTCAGAAACCTTAGCTAAAGAGGCGGAATTGGCGCTGCAAAGGCACCTGCACTGGGAAGATTGGGGTTTAGAAGCTCTACTCAATGGAGCCGCGCAAATTTTGGCAACCTTAAGCGGCTGCATTAGCTTGATTACCATGCCGCAAAATCCAAAAGCTTTCCTCAGACATTTACAATTAGTACAAGTTGAAACAGGCAGGATCTTGCTGATTGTGGTGACAGATGGTTATGAGACACATTCTAAATTGATGGATTTGGCATCAACATCAGCAGAAACACAACCCGACCCGGAGGTAATTGATCGGGAGTTACAAATTGTTTCTAACTTTTTAAATAGCCACCTCCGGGGGCGAAGTTTACTGGAATTAACCAAACTCAATTGGAGTGAGTTAGATCACGAGTTTCAACGCTATGGCGAATTCTTAAAGAATTCCTTAGCAGAGTTACTCCGCAAGACCTTGGCACCAACGACAACACAAATTCTAGTTCGGGGTGTAGCAGAGGTTTTACGCCAGCCGGAGTTTTCCCAGCTACAGCAAGTTCAAACAATTATTCATCTGTTGGAAGAAGAACAAGACCAACTGTGGCAGTTGATCTTTGAGGAGCCAGCGGACAGTGGTAAGTCACGGGTAATGGTCAGGATCGGAGCAGAAAATCCACTAGAACCAATACGCACCTGCACCTTGATTACTTCTACTTACCGTCGGGGTTCAATCCCTGTAGGGAGTGTGGGAGTTTTAGGCCCAACGCGCCTAGATTATGAAGGGGCAATTGCCTCTGTGGCTGCGGCCGCAGATTACCTATCGGAAGCTTTTAGTTAAATTTATGGTGAGAAAAATTGTTTTTGGGTTGCTGTGGCTGGGTTTGATTATCTACGCCTTTTTCCTCGCTCCTGCCGATCAACCCAATAACTTAGAGTTAATTAAAAATCTTATTACTGGTCAATGGCAAGGTATTAACCCCCTGGTCATTGCCTTATTCAACCTCATGGGCATCTGGCCGATAATCTATTCTGCGCTAGTTTTAATTGATGGCAGGGGACAAAAAATTCCTGCCTGGCCCTTTGCCAGTGCTTCCTTTGCTGTAGGGGCATTTGCTGTACTACCCTACCTGGCATTCAGGGAGCCAAATCAGCAGTTTGTGGGGGAGAAGGATGCCCTGTTGAAATTGTTAGACTCACGGAACACGGGCATAATCTTGGCTTTAGGCACAGTTACTTTAGTTGTCTATGGTTTAGTCCAAGGAAACTGGAGCAGTTTTTACCAACAGTGGCAAAATAGTCGGTTTATTCAGGTGATGAGTACGGATTTCTGCTTACTAAGCATCTTATTTCCAGCATTGCTAGAAGATGATATGGCCCGTCGTGGTTGGCAAAATTCCCTCCGTTTTTGGTCATTTGCCTTGATTCCCCTATTTGGTCCGGTATTGTATTTGTGTGTACGTCCACCCCTAGGAAGTTCAGGTTCCCAAAACAGTAACTAGCTTTTGGGAATTGAGAGGCTTGGGTATATGCATCTGAAACCCAACTTCTAGCGATCGCGCTGTTAGTGGTATCTGTGGGGGTGTGTTTTGTCTCCTTGTCAACTTTTACAGTTCCTTACTGACCCCTACATCTCAAGGAGAAATCAAGGATTTTGCCGGGGAGGGGGTGAATAGTTACTCATGTTAATACTGACGGGGTAATTTCCCCATGCTCTTACAAAGAAAGGCTTCAGGGCAGGAGGGAAGAAAAAGTATAGATAAAAACTTTAGTTCTGGGTCTAGAGCTTAGTTCAAAAACAGAATTGCATCGAGATATAAAGCGTCCTTGCTTCAATCCCATTCTTTTAAGGGTGGGTTTCTCCAGCAAGAACTGCCTCTGGTGGAGTGCCGATTTTAAAAGTAAAGCGCCAAACCGTTTAGGGTATAACAAAGTTTTGTGAGTCTGGATCATCCTCGACAACTAAAACCTGTACACCATTGAGGGGGAGGGAGTTAGAAACTAACGATGAGGGTTGATTTCCTTCATCTACTATGTTGAAGCTTTGATCTTCCACTAGTGGCAACCTAACGGTAAACGTTGATCCTTGGTCCTCACCATTGCTCTGGGCCTCAACACTCCCTCCATGGGTTTCCACTATATTTCGCACAATTGCGAGTCCTAGACCTAGACCACCAAATTTCCTGGTAGAGCTGCTATCTGCCTGTCGGAAGTAGTCAAAGACGTATGGCAAAAACTCAGGACTAATCCCCTTACCTGTGTCCTTAACTTGGATTTCAGCATAGCCATTACTTTGTTCTAAGCTTACTTCTACATTTCCTCCTTTAGGTGTAAATTTAACTGCATTGGAGAGGAGGTTCCAAACCATTTGCTGTAAGCGAATGGGATCACCGAGAATTTTTCTCAGATTCGGTACCAATATACTAGTCACCTGAATCGATTTAGCCTCTGCAGCTAAACGTATTGATTCTAATGCAGCAAGAATAACCAATTCTAAGTTGATATTTGTAATCTTTAGACTTAATTTGCCTTGTAAAATTCTAGAAACATCTAGCAAATCCTCAATTAGTTGCACCTGTAATTTAGCATTGCGCTCAATAGTTACCAAAGCATAATCTATCTGTGCTTGGTCAAACCTACGGCTTTGCAACAGCTGTGCCCAACCCAAAATAGCGTTAAGTGGGGTACGCAGTTCATGGGAAAGTACAGCCATAAATTCATCTTTCATTCGATTAGCTGTTTCTGCCTTAGCCCGGGCATTTTGTTCTAGTTCCAGTAACTGTGCCCTTTCTTGAAGGATTTGTTTTTGTTCGTGGACATCGGTACAAGTGCCAAACCATTTCACCACGCAACCTCCCTGGTCTTTGAGTGGTAGAGCCCTAGCTAATAGCCAGCGATAGGAATTATCATCTGCCCGTTTAAAGCGGTATTCTATTTCAAATAGTTGACCAGTTTTAACGGACTCTCCCCATAGTTTGCGGGTAATTTCTATATCATCTGGATGCAATGCTGCCATCCAACCAAAACCTAATGTCTGCTCAGACTTCATCCCAGTGAAATTTAGCCAGTTATTGTTCACAAAATCGCACTTACCCTGAGCATTAGTAGTCCATACGAGTTGGGGAATCGCCTCAGCTAAGTAACGGTAACGCTCTTCACTGCGTCGAAGAATTTCTAAAATAGATTGACGTTCACTTATTTCCTGTCTTAATTGCTCATTGACTTGGGTTAATTCATTAGTGCGAATATTAACTAATTCTTCTAAACAATTTTGATGAGTTCTCAGTTCTTTTTCTATCAATAACCTTTCAGATATTTGTGTTTTTAGGGCTTGGTTAGCTATTCTTAGTTGAGACGGACTCGGAAGTGCTAAAGCTTCTGGAATTAAGGGGAGAAGTTCTACTGCTGTAATAAAAGATAACATTGCTGTTACTGCTTTAATTAGGCCAGACAGCCAGTAAGTAGGATACCAAAGTGTCCAAATTTCTAATATATGGGTTGTACCGCAAGCTATAATAAAGGCACTAAATAGTAAGAACATCCAATAAAAGGGTAGATCCACCCTTTTGTGAACAAAGTAGAATAGTGCGGTGGGAATTGAGTAATAAGCTAGTGCAATCAACCCATCAGATATCACGTGTAACCAAACTAAATTTGGTTCCCATAGATAACAGTGACCATGAGGTATAAACTGTCCTGAGCTTAAAAGATTAGTCAATAATTCTGACATTGGTATCTAGCTGTGATTTAAGCCTGTTGAGGTAGAGATATCAATAGAATTCTTATATCAATTGTATTTAATAAACTCAGTACTGCCGCTAAAAGTTTCCTAAATTCAACTTCATATCATAATTTCTATCTAGAGATAGATGATAGAGATTTTGCTTTTTTTATATATTGTGGATAGGTTATATCTTCCTAAACTGATCTAGGACTCTAATTATGGGAGAACAGGGAAGGTGGGAGGAAGAAAGACGGGGGAGTGTGTACGGACTTTTGACAACAATCAAATATGATTCTTCCAGTCCTAATTACCAAACTTATTGGTAGGAGATTAATAATCCCTACCTATCACAAAATTTGCGGTTAGGTATTGTTGTATTTTATCTATCAGGATATATTGTATTTCTTCACGCCCCGCTTTGATAAAAAGTCAACAGGTCCCTGTTCATCACCAATCATAAAACAAGTTGAGACAGATCAACTACATTCGAGAGAAATATTTACAAGGGTAGATTTGCTTGATATTTAACTGCTTTTGAGCATTTAGATC
>Ga0209611_10012961_pt1 | contig 11582 bp, 7 predicted proteins | sample S1TSphgellanicum_3_FD_187693 | JGI IMG/M metagenome (GOLD analysis project Ga0209611, IMG submission 187693) | Host-associated microbial communities from peat moss isolated from Minnesota, USA - S1T2_Fc - Sphagnum magellanicum MG (SPAdes) (version 2) | ecosystem: Host-associated > Plants > Peat...
TGTTTTTTTTTTTTTTTTTTTTTAAATTTCCTTTCAAGGTAAAGGTGTATGGTGTTGAATGTAACATCAAAATAATAAATATGCGATTAGGGTATTATGGATAACATGATTTTTACAACTTGGATTTATCACAAAATAAATGTGAAGGTTAGTTATATTGATGCTAATGTTTGAGACTAAACATTGGGACAACCATTGTTTGTCATTTGCTTCTAGTGTCGAAAGTTAGAGTTTGGCTTTTGTTTGTGTGATAGTCCTTGTATCCAGTGTTTTTTTTTTTGCCTCATACTTGTGATGTTGAAATTTTGGCAAAATTTGCCCCTAAAATAGCAAAATTGGTCGAAATTACTCTTTTAAAAAAAAGGTTTTTCCAAAGTTTTCCAGATTTTTTTTGTTGAAGAAAAGCGAAAATTCTCTCCCCAAAAAAAAAAAAAAAAAAAAACCATTGCTTGTATCAACATGATTGAATGGATATACCTCTATAGTGATCAAGAAAATCAATAATGTTTTCAGTTCAACTATAGCCCTTTTGAAAATGGAGATGGTAGGAGCAACAACAAGCAAATTACAAAGGAAGAAAATAAAATCCAAAAGTAATTTTTTTTTAAAATTAAAAAATCTAAGGTACTATAAGCCTTGTGATGATAATCCTTTCAGTTCAGGCACAACCCCTTAAGAGAGGAGATGGGTAAGATTGGTAAACAAACCAATGACAAAATAAGGGGTGAGGAGGGGGGGGGGGGATGTCAAAATCTTTGTAATTTTTGCATTTGCAACCTCTCATCCTCAGCCAAAGCCCCTTTTGTATTGAAGATGATAAACCCATCAATTAATATAAGGGATGATAGAAGGAAAAACAATGTAAAGAGTCTAGGGAAAGCTTTCAATAAATGAAGGACTTCAAAGGAAGCAAAAACAATGTAAAGAGTCCATGGATGCTACAAGCAGCAACAAAATAAATGGTGAAGGAGGGACACAAAATTCAAAGATGTTAAAAGCTCAGTGGAAGCTTATACCTACAACCTTCTTAGAAGGGGAAGCAATAGTCATTCATGCAAGGGAACATGAGGAAAAGTTGTTACATCAACATGATTGGTGAGCTTACTTTGTGTAAATCTTCTTCTTCTTCTTCGTCTCCTTTTTTTTTTATTGTCCCTAAGTTTATCATATTGGGGTCACATGAGACCCGATAGGATCACATGTTGTCAACAAGGTTGCCAATTTGGACATTGATGAGTTTCAATTGATCGATTACACATCAATTAATCAATCAATGTTGATGTAACAACACTAAATCAATTACACTTGACATACATTGGTTGATTGTTGGTGGTTTGTTGACAATTAGGCTTGGGATGTGTTTGTTAAACATTTTTCTAGCTAATTAGGTTTGATTTGATCAATTCTAATACAATTGAAGAGGAAAGAAAGAAACATTTACATTGAAACTTATCCAAAATTTAAAAGGAGACTTGGGTTATAACTTTTTGAATCATGTGTTTCTTCGTCAAAACAATATTTTTCAAAATCACATTCACACCATTAAAGTTATGCTATATCAATCAATATGTTAAATTTCAATTTTGGAGGAAATGAATTCTTATGTTGAAGATCTTGTATTATTGAACACGGGGCGAATTTGTAATATGTTGAATTGTTTGTTTTGGTCAATTCAATGGCTATCTAAATAGATAAAAAAGGTTGAACAAGCAACTCATTGTGAAATGACTATGCCTTTAGAAAATGATTTAGTTTTTAGAAAAGGAAGTTTAGCAATTTCAAATTATATTTTCCAAAACTTCAGCATTTGAAGATTAAACATGCAAAGTACACCTTGTATTGTGTATTTGTGATAGTAACCCAATGGATTGGGACAATAAACAAATTTTCAACAATTTTAGCAAATATCAATTTTAAAAATCATTTTTTAAGCTAGACCTTTTCATGCCAAACATCAATCATTGGTACAATATTTGTGAACCCAAAACAAACATGTTTTGAAGAAGTTAAATGACCTCCCAAAGTGATCATGGGAATTTTGGTATGAACACATTTTTGACAATTTTGGGAAAATGTCATTGTGATGTACATGTACATCCCATGAGAACTACATATAGCATAACATAGGGAGAATAGTCCTCATGAAGTCATTTGGACTTTGTACCTTATTAATCTATGTGAAGTCCATGTAAATCTATAATTGTTTAGTGTTTTAATTATGGTTTAAAACATTAATTGCATTTTAATTCTAATTTGTGTAGTTAAAGTGATTGAGGGTGAATGTTAAATATGCTGTCCCAATTTTTCAAAGCTGATATTGTGCAACCTTTTTATGTTGTTACGAGGAGCTAAAGAGCATGTCTAAGGCACTTCATCAAGGGAGTACCTTTGATACCATTTAACAAACCTTTGGGAACACTTATATATTTAATTGTTTCTATTTAATGAATGTAATTCCTAGGATGCTAACATAATATTAAAGTTTTATTGTTTAGTCTAAGTATATGGCAATTTCATTTTGGTTATTGAAGGAATATCTAGTTTAACTTGGATTAGAATTGCAAAAAATATGTAAAAAAGAAATGAAAATTTGTATTCATTGTGAAATAAAACCTCTAAAAAGGTATTAGTAATATGTGCAATGTAAAACAAATATTTGTAATATCCCCAAATTTATGGAAAATTTTCAATGTTTGAAAACATACGTCAATCCTATTTTTGTAATTGAAAAACTTTCAAGCGATAATATAGTTAATTGAACTTTTAAAAGCAAGACCAACAAACATGTTTGTGTTCAACCATTGCTTGCCAAAAGGACTTTGGTAGTAATGATGATTAGGAGGACAAAGAGCATTTTCTTTTCCATGCACAAAGATGTGAAAGTTTCAATGCAACTTGGAAATAACCATGTAAATTATTCAAAGCACAAAATATAATCACAAACATGCATATGAAAAAAAATTATATCTATGATAAAATATGATAACATATGCAAACATATGCACATGTTTAAACTTTACAAGTAGTCAACTTTTTATAACATGGTCACACATTAATGATAGGAGGTAATAATGTCATTAATGGGTAAAAGCATAGTTAAGTGACTCAATTTTGACATTTTTGAAATTTTCATGTTTTACATTAATTAATCTTCTTAAAATTATAATAATTATCAAATTTTAAATCTTGTAATTATTCCCTATATTTTTTGTCAAATATATTGATATGTCATTTTATAAAAAAATTGATTGGTTCAAAAATTCATATGAAAGCTTGGATATTTCAATGTGAAAAAGATTTAAAATAATAAAAAATTAAAAATCCATGATATTAAAAAAAAATTAAATAAAAATGTTTTGTATTGAAAAAATATCAATGCATCTTATTTTTAAATTTTTCATTTGAGGTGGTCTATTTTATTTTATTTTATTTTGACATTATTATGACCTCTTTTTGAGTTAACATTTTGCATTTTATCTATGTGATAGAACAATGTCACCATTTCAAAGGTTCATTATGAGTCTAAATTTTTCTTAGAATTCTTCCATATTTTTTAATGTGATTGTAGCATGGATAATTTTTAAATGACATTATTAATGTTAAATATGACTTTACATGTTAAATTCATTTATAATCAAAAAAAAATTATGACTATGACAATCCAAATAGTTCTACTTGGAGTTGTTCACCTCCCCTTTCTATTCTAAGTGTGCTTTCACCCTACTAGAAAACATTCATATGTCGTATTAATTATTTAGCAATTGTGGATCTTATTAAATGACCAAAAGTTGTTGAATGCGAGTGCATTGAGAGTGCATCAAGCATTTTTGAATTAAAAACCCAATTAGATAATTGTTTAAAGAGGAGACATTGATAGTCCATTGCATCAATAAAGTAAAAAAATGTTAGTAAAAACTATTGAAGGTTGTAGAAACCATTAGAGCCAAATAAAGTAATATAGTTGTAAGTGGCAACTCTAATCACCAAAAATGGAAAATACTTAACTTGATATGTACACATGACATGGTTAACATTAAGGTCACCAAACAAGCTATCATTGCCAATTGTATGCTTACAAAACTAGGCATTACATATTAATGAATAAATTAGAAACAATACCTATTGTTGTTCAATTGAATGAAACTAATTTTGGTCATGAAAAATTTAGCCATAAATTATGAACCAAAACATGACATGAAGAAATTACAAGAGAAGAATAAAATAGGAATACAATAAACCATGAATGCACCATAAATTGAGGCTTAAGATGGGCCCCAAAGTTGTGTGTTAAGATTTTAATAACAATAGGATTTCAAATTATTTGTGATTTTAGATTATTCTTAAGGGGGGATCTTAATCCCACCATGTGGTTTAAAAAAGGTATTTTTTCATTAAAAGTGCATAGGAAAATGGAACTAAATGCAACATAGGGTGTATTACCATAGACCTTGCCAAGTGACCTCAACACAAATTATATTATTTTTAGAAATGTTGAAAATTTCAAAAAAATGTATTTCAAAGAATTTCTTTTGTGAAGGAAAATTAAGAATATTTTGAAAATTAGTTAATTATTCAATAGACATGTGCTAAAAATGCCCTTATATTACAATAATGGATGATTTTTTGTTGAAAGTTGAAATGGTGAAAATCTATTCTAAGGTTTATGGCTTTAGATGCATAAGGTTTATGGCTTTTGTAGTAGGGATATTAATGTTCATAGGGTAATGACTAATGTTGGTAACGTTCTAGTTTGAAGTGTCAAATTCAAGGGTTTCAAGTTTAGGTTCTTTTGACTTGCATGTGACTTAAACCAACATCTTTTAATGGAACTAGCATGAGAATTGGACCATGGAACTAGCCTTTTGCTAGAATGAAAAACAAAACCAAAATATTGAAAAAAAATCTTGAACATTAATTTTGCTTCTATAGGTAAGCAAGTTAATTTTTGTGAAAAGTTGGCAAATAGATTGAGCTTTATAGTTAATCAATCAATTTTGTTTAGTTGTAGATTTTTGTATTTATGCCATTGTGAAATTTAATTTGTTCTAAAACTTTATACCTATACAATATGTAGTCTTGGGGAGTGTGTAATTGTCTACTTGGAATTAGACCTTTCGAACTAGGCCTATGAGCTTTTGAATGTGAAAAAAATGTGTCAAAAAATGGAATTGTAGGGTTTTGAAATATGAAAAACCAAGCTTAAACCCATAGCCAAAGAACCTAAGCAAAAAAAATAGTATCACAATTGGAACTAGGAGTTTTCTTGAAAAGGAAAAAATGGCCAACATTTTAATGAATATGACTTTAATAGAAGAACATTAACATCATGTTATTGTTGGAAATGTGGTAAGCTTGAAATATAAAATACATTAATCTATTGCACTATCAAATACATAATCAAAACATATGACAATGTCAAATTCAACAATATAAAGTGTTTGGTTAAGAAGATTGCTTCACAACCTTGATTTGGTCAATCTAAACATATTGTGTTGCATTAGATAATCAAGGCATGCCAAAGTAACCTTATCAAGGTATTTAAAATTTCATTCTAGAAGTTGCAAGGATATTAAGTACAATATCATTTCATAAAAACTAGTTCAAGTAAGAGAATAGAATTTACTTATATTTCAATTGAAGAGATATGGCTATAGATTTTTTTAACAAAGCCTTGTGAAGTGAAAGATAACAATTGCAATGATTTTTTGGGGATGAGGGTTGAAGTTGTGGAGATGGAGTGAGACAAGAACCCATAGCTTGTAAACCTAATTTAGGTTTAGTGGGAGGTTAACAAATGAGAAACTTAATTGTGATGAAACATTTTATCTACCATCTATTATTGTGGAAGGCAATGACTTACAACCGATGTAAGTTATAAGAGCTTTAGGGGGGGAGAGGGTGGCAAATGACAAGTAGAATCTTGGTGTCTTATGTGAGGGGAGCTTTTGTTTGTGAGAAAACCTTCATGTTCTAATGGAAGAGATTGTATATACTCAATGCATTGAGATCTTAAGATTCCAACAAGTTGGCACATCGAGTGTGACCTTAGTGTACTGGATGCTTTAGAAATGGAGATCATAATTTATCTCATTGTTTTCTTACAAAAAGATACTCCTTGATACAAAAGTACAACACAAACAAGGTTCTTTGATGCCTTTGCAACAAGCATTTACCTCTAAAAAAGAGCTTCTCTCAATTTGCCACCTTCACCTACAACAAAAGTTGCCCTTCAATTGGTGCTCTACCAACACCACCACCCTAGAGGGTTGTACACACAAGCTTTCTTTTGAATTGATGCCCTCAGCTTCCATAACCACACAACATGCCATTGAGCTCAAGAACAACAACAATTTTGTTATTATGCCTAACTTGCCATCAAGCACATCAGCAACAACAATTGTGTTAGCACATCTGTGACTCTCCTCACCGATTCCACCTGCCTAAACTTTTGTCCTTTTTTTTTCCAATTATCCAGAGCACTAAGGTTCAACCAGACTTTCCCCGTTTATACTCTTCAGGAATCCTCAAGTGGAGATTGAACTCTTGTCCATGGCTTAAAATTGAAGCCTTCTTCTTGTCTTTTGGAAGGGGTCTAATGATTCTAACACATGGCAAAAAAGAAAATTGTCTTGCAAACCTGAAGGGCAATAATGCAATGAAATCTATCAATTTGAAAGGCACTTAAAAAATTAAGGAAAAAAGGTTCCTTAAAACAAGTGGTAAAATACCTATCTTTTGGTTCACAATGTGTGATATACAATAAATTTTTGTGTGCAAATTTTGGTTCTGAGACTTTTGTGGAGGAGACAAGTCTCAACCAAGTTTTTCACTTTGAAGGATAGGATTGACAATAGGCCTTTGCTGCAAAGGCCTTTAAATTGCAGGCCTATGCTTGTCTCTTGCAAGTTGGGTGTAGGGGAAGGGCTGTTCAAGAGAAAGGGGGGCTGGGTGTATTTATATTGTTCTCAAGCATGGGAACAAGGGTTTTATATTTCCGGGTTCCCATGCCCATCTGATAATGTAAAAAACTCTGCAATTTTCGCTTGTGTAGTGAAAGGCACCATGATTTGAAAATTTTTTGCAAGTGTTCCTTTAATAATGGACCCTTGGCCTCTGGTCTTGAGGGCCCATTAATTTTGGGAACACCCCATCCCTCGGGCATTACCCTACACATAATAACCTTGTGCATGGGTTTTTTGTTTTCCAAAATGCCCAATCTTCATAAAAGGGGAAAAAAAAAAATTGGCTTGTCATCATGTGCCCTCCAGTTACACTAGGAAAATCAAGTCCGGTCTTTGGGTCTTCCATCTCCCATCTCCCATGGATATTGCATGTGAGACAACAATGTGTAGGGTAAGGACTAAGGACGGTGTAAGGCCTTTCTCAGAACGTGGGCATGGTCCCAAGCATGGGACATGAATTCTCAGGACCACCCACATATGGGTAACTTTAAAAAAAAAAAAAAAAAAACATTTAAGTGTGCTTTGTGAAGAAGATCCCTTATACAAGGGCCACTTAATGGAGGGATGAAGGCCACCAACAGGTTTTGGGGACCCACGAATGGCCCTCCATATGTACAATGCTTTGGTTCAAATTTCTTGTACACCTGCCAAACTTTACTACTAACAAAGGCAAGGCACCAATCCAGGGAGGAACTGGAACCACAAAAGGAGAATGCTACCTAAGTCCAAGTTGAGAATGCTACAAATTAGATGTGGCAAACTAGGGATGGATAAATTGGAGATCCTCCTCCATTTGTGCCTAGTCTGAGTGGGATCCATCAGCTGTGGTGGGAGCTGGGTAAGGACAAAATTGGCAGCTCTGGTCTTCATTAAAATCTGGCCTCTTACAAGTTACTCCAGTTGTCACTAGGGTGCATCATCTCTGACTCAAGCAGGGACACCCCCCCTCTCCCCCCACCTCTGCCCCCCAACCCCAACCCAAAAGGAAAAACCAAATCCATTGAGAGAAGGGAATAATCCAACTAGCTTGGTAGTATACTTAGAATGTCTTTTAGTGGTTTTTTTAAACTACCCAAAAAAAGTCTGTTTCCCAATTGGATTCTGGGATTGCTTGTTAGCTCCCCTTTTCACCTACTAGGTGCTGGCTTCAGTTACAAGAAGAAGATAAAAATTGTTAGAAACCAACATTCTTGCACTAGCCTACTTGGGCTTTTAAGTAAATTTGGTGGTGGTTTTGGTTTCTTTCTAGGTACATACATACCAGTTTGTTGACAGTTTGTTGTTGTTGTTGGCTTGTGTGCACCACAAGTTGATTATTGTGTGTGTGTGTGTGTGATCTCTCAGCAGGGTTCTATTCTTTTTCTCTCACAAATAAAAAGGAAAGGATTCCAGTTACAGTGATGGTATATATTACATATATTGCCAATAGTAGTTGTCCCTTGCATTGATTTTTCTTCTTCTAGTGATGGTCTTTTAGTGTGTGAATAGGTATGCGGTTTTGAAGTCTCTTGGGCAACTGAGTGAGTGTCTTTGGAATACTTTGCTTGTAGTAGTGGCTTCAATAACATTGATTGATTTTTTGAGGTAACTTTTGGCTGTTGTTGTTGTCTTGTATATGCTTACAAGATCTGAGCTATTATGGATATAATCAACTGCCATCATGGACTACTACTTGTAAGTGGAGATAGTAAATTATGCACCCATATGAACCATGACAACATTCTTTGTAGGTTTCTTCGGACTTTACTTGTCCTATTTCAAAGCTTTTGTTGCAATGGGTGTTGAAGAGGCAACAAAGGCCGATGAATTTCTATATTTTGCCTGTGTGGCTAAAGAGTGCATTTTCCTCAGATGGCTTTTGTCATTGCCCTCATCCAGTTTTACCCTGTACCCAAAGCAATTTTGCTTCTTGGTCACTGGGACCCAAAACAGCCACAAGTACACCATTGCCTTGGGTGAACCAGAGCCTTTGTTGGTACCATGATAAAAATCCAAAAATTCATTTGAATTATTTTCAAATATTTCAAATGCCCCCTTGAAGATTAAATCAGGGTCTCTGAGTTCAAATCTAACATTTTTGGGGCTTAATATGGCCACTAAGAGGCCTCACTCCAAACAGTGAAGGTACCAACATGTCACCCTGGTGGCCCCACACCAATTGTGGAAATCCTCTAATGAGCTGAGTTGATGTCGTCGGGCTTCATCTTGGTAACTTATTTTGTAAAAAAAAAAGAGTCATGCAAGTAGGTAGATAGGTAAGTAAGTAGGTCATTAATTAGGTAAGGGAAAAGAGTAATTGACTAGCAGATAGGTAGATGCATGTAGATGATTATTACTATTTTTGGTAAGGGCTAGTGGGTTGTTGTTATTGGGTAGGTAGTAAAAAACAGCCACTTAGGGTTGAGGCTCTGTCGCCAGAGTTATCAACCCAAAAAAAAAAAGGGTTAAAAAAACAAAAGAAAACAGCCAACTTAGGTCACCACTGTGGTTAGTTAGCTAGGGAACTAGAATTGTCACTACAAAAGTGTTTCCCATCCACCCACTATTCATCCATCCCTAATGGTGGTCTGCTGGTGGCTGTTGGTTCACTCTGGCCTTTTGCCTCCTGATCTCACTGACAGAGAAAGTCATTAATATTACCTGCTGCTGTCTGTGTGTCTGTGTGTCTGTCTTGATGGTGCTTACACATTTAGGCTAGCACCAAATCAGATGAACATATTAATGGCAGCCAGCAAGTGAAGGAAGCTTTGGCAAAGCAAAGTTCCAATTAGGAATGTCTGTAAGTACACACTAAATCAAAAGGGCCGTTGTTGCCAGAGCAGAGCAGACTAGCAGCCACTGTCTCATGCCTGTTGGACTTGTCCATTATTCTTGCCAAGCAAATATTGCAAAGGAGAGTCTGGAATAAGTGGGACAGCTTGTTAACCTTTTGCTAGAAGCAACTCTTCTGCTAGATAGATAAAAGTCAGATCTCTCTTGTTGTGCACATGGCCTTTGTAAGAAAGAAGAAGAATGACTGGCACCATGCTCTGCAGCAGACCCCAAGAATGTGAAATGAGTTTATCCTTCACTTTGGGTTGCTGCTAACAGTTAAAAATCTTTCAAAAGCTCTTTTGCTTTTTCTTTCCTTTTTGGGGTCAGAGGTCAAAACCAAGGGTTTGTCTACAGTTTTGCACTTGAACTTTGCACAGGCTGCCAAGGTAGAAGCTCTTCAGGCTGTCGCCTGCTCTGTACCAAAAAAAAAGAAATTGGCAGAAGATTCAGGAGCTTCATTTGGACCATTGCCATTGTTAGGGTTGGAGACACCAGGTCACAACCATCTGGTATCCAGCTTTTGAACTCACCACGCACGCTGATTCTGGTATTGGGTGTTGTAAAGCTCTTGGTATTGGATCCTTTTTAGAACTTTCATACCAGGTCCTGGTATTGGGTTCCAGACTCATTTTTGCCTTGTATCAGGTAGGTATAAACCAGTGTTGGTCTGGTATATTGGTCATCCCCTGGTATATGCACTGGTATCAACACTGGTATTGCAAACCCGATCAGTTTGGTATCCATCCACCTGGTACCAGTTCAATATCAGCATCATACCCCCGGGTATGTATTGCGCCAAAAACAGCCAGAGAGAGACCCAACCAGCCTGGTTTTGGGGTTTGAATACCAGAGTGCATATCAGTGTTGCGCGTTTAGAGTTGCCTTCTCCCTTGGTATCAATCTTGCTATGATTATGTGCTTCAAGTTGTACCCATTTTCTTATTTTAAATTTGCACTTAAAATCTTCTCATGAGCGAAGTTGGCTGCTCTCTTGTTGAACTTTCAAGCATGTCTCTTGTTTCTTTCTGTTTTTCAATGGCTGCAATCTGGTTTTCATATTTCAATCCTAATTGGCTTGGTTATGCACAACATGGAGTGGATGAAACCCTGAAAATTCAACCCTAATGAGACATTGGGTTTATACCAGAGTTAAAAAATTTGTACCAGCTGGTTACATTGTTATTCATATTGATATTGATACTATCGCATCATAAAATTGGGTACCTTGAATTGTTGATACCAGAATGGTATATGAGTTTGAGAAATACTCTGGTACCAGTACCAGTCTGGTGCCTCATTTCAGGACAGACCTATATACCAGGACCAGGCTGGTATATCAAAAGAGTGATACCAGACCAACACCAGTATAAACTAGAAACCTGGGATTGAAATTGGTGTAAGGTAGGTAATTATCAGTGTTGTTTGTTTGTTATTTCAAAAGGAACCTTTGGTCTGAGTTCTAACTTTCAAATTAAAAATAAATAAAATTTAATGGAAGCAAGCTCTGGTTTGTTCTTGAGACTAGTTCTTTGAATTTCTAAAATCTTCAGAGAATTTCACAAACAATTTAGAGCCAGTCCAGTTTAAGACTAGGTTCGATTTCATTTTCATTACACTCAATTAAATAAAATTTTAATATTATATTATTATTTTTAATTAATGCACATAGTTCAAGCTGAAGATTATGTAATATTAATTATGTAAAATTAATCAAATGTACAACCCATCTTATATATATATATATATATATATATATATATATATATATATATATATATAGAGAAAACAAATATATATATAAAAATG
>Ga0209611_10012963_pt1 | contig 11579 bp, 4 predicted proteins | sample S1TSphgellanicum_3_FD_187693 | JGI IMG/M metagenome (GOLD analysis project Ga0209611, IMG submission 187693) | Host-associated microbial communities from peat moss isolated from Minnesota, USA - S1T2_Fc - Sphagnum magellanicum MG (SPAdes) (version 2) | ecosystem: Host-associated > Plants > Peat...
AAATCTAAAATTGATGTAACAAATAGGATGAAATTTTTAATAGTTACATCATAGTTGTGAAAATGACCAAAATAGTTGAAAGTTGGTCTTGTAGTTGCAAATATTCTCAAATCTAGTTGCAAACGACTATAAGTCGCATGTAGTCGTAAATTATTTTGGCTGATTTCTACTAGTGAAATCCACAAATTGAAGTGTTTTTAGCTCCCTTCTAATATGTGAATGTAGAATCAGAGGTAAGAGAGCCCACTAGTTTAGCCATGCTAGAATTAATGACCAAATTACAAATGCCATCTGCAACACGTGAGCGAATTGAATATTTCTCCAAGGTGTTCGATGGGACCCATGTAGCATGTGGATTAGGGATTGGTAGAAGACCTGATGTAGTGTTCAAGGTATCTCTTAGTGTTGCAATTATGTCCTTGGTGTTTAGCTTCAAATCTTAAAAATTAAACAATGGTGTACTCACAAGCTTTTACACCATTTCACGCATTTGAAGTTGGCACTCCACAAGCTGATTAGTGGAAAATTATGTGTTCTCTTGATGTACATGTATTCTTGAGATACGAGAATTTGATGCCCTGGCAACTTATGGTGTAGTAGTCTCCTCCCCCCTTGGTAATAAGTGCATTCTTTTTTCGTGTTAAAAAAACAAAAAGATTATGGCATGACTGCTTGAACTCCTTTAGCCCTAGTAATAAGACTTGAACCAAATGCGAGTCTATTAGTCTGAATTACCTACCTAGTGGCAAAAACTCTGGGTGCCACACTAACCTCTTATGCCGCAAAATAGGAAGGGCAAAAAGAAGTGGTAAATTTTGGTGTGAGATTAAAATTGTGCGCATTAGAAAGAACATATTCCCCAACCGTGGCGTCGCGTGAGAGGCCATAGAACGACCTAAGAGGTCCCTCCTATGGTCGTGAACCTTGTATAAGTTGGGCATGATTAGTTGGTTAGGAAGACTTGTCTTTTAGATTAACAAGTTGGGCCCTCAATGATTCAAGTTCATTTTGTAGAATTTGAACTTGAGCAGCATGGCTTGAAGCATCTCCCTTTTATCAGCATTATGTTCCTTCTTCTTAACATTCTTATTATAATTACCTTTGGTGGGGAAAGTTTGAGTGGAAAGCTGAGGTGCCTTGGCTTTTGGTTGTTAAGAATTGAAGTTCAACTAGTTAGGTTTCATTAATTACTAGAGTAGGAAAGTAACTAGGTTACTTTCACAAGGTTGAATTACTTTCTTTACTTAAATTAGTTTCGTTATTTGTGGTTTGGTCTTTTAGTTAAATACCTTGGTGTTGATGGTTTGGTCCTCTTTTCTTCATTACACAAGTTCGTGTATTTCATGTGACAAGAACCTTGAAGAGTTCTTAATGATATGTTTCGTGTTGTGAGCATCATGTTGTAGTTTCCTTTCAATAAAAATTTATGTTTGCACTTGAGTAGATCTCCTATTTGTGAACATTGGTTGAGGGGTAGCGAAAGATGCTGGCAAATTTTGTTGTGGTAATCGGAGTTGCTTTTGTTTCAAGAACTTCGCAAAACAAACAGCTTCCTAATGTCCTTCTTTCCCATAATAATCATAAAAGAGATCCTCGAAATGAATGTTGCACTCACTAGTTTTGTGGGTAGGATTACCATAGTAGTTGCAAGAAGGTAGGATGGGTGTAGTCGAATGCATTGCTTTAGCCCTTTCAAAAGAATTTGATGATCTAGTTAGTGTAACTAGTGGAGGCTAAGGCCTTGAATGTGATGGAGGCCTCATAGTACTGGCCTCATAATGTGCATGAGCTAGTTCCAGCTTTTCAGAAATGTTATACACATCTAGCAAAATGTACGAATCTCCAAATTCTAAAAAAACTCGTTACAAAACTTGTGCATGGAATGTTGAAATACCTTCTAACGAATGAAGCTACCGATGGGAAACTTCCAAGTTTATGATGCTTTGAATATCCTTTTTGAGTTTGAGAAGCCTCATGTAAAGCATCTTGAGGGTTTCATCCTTCTGCTAAGAGAAGGTGGCGAGCTATAAAATTTTTGTAAAACTCTTAACCAAAAATTTCAGCTTAAGAATTTGAAAAAATTCCCCCACTGGATTAGCAAAAGCTGGTGCATTAATGGTGGGAGGAATGTTTGTAGTAATAATAATGAATTGTTCAGGAGAATTGTTTACTAAAGTAATTACTAAATCTGGATTATTAGGCACAATCCCATGATGTGCAATGGCAGCTTGTAGTGCAGCTTGAAAGGTGGTGGTAATGGTTGTGGCATAAGTTAGATTACGGATCTAAGTGACATCCAAAATCCTTGGAAAATGTTGCTTATAGACATTCAATGCTTCATAGTGCACATAATGGGCCAATTGTTTAAATGCGAACGCCTCAATGTAATTAGCACCATACTTGAACTCCAATTCACAAATCACAGTTGAAAAAGTTGCCCTGAACTCCCTCAAAGAAATGCTACCTAGCCTTCCACTGAATTTCTTAATTTTCCCAAAGGAATTTCAAACCTCCATGGTGTATATGGGAGTAGAAGTAACAGTTTGCAATAGAATATATAGTGATGGTGTGAAAGTTGGTGCGGCAACAAGTATACCCCACTAATTAACCCCTCCAAATGGATTTTAATGTATTGTTAATGTAGTGTAACTTGAACCTTAATTCCTAGTAGGAGTTGTACTAGATGGCGGTGGTATTATAGACGCTTGATAGTATTGTTGTGAAGATTGTGAGCTCAAAGAAATCAGCTCAAATGATTATGTGTTACTTCATAGCTGATACCTTGGTTCTGGCTGAACAATAATGCTTTCATCATCCGAGGACATGGTGTTGTCCCATGCCCCAAAATTTTGTAGCAATACAGAGCACTAGTTACAAAGTTCTAACATAACCTATGCAATTAAATGCAACCATAATGGAAAGGTATCATATACACATGTATGTAGTACATACGAATTGAAAAATATGACACATTGACGAGGATGAACGGCAATGGACAAATGCCGATGGATAAACATCTATGGACAAATGTCGATGGATGGAAAGGGCCGAACAAACGGAATTAGATGGACAGATGAACATTGATGGACGTCAGATAGAAACTAACGGATGTCGAATGGAACTATGATAAACGACAACAAATGACAATTGCGACGAATGGCAATGGCACTGCATAGCAATCCACGTCCGCGAACTCTAGGACAATGGTAATGTCTCTTCTTCCTCACTTACGCTATTACTAATTATGGTTGTTGTTGTTCCTATTGTAGTTATAGTACAAAAGTAAAAAAATAAGCAGAAGTAGTAGCAACTCAATAACATAAAAAACCAACAAGCAAAAGAAACCCAAGAAATTCAAAGCCAAGAAAAATCTACCGCTTTCAACATTAAGCGACAGAGAGGAGTTTTTCTAGAATTAAATTGAAAAGAAAGAAAGAAAACGTAATGTATGTAAACAGTGGTTGTGTAATAGCCACAATGAACATCTAAAATCCAATCTAACTATGGAGGAAACTCTCCCTGACAAAGGAATTCTAGAAAAATTAACAAGAGAAGGGAAAAGCTTGGCCTTTTATACAACCATCAACAAAGTTAAAACCCTCAACAAGCCATAACCCTAAAACACATAATAGCGTATAGTAACCTAAGAATGTACATTAACCCTAAAGGCATGATTGGCATGCTTGTAATTGACCATCATGTATGAGGGCATGCATACATGCATGACACTTTCCAAATGATGAGCAATATAAATAGCATCACCATAAACATTTAATACATAAGAAATATATTTTTTTAAAAGGCCATTTGGGATGAACTAATGGAAAAGGTTCAACATTAAAAGTCAAATTCAAAATGAAATAAGATTTTCCTACCGAAGTCATCTGGGTGTAAGCTTAATCTATATGGTGTACATTTAAACCTTATAAAGTCATAGCTTAGGTTGCTTTAACATATTTTAGGTTTCTTTACCTAGTTTTTAATTATAGGCTTTTAAACCTAGGCTTAGGAGCTCAGGTTGTAGGTTTTTAAACATAGGGACCTTAGAAATAGGTATTTAATTTTAAGCTTAACCTAGGTTGCTTAAGTTCTATCCACATACATAACTAATGGCCAATGTTGAATTGCCAAGTGGCATAGCCTAAATGACTCATGTTTAAATGCCACGTGGCATAGCTTAGGTGGCCAATGTTTAAATGCCACATGGTTTAACTTGGGTGGCCATTGTTTAAATGCCACATGGCATTTGTTTGGTCAAAATGGTGTTTGATCAGTCAAAAAAACATTTAAATGTGGTATTGACCAATCAAAATTACTAGTCAAAATGGCTAGTTGAAAATGCCAACCCAACTTGGTTAAAAAGTACATGGCATATTCACAATGGACAAATTCAAAACAATTTGTCCAAAACGAACGAGAGATTTTTTTGACATTTGTCCAAAATGGGTCTTTTTTTACCCAATTCTAGTATAAAAAAATTAGGAATTCTAGTAGTGTCATTTGTTGCCTCATCAATTTGGCATGGGGTCAAAGGTGGGTGTGAGGTGGTGGTGCAGGATATTCAAACTACATTGGATGTTCACCTCAATTAAGTGGTGTTGCAAGTGGATGTGGTGAATGTTTTTAACTCCATCTTGTGTAAGGTTATCTTCCAAGAACTTTGTGCAGTGAAATATTAGTTATTTCTATGTTTCCTTTTTGTCTAATTTTTTTATGGCCAACAATTACCCTTGTTCTTTAGCCATCATTCCCTCAAGAGACAACTTTATGTTTTCCTTTCGATTGTGGGCACATGTCAAGGTGACCCGCTCATCAAGCCTTTTTTTGCTTTGGCTCATTTTAGTGCCTTGTGAGCCTTTTCTATTGTTTTTCCTTCATGTCTCTTCCCTTCATTGGTAGATGACATTCACATCCTCGGGCTTGCTTCCCTTGTTCTCCTCACTTTTGACCATTTTGCTTCCCAATTGACTGCTATGGGTCTATTTATTTAACCCCGCAAGTGTGTTATTTGGTTCCTTTCCGGTTTACACCTTGATTTTTCCCCCCCTCATGGTTTTTGTTGCCCTCCAAATGACATTAAAATTTTAAGGGTCCCCTTTTCTTTTTGTGTTGTTCTCCTTTTCCTTTTTGTAGGACACTTTGGATGAGGATGTCCACCATGTTGATATGTTCCCAATTGCTTTTGGGATCCTAATTCGATTTTTCGCATATAATCATATTTATTTTGTGTGTCCCTACCCTTCTTAAGCTTTTGACATTAACTTGCATCTTTCAATTTGACCTTTATGTAGGTTTTTGAGAGGCTTTTAGGCCAAGGTTATTTTGAATGTCTAGAAGCCTTTTTATTGTGTTGGTAAGTTTTGCTCCCCATTTTTAGTGGCAAGATTGGCCTCATTTCTATAGAGACCATTGTGCTAATAATTTATTAGGGGAATTGGGTGTTAATAACACCGATCATCAAATCTATATTTTTGTTGGATTCACGTTTTTTCCTTTTGGAGGCTATTGGGGCAACTAGTTTGGGTTTGTTTTGCTTCTAGGCACATTTGAATTGTTTCAAAAGCTTATTCGCCTAGCTGCAACAACATGTCTACCCCCCTTCAAGTAGCTTGTAAAGAAAGGGTACAAATTGATTTCAAGATACCATTTCAAAGAGATTACACAATTGCTCTTTTCCCAACATCATTTTTAACATGTCTTTTGATTCACATCAAGCACGTTTGAAGTCCTGTGTAAGGCTTGGTGTGGGAGCTTGGCTATTTGTTCTTCCTATCATCCCATGCTTTCACCTGCCTTCAAATGTATTATCTTTTGTGTTACAAACCAAGTTAGGCCTCCCCCATCCTTTGATTTTTGGTTTAACCCATTACATATGTGGCTAGCCATTGAACCCCATGGGGATCCGCCTCCTTCGTTGTGCCCATGGTGGAGAGAAGATTGCATCCCATGATGTCATTTAGGATGCATTTGCATCCATTGCAAAAGATGTTAAGTTTCACATCTTGTGGGAGTAAACCCATGTTCTTCCACCACCTTCTTTTAAGTCCTTTCATTGGTAGGTCAACATTGTTCTATCAGTGGATGACATTCACACATTGGCCGATGTCATTGCCGACCCCATTTGAGTAGACTTGGTATCACAGGCAGGTGAAAGCACATTATTGGTGAACCACTTTTCACCACTTTTCACCCAAAAAAGTTATGTATAACAAGTATAGTAGGTGTGTAGTAAATTGAAATCTTGATGGCATTTTTTGGAAACCCTAAACATTAAAAAAAAACTCTAAAACATGCACGACAACATTTGGAACTCAAAATTCATTTTGAATCAAAGTTAAGTTTGATCCAATGGTTAAATGAAAAGGATTGGATAAAATCAATGTGCGTAAAATATATAACATACATATTTTCAATGGCCATAGGGCTTCATGTTTATGGCATGACACATTACCAAACCAAAGAAAAATGGGTGTTTGCACATTTCAGTGACTTTATATGGACGTTACAATGGTAGCTTTTTATGTATTTCTTAGATACAAGGAAATGAATAAAATAAAATTCATTGAAATAATAAAAAACAATCATTTATTTGAAGCTATCATAATCAACCTTCCAAGAAGGAAAAAAAAAAAAATCAAAATTGTGGATAGCCAATAAGTAATGGACTTTTGAATTTTCACCACACTTTTTGTCACATTTGCAAAATTCAAGGATATGAATTTTTATCTTATAATGTGTTAGTTTTATATGTTTGAACTTTGGGATATTGGATGAATTATGTTATAAAAAATAAATACCCATTCAATGAATGGAATGTGATTTTAATTTATTATGTTATGGAATTTTCAAAATCCCAAAAATTATAATAATTTAAAAATATTTTTAAACATTTAAAAATAATAATTTAAGAGAAATTATTTTACAATTTTTAAAAATGTCTTATAGCATCATGACTTGAAATTGAAAATGGAAAAAAATGTTACTTTCAATATCATCTAAATATTCATATTTTAAGTTAATTTTCAATTACATTAGAATAAAATTTTGAAAATGAATTATAATCTGTCGAAATTGAGGCACCTTAATGTGATTTCACCCAAATTTTAAAAAATAAAATGCCCATTAATAAAATCTTTTCTTTTTTCTTAAAGTAATGCTTTTCCCCCAAAAACAAAGTTTATTATGCATTTATTATTCAAGAAATGCAAAAAAAACACATTTTTTGAATGGATTTTCAACCAAAAATTATAAAATTTTAAATGGTCTTAAATTTTGTTGATGTATATCAATATTTCCCACCAGCAAAAAATTCATTACAAAACTCCACCCATAATTTTAGTTTTGAAATATATTTGTAATTTTTCATATTTGTGATGTATCTTTTTCAACACAAATATATTTCATATGTTCAAGTTTGTAAATGTTAGTTGGAGTTTCTTTTTAAATAAACTAATTTAAGTTTAAAGCTAATTAAATATGATTTAAATGAGTAAAAAAATCCAAGATGTGATGTCCACATGTATTTAAAAAAACTAAATGTAGAAATTGTGTTTTTGTGACTACAATTTTTTGGGGGTGTAGTGTGCTTTCACCTAAATGGTTCTTTCCTACAGGGTTGTTACGACAATGGTTGTTCATGTGAAGGAAGGACTTTATTACGAGCATTACTTAACGGACATGTTTTTTCCACTTGCCATAATAATTTTTGGGTGTTTTCACACAATGCCAAAACGTGGCATTTACTACTACATTTACGACTACAAAACTAGTTGTAGATGTCATTAGTCACTAAAATGGTCATAGTCGTAACCACCATTGCAATTATGCCTACAATTACAAAATATTATTTATATATAATATATAAATAATATATTTGTGTAATAATAAAATATGTATATTTATAATAATATTCTAATATTATATTAATATTTAAACATATTTCAATATATTTTCGAATATTTATTTTACAAAACTTGGCTAAAACTTGTTTAAGTTTGGTTAAATGAAGATAATTTTTTTAAACTAAATGATTTTGATTAAATTTGGTTATATATTTGGCTAAATTTTTATAAATCTCGATATTGAAGTTAAATTTGGTTAAAATTGGTCAAATAAAGTTACATGAAAACACCTAGGCTAAACATGGTTAATGAAACTTCACTAAATTGGAATTGTTTTTGGCAAATAAGGTTTTTTAATGTATTTTGTTGGAATTGAAGCCAACTAAGTTAAATTGAATTAATGAATCTAAATTTGGTTAAACTTGGAAAAATTTAAATGTTGTTAAAGTTGGTTACATTTGGCTAAACTAAATTAACTTACATATGTTAAAATATGTTAGATTAAGTTAAAATATAATATTAGTTATAATAAATTAGGTTATTAAAATAAACTATATAGGCTACTTAAGGTGAACTAGCCTTAAGTGTGTTAAATTAAGATTGGATTAAATTTAAATAAATTAATTTAAATTAAAATAGGTTCAAATTAATTCATATTAAACTAGGTTAATATATTAAACAAAAAATTATTCAGATTAGATTAAATTAAGGTAAATTAAGCTAAGTTAGATTTATAATACAAATTTGACCATGTTGATATATATATTTTAGGTTTTTCTAAAAACTTGTTGAAATAAGGTCAAATAATTATTTTAATATGGTTACATTAGTCATGTAGTTATATTTGTAATCATAATTACCTCTAGTTATAATCATAGTCATATTTATAGTCATAGATTCACAATTATGATTATAGTCGTCAAAATGATACAATTCAATTCCATTTACAACTACATGATTATTTTGCAATAGTTACAACATCAGAAACCACATTACAGTTTTGTAATAGAAACCACATTTTAGCATAGTGTCACTAGTAGGCCAAGAATTTTTTTCATTGATGTGTTAACATGACATGGACAACAAAGGGCATTAAAGCCCTTCCTTTATCAATTTTACGTTCCTTTTTTAGACAAAGAGTGTTGGTGGCATTATTGATAATGCAAGCCACTTCCATTTTAAGGCAAATTATTACTATTAGAGGTAACCCGTGCCTGCAAAGCACAACACGGCACTAAAGCTTTTTAAAATTTTCAAACAATCGGTGTGGTTATATAACCACGGTTCCCAAATTTTCAGGAAAAAAAAGAAAGTTTAAGAACTAGTGTGTTTTTTTACCGGTTTTTTCGTAAAACCTCTGGTTCTTCTTTTGAAAGAATCGGAACCAGTGATTCTTTGATTATGGGGAAAAAAATTCAAAGAACCGGAACCAACACTGGAACCAACCACCATTAGCGGGTTATTAGAAGGGTGGTTTTTACCATTCGTTCTCATGGTTCTCAAAAAATCAATGAACTAAAATATGGAACTAGCTGCTAAACACCAGTTTCCATCAAATCACACTGGGCTAGAGTGATTCAGCACCCGCCGGCGCACCATCCATCCATTGGATGCCTGAACAACGGTTTCCATCGGATCACATTGGGCCAGAGTGATTTAGCACCCACCGGCGCACCATCCATCCACTGGATGCTTGAACTTGTTGTGGATGAACTTGAACCAGTTATAACTGTCACAGACAGACTAATAGACTTGCTGAATTAATATATAAGATAGGGCATGATTTTTCTAGGCTTGGAACTTTATCGAACCTACTTCCCCTTTCTTTAATTACTATGATTCCTACAATTGGTGGAAGTTTCGAAAGTTAGTGGTTCCCTTACCTCCGTGCGGCTCACCTCTTTGGAACTTTTTTGCATGCCTATACTTTGGTCTTTAGTCTTTGGTCTTTGTTTCTTTTTCTTCCTCGTTCTTGGGTTTTTTTTTATAATAAAGTTTGGTTGGGTTTCAAAGAGATATTTCTATTAGTGTTAGAATTGTTTTGTGTTCTTTCTTTGTTTTTCCTAATCTAACTTTGAGTTAGTTGACAAGCCAAATTTTTCCACGATTAGAGTTTTTTTCACTCTTTTATTTATTTTTCTTTTTATCATTAGTGGTTATTTCTATACTACAATTTTTTTTAATGGTGGGATCAAACTCTTTCTTCCCTCCTTGAAATTTTTGACATTATTTTTCATACCACTATATTTCCTTGTACTATGGTGGTACCATTCATTCCACTATGAAAAAATCATGTATGTTGTAACTTATCTATCTAGTTGTAATCTAGTTCTATCAAACATTTTTAAGTTGCATTGAACACAATTTTCTTATAGTGTTCAAGCAACTCCAATCCCTAGTACACGTGTCTTGCCATATGTATTTTAATTCTTCTTGTTATTTTGGCATTAAATGCCTACATTGCGGCTAGTCCATTTTACGTATTCCTTTTCCGTGTTTTACCATAAAAGATTGCACCATCATTTTTTTGCCTTGTCACAGATGGCACTTTTTCAAATGATTGATTAATAGGTCTATTTTGTTGTGAATAATAATGAAGGCCATGGATAATATTATCTATTGATCTTTTTTCTTTTGTTTATTGGCATCTTCTTCATGGATACATTGCATTTTTTGATTTGTTACAACTATTTTTTGTTATCATGTAACATGACGACTCTAACAAATATAACAATTTTGTTAATAAATTGGAAAGGTTTAATTTGTTAACATTAACAATTGCCACATCATCATCACCCAATGTGTTTAATTGAACAATGTTATTGTTAATAAACATTATTCATTCTAAATGGTCTAATTTAAGGAAATTTTAACTTTCCTTCCTTAATTTTAAGGTCCTTGGGAAGCCATAAAACCAAATCTCCTTCTTTAAGAAATTTCAAATGTTTATCATCATTTTGTTGATGTTTCTTCAACATTTAGATACAATTCATCATTTTTCCATCAATAAATTATTTTTCATCCAATAGAACCAAAATTTCCATTTGTATTAATAAGGCATTTTTCACATTTAAAAATATTTTAATGTTATTTTGGCTAGATGGTATCAATAATTCAATGGGTAGCAATGATAATAACCCATACACCAATTCATAAGGACTATGTTGAGTTGTGATTTTATAAGTTGTTTAGTATGCCCACAAAACAATGGATAACATTACATCCCATCCATTCAATTAGCATTCATCAATTTGGTTAATATTGAATGTCCACCAATTGGTCTTTCATGTAATTTGATTATCACTTATTTAGTTTTAGTAAGGTTAGACATTTCTTTAAAATAAGATATGGCCCAATTTGTATTGTTGTTTTATATATATTATATATTAATTCACTACGTCTGTCAGTGTGTCTGTCTATCTGTAAAACCTGATTTCCCCAACAACATGACAATTATTACCACTACTTTCTAGGGCAGTTAATTGTGGTAAATAATCAAAAAAAAGAATTTTTTTACCATGGCATTTAAAATTTTGTTTGACCTTGGTTACAACAATAATAATATAATGAAAGTAAATAAAGTAAATGAGTTGTTACATAAGCAAAGGCAAGTAAGTAATTACGTAAGTAAAAGGTAGTAAGTTAAACCAAGTAAAAATAAAAGTGAAGTAAACTTAAGGTAATAAGTAGCCTAAGTAAGTCATGGGGTAGTATGAGCCCTAGAAGACTTTTGCAACA
>Ga0209611_10012964_pt1 | contig 11579 bp, 4 predicted proteins | sample S1TSphgellanicum_3_FD_187693 | JGI IMG/M metagenome (GOLD analysis project Ga0209611, IMG submission 187693) | Host-associated microbial communities from peat moss isolated from Minnesota, USA - S1T2_Fc - Sphagnum magellanicum MG (SPAdes) (version 2) | ecosystem: Host-associated > Plants > Peat...
GTGCAGGCCCGTGTGAGTGACTAAAGCTTGTCAACTCTTCCTAGTCCCATCCCGGAGCTCCAACCCGCCCCTCTACCGCTCAAAGGGTTGTGAGCTAGGGAGCGTGCCCCGACTCCTCCTTATTCCGCTGCTTTCTACTTGGGCTCACATTTGAGTCCCTTGAGGAGTTGGGGGTGCGTCAAATGGCAGGATGGTAGAGCGTAGCATAGTAGGGCGTAGGACATCAAACGGCAGGACGACAAAGTGCAGGACAGCAGGGTGAAGGACGTTAAGGTGGCAGGATGGTAGAGTGCAGGGCACAAGACGAAGGACACAAGACTGACGTCCAACGGAAGTTAGATGGAAGTTCGACAAATATCGGTCGGACGTCGGTCAGATGTCAATTGGACATCGGACGGAAGTCAGACGAAAGTTCGATGAAAGTCTGACGGACATCGGATGGAAGTCCAATGGACGTCGGACAGACGTTGGACAGGAGTCGAATAGAAGTCCGATGAACATCAGACGGAAGTTTGACGAAAGTCTGACAAAAGTTCGACGATAGTCCGACAGCAATCTAACAAATGTCGAACGAACGTCCGACAAAAGTCCAACGGAAGTTCGACGAAAGTTCGACGAACGTCGAACGGGCAGAGCTCAACCATTGTTGCTGCAATGGCAAGTGGCGGCACTGCATTACAGTTCCTAGCAACGCAATGTTGCGGCGAGGTCGGCAGCGCGCTACAACCCTGGCCAACGTTACGTTGTAGCATTTTGTTTTGTTTTTTTTATTCGAAAACTTCGAGAGAAAAAGAATGGGAGAAAGAGAGAAGTTTTAAAACCTGTTGTCTAGTGTTCCGACTTTGTTGGTTGTAAGAATGTAACACCCAAGCTCCCTCCAGTATTAACGCAAGCTCCCTCGGGTTGCAACAGCACCAACACCTTCCGGCAACAGTAGTAACAACAACAATAACTCAAGAACTTACAAGCAAAAGAAATCTGTGACTTTCAACATGAAGCACAAAAAGTGAAGTTTTTCTAGAATTGAGTTGCAAAGAAAGAAGGAAATGAAATGTATGTAAACGGTGGCCGTGCAATGGCCACCATGAGCATTTAAAAATCTTAGCTTATTATGGAGGAACTCTCTTGACAAAGGAATTCTAGAAAAACTAAAGGGAGAAAAAAAAAGGCTTGGCCTTTTATACTATTGCCAAACAACTAAAACCCTAAGTATCGAATAACGTATAGTCGCCTAAGACCGTATGTTAACCCGAAAAACGCACATGGGCATGCCCGTAACTAGCCATCATGTATGAGGCCATGTACGGGCATGACATGAAGTACCTAATATTTAATTAGATATTAGGATTTAAGTTTAGGGTATGGGTTAAATTATAGGCTTTAAAATATAGATTATAAGTATTAAATAGGTTAGGATTTACAATAGGATTATTTTAGGTTTTACATTAGGTTTTGTTTAGATTTTAAGGTTTAAAGTTCCAATTTGTAATACATAACTAATTATAACTTAAGTACACTTAACATTTAATGTCCATGTTGATTTAAATAATGACTTAGAAATATAATTAAAATGATAGATTAAGTATTAGGTTATAAATTTTAAGTTAAACAATTATAGGTTATGAACTTTAAAGTATAAATCACAAACCTTAGAGAGGTTAAGATTTATTATTGGTATATACTACGTTTTATGTGTAAATTTTAAGGTTAAAGTTCCAATGTTAAACACACATATAGTTACACTTAATTACACTTAACAATTCATTTGCAAATAAAATAAAATAATGACACATAAGTATCATCAACATTGTGTTCGTATTACATTAAATAATAACCTATAAATATGAATAAATTTAAAATTATAAGTTAGGTCCTAAATTAAACGTGTAAAAAGTCACACAAATTAACACACATGTAACAAAATATTTAACCAAAAGAAAACACCTAAAGATCTATAAATGCAACCTATCATTTCTTTTATAAATATTGTAAATACCAAAACAATGTTAAATCAACCAAACATTGAACCAAATTAACAAATCAAGTTTCATTTATACCAACTTTTACTTTAAAAGTAAATAAACCAAAACATTTACAAATTAACAAATCAACCTCCTCCAATAAAAACTCTTCAACCTATATCATTTCATTCTTCAACATATTCAAACTTGACATTTTACAAATGCAAAATCATTATTGTTCTTGCTCCTATTCCAACTTTATTGCTACTTTTTCAACAAATAAAGCTCAAGAACATAAGTAAAATTAAAAACACATAAAAAAAACATTAAAATTAAAATTTTAAAAAAATTCTTATAACAAATTTTATTTATTTTTGACTCAATCGTTACCATCGCCTAAACAAATCAACATAAAAAAACTGATGATTAAACACATGCATGCACACACAAACCTTCACGTGCTCACCTTTGCCATCGCTTTTTCACCAACATTGACCATTCCAATCACTCAAAAAAAACACACAAGGAAGCACCTTTGCTACAATTGTTGCCCAAACTAATGAAAACACCAACTTGGTGCACTCATTCATTAATTTAAAAATAACCAATGGCACATTGTTGTTGCCATTTTTACCATCTTGCAAATAATGCACATATAAACTCGATGGTTATTCTTCAAAAAAAAGAAGAAAAAAACCCCAAAAAATATTTCTAACACCATTGTTGCTTTTTTGAAGACTTGGCATAACCATCATTTAGAAACAAAACAAATTAAAAAAACCTTCGATGTGAACACTACAGTCACCATAACAAAATACATGGAAATTCAATGTTTCATCAAAAGCCTAGTATGACAATTGTTCGAAAAAAGAAAGATTAAAAAAAAAATTGATTCCATCACAACCATTTTGCATATGCACAATCAATATTGTTAAATCTTAGTATTCCCATCATTCAAAAACAAATATCTTTTTTTAAAACAAAAACCTCTAATGCCTTTGCCATGATCCTATAAACAATGCACATAAAAACTTTGTTGAAACACAACATTTTTAAGCACTACCATAATTCTTTTTCTTTAACCAATGAAATTGGTCAAAAAATAACAATTTTGAGCAATGGTCACTTTGTCACTTTAAAACAAATATCTTTTTCTAAAACAAAAACCTCTAATGCCTCTGCCACGATCCTATAAACAATGCACATAAAAACTTTGTTGAAACACAACATTTTTAAGCACTACCACAATTCTTTTTATTAACCAATGAAATTGGTTTAAAAAATAACAATTTTGAGCAATGGTCACTTTATCAAAGTGACATTTTGGACATATCGATTTTGACATGGCTAACTTGAAAAGGGGGTTTTTGTTTAATCAAGAAGTGGACATTTTGACTATCAAAAGTTATTTTGACTAGGTGTTTATGCATCTAGGCATTTAAGTGTTTAGGTGTACAGATGCCTAGGTGTCAAGGTTTGCAAGCAGGAGGCACCACATTGTTATTTATAATGAAATCTATCTACCATTAATATGTAAACAATAATGTTTTAAACCCAACTTAACCTAACTCACCCCAGGTTGACCTAAGTTAATTTAGGTCTAGCCTTTGCTAACATAGGTTAACCTATACTAACTTAAGCATTCTTAACCTAAATGTAGGCATATTTACCATAAACTAACATAGACTTATATTAGAGTATAGTAGGCTAAACTTAATTAAATTAAGCTAAACACAATTGTTTAGGCTAAATTTGGATAAATTTCAGCTAAATTAGAATATTGAAAATAAACTTGAATAAATTTAAGCTAAATTAGAATATTGAAGATAAACTTGGATAAATTTAAGTTAAATTAGAATATTGAAAATAAACTTGGATAAATTTAAACTAAATTAGAATATTGAAGATAAATTTTGCAAAACATGGCTATTTAGATTAAACTTAACAAAACTTGGCTAAACATGACTATTTAAGTTAAACTTGGTTAAACTTGGCAAAATTTAAGAAAACTTAAATAAAGTAGGCTAAACTAAGATATTGAGGCAAAACTTAGCAAAGCTTGGCAAAGCTTGCTTATTTGGGTTAAACTTGGCAAAATTTGACAAAATTTGGCTATTTAGATCTTGACATAACTTGGCAAAACATGGCAAAATATGGCTATTTAGGTTTAAATTTGGTTAAAATTGGCAAAACTCGGCAAAAGTTCGTTATCTATGTTAAATTTGGTTAATCATGGCTATTTACGTTAAATTCGGCTAAACTTAGCAAAAATTTGATTAAACATGGCTATTTAGGTTAAATTTGGCTATCCATGGCAAAACTTGGCTATTTAAGTTAAACTTGGCAAAACTTGTCAAAACATGGCTATTTAGGTTAAATTTGACTAAACATAGCAAAACATGGCTAAACATTGTTATTTGGGTTAACTTATCAAAACTTGGCTATTTAGGTTAAATTTGGTTAAACTTGGCAAAACATGATTATTTAGATTAAACTTGGCTAAACTTGGCAAAACATGGCAAAACATGGTTATTTAGGTTAAACTTGGTTAAACTTGGCAAAATTTGGCTAAACATGGCTATTCAAATTAAACTTGGCAAAACTTGACAAAACATGGCTATTTAGGTTAAATTTGGTTAAACTTTGCAAAATTTGGTTAAACATGGTTATTTATGTTAAACTTGGCAAAATTTAACAAAATTTGGTTAAACATGGTTAAACATGGTTATTTATGTTAAACTTGGCAAAACTTAACAAAATTTGGTTAAACATGGTTAAATATGGTTATTTATGTTAAACTTAGTTAATCTTGGCAAATCTTAGCAAAATTTTAATTATGTTAAATTACAATATTGAGCCAAAACTTGGCAAAACATGGTTAGGTTTGGCAAAACTGACCTAAATTAAATTAGGGTATTGAGGCAAAACTTGGCAAAAATTTGGTTAAACGTCGCTATTTAAGTTAAACTTAATTAGACTTGGCAAAATTTGGATGAATTAAGTTAAACTAAAGTATTGTGGCTAAACATGATTAAACATGGCTATTTAGATTAAATTTGGTTAGACTTGGAAAAACTTAAATAAATTAGCCTAAATTAAGATATTGAGGCTAAATTTGGGTAAACATGGTTACGTAGTTTTAAATTAACTAAAATTGGCAAAACTTGGAAAAATTACATTAAATTAGGGTATTGAGGCTAAATTTGGGTAAACATGGTTATGTAATTTTAAATTAACTAAAATTTAAAAAACTTGGGAATATTACGTTAAATTAGGTATTGAGGCTATATTTGATTAAACATGATTATTTTTAAATTAAACTTGGCTAAACTTGTCAAAATTTAAATAAATTAGGCTAAAATAGGATATTGATGTTAAACTTGGCTAAATTTGGTTAACATGGTTACTTAGGTTTAAACTTGAATATATTTGGCAAAATATGGTAAAACATGGCTAAATTAAATTTAGTTTTAGTTAAATTTGCTTCAATTTGGTTAATTTGGTTTTTTTTTGGAAACTAGTTAAAATTGGCTAAACCAAGCTAAACTAAGTTGCTAGGTTAAAATTGAGATATTTAAATTAAGATAAATTATATTAAATTATGTTAAATTGGGCCACATTAGGTTAAATTAAACTAAACTATGTAATTTATGCTAAATTAAACTAAATTAAATTAAAGTAAGTTAAATTGTGTTAAAGTAGGTCAATAAAAGTTATGGTAAACTAAATTACATTACTTAAGCATTTGTTTGTCCATTTCAAATTAAATTGAATTTGGTTATTCTATTTTTAATTCAAATATTGTTTCAATATGAATACATTAGTTGTGTAGTCATATTCTTAGTCATAATTACTTTTAGTCCCAATTATAGTTGTATGTATAATCATGTAATCATAATTTTGAACAAAGTCATTAAAATGGTAGTGATTAAAACTACATATGACTACATGACTATGTTTGGACATTAGTCGCAAGATGTCATAGTCATAAAAACCACATTTTGGTGTTGTGCAATTTGCAACACCTACAACTTTCAAAAATCATTACTAACTTTACATTCATCCACTACCACTACTTACAAATCCAACCAAACTAAACACAAAATGTTTTCAACAATATATATCTATATATATCACTAGAAAAAATTGAAGTAAATGACAAAATAAACACAAAACTATTAAGTAACTAAATCAAATTAAAAATTGTCTTAATTAATTATATGATAAAAACACACCACCATTCTTTTAATCATTTTGGAAATCCTGCCCAACTTGAAAATAATAGACCCACCAAAACCCCAACCCTCACCCCAAGCCAAAACTCCAAATCAAATTCCAATTCAACATTGAACCGCATATTTTAATATGAATAGTTCAAAACCCAAACCACTTCAGCTTGTGTAAATAGTTCCATTGTTAACCATTTCCAATAGTGTGAAACACAACTTTTTCAACAAAACCTTAATATGTCACAATGTTAAATATGGTTGTAATGAACTACCACTCATTAGTGCATTGTCATGGATGAATGGTGCATTGATGGGATTTTTTTGGTCCATGTGTTCACCAAGGTGGTTGGAAAGTTAACTTCATTTTCTTTCCCTTTTTAGCCTTGATTTCAGTTTTTGATTTGGATTTTTTTTTTTTCCCCACCCCCCATCCAATTATTTTTTCCTTTTGAAACTTGTCCCGCACCCACCTATTCTCACTTACCTATCCCATTCACCCCCACCTACCTACTCACTTATACATTTAAATTCAAAATAAATTCTTTCACACCTGCTTATTCACCTATATATTTAAAATGTGACACTTTTATCCCCACCTACTTACCTCCTCAACCCATTTATTTACCTACCTACCCACCCATATATTTATTTACCTACCTTTCCACCTTCTTGCATATTATTACCTTTTTAGGTAAGTACCTACCAAACCCCACCTACTTGGTTGCACCGACCTATATGATTGCCATTCCAATAGACCTCACAATTGCCAAAACAATGAAGAAAAATAAATGAAGGTATTACATAAAGCTTGAACTTGTTCATTGAAACAATATTTAAAGGCATGAATAAAATATTTGTGATTGCATGTATAAGGGTATTGTAGATATACATTGATTTGAAAGATTATGTTTTAGGGTGTTTTGAAGGTAGTACATAAAGTTTTAAAAATCTAGATCATGTGAATTAAATTGTCAAAGGATGTTTTTCATTATTATGAAGGTATTGCAAATTTAATGTAGATGTCCAAGGAACATAGAATTTCACCTCAACTTTGGTGCATATAATGCATGTTGTATTTAGTTCAATTAAACTACTAGGTCTAGATTTAGTAAATTTGATTTGCTTATTTTAGTGGTGTAATTTAAACAATGTGGATTAGATCTATAAATATTATGTTCATATAATTATTTATGTTGTTTAACTCTATGGTCAACATGATGAAGGTATTACTTACACACAAGACCTTTGGTGTTGGATAGAATCAATGTCAACATGATAAGGGTATGGCACAAAATTATTAAGCTTTGGGTGGATAATAATGAGGGTATTGCCTATACAGTAAACCCTTGGTATTGAAATGTGAATGATGTTCAACATGATGAGAGTATTGCACACAATGATGAAGGTTGGGAGGATTAAGATCATAGTATTTCCTACAAACTAATAGTTAGAAACATGGGTGTATGAAGGTATTGTTAATTCAAGAATAAAATTAAAATCCCAAATAACTAGGGCATCAAACACCAAAAAAATTTGAAAAAAAAACCCCATTAACCTTCTTAGGAAGGTGGGGAAGGTTCAAAAAGGAAATAGTTAAATTGTCACTTTGGGGAGGAACAAATAATATAGCTAATTGCAATTCCTCATCTAGTGTTTGAATTGGAGCAATTTTTTTTATGAACCAACATTTGATTCAACTTGATCCTCTAACATAGATGTCATTAATTCATTTGTTGCACCATGCACTAGTCCATCAATTGTCACCAAAATTATCCCATCCATGGTTGGTGGAGGTTGAATCTTTTCCAACCTTGTGTGAGGTGCCATTCTAATCAATTTAACAACAATTAACAAATTCAACAACAATGACAATAACCAAATTCAACAAAAACAATACCCACTGTAATCCTAAACACAATGCATTACAAAAAAAATGTAAAATTTAATTGTTCATATTAAGGCTTATAGTTGAGGAGGACAATACAAGCAAATGAGGTGGAGAAACAAAATAAACACAAAAAACCAACAAATTAGGACAAAATAAAAAAAACAAAATAATAAAACCACACATAAACATGGAAACATAAAGATTACTTTTAAAAAAAAAAGATAAATTTAAAAAAACACAAAAAGGAAAAAAAACACAAAAAATGATTTATTTTTTTTGAAAAAGTAGAGAAACCAAATATTAAACAAAAAAAAAATTTAAGAAGGAGAAAAAAACAAACAAAAACTATAAAAAAATGGCAAAAAAACTGAAGTTGGTCTAGTGTGCAAACAATATCCTCATCATGTTGAGATTGATTTCCTTTCTACTACTTGTTGAGTCCACACACACTTCACTCCTCTCCACTATACTCCATGCACACAATTCACATTTCTACAAGCTAACAACCTTTGTTATTATTGAACTTTTTTCCTCTATGACTTACCAAGAGTAAAAACACTATGTGACCTAAAAAGTTCTTATTGCTATAGAGCTCCTCCTCCTTCACACACATATGAAAACCAAACACAAAAAAAAAAAAAAAAAAAAAAAAAAAAAAACACAAAAAACAAAAAAAGTAAACACAATACAAATGGAAAGAGGAAGAAAACAAGAACATGAGAAAATGGTGAAATGAAAAGTGGAAGAATACAAGAAAGTGAGAGAAAATGATGAATGGAAAAGGGGAAACAAGAGGGAGGAGAAAAGGAGGGAGGTAAGGGGTAGGTAAGAAGGGGGTTTAAGGGGTGTGGGAAACAAAAAAATAATAAAATTGTTGGGGTTGGGGGCATGGGAAAAAAATCACAACTTCACCCCAAGCAAGACCTTGTCTTGAGGTTTAGGTTGGGTTTCATCCCATCCAAAAAATCTGTAAACAAGATTTTTTGGATGGTGCATTGGTGGGTGTTGGATCACTCAATTTGCCATTAAATATAGCATTTTAAGGTAAAACTTCAAAATGTACACCCATTGCATGGATGCTGGTCCCCTATGGTAGTAAGGTGCAATTAAAAACAAAACATTGACATGACATAGTAATAAAGACATGAATATTGTCCCATGTTTTCTTATACCTACCAACTTGGTGCCATGAAAAGCTCATGGATACTATGCACGTGTTCCCTTCCTTGAATTGTTTGTTTGTTTTGTTTGTCATGTTGAGATCTCCCAAACCATAGTGCCTTCTATTGTGCTCTTGGTAATGTTGGAAAGCTTGCAATGAGAAAAGGTGCACCATGGTGGTTTCATAATGTTTAGACTTACAATGTAAGAGTTATTGAATATTGAACAATTAAAAAAAGTAAAATCTAACAAAATTATTAAAAAAAAGAAAAAAGAAAAATTATGGTGAAATTTTGGTACTTTTGGAAAACCTTTGATGATTTCTTGAAGTCAAATTTTTAATTTTTAGACCTAATATGGGGAAGATATTGAATTTTGAATAAATTTTGTCATTTCAAATAAATTTAAACTTTAAAATATATTTTTTGCAATTGAGCTTTATTGTCATGGACTTGTTTGCCCTTGAAGAGGTTACATAGTCATGGAGTCATTTGTGGTACATGTTTACAACTAGTCAAAAGATTAACCTAAATGAACAATATAATTTTACATAAATTGGTAGTATGCCATGATCATAATGCACTCAAGACTCCTTTCATCCATGATTTTAGGGTAAGCAAAGGATATACTTTAATTCATGCCATGATCAGTTTTTCAACCACAATGGATGACCACTTTAGTTAGTTGGTCAATTAACCTTGAGAATGGTTCTTTGTTTTGGGGGATCAAAGGGGGGAACACACACATAACACACCTCCTTTCTCCAACAAATTAGTGGGCTCCATAGACACCACTTGCACACATCCAATGAAATGTTCTATAGTTTGGATCAAATATAACACATAATGGTTAGATAGTTTGTTGGAAATGAAGGTTAGGGTTATGTATGGCAAACCCAAAAAAGACCTCTATTGCATCAACAAAACCATCCTCAAAATATCATTGGAATTAAATCATGTTTCTCTTTAATACATACACACAAAACAACATCATTTGAAAAGCCACATGGTGGCATCTAATGCATTACCCAAAAACAAAAGGTAAGCTAAAGAAGTCAAAGTCCATCTAAAGCTCAATGCAATGGGTAATGCCCAAAGCATCAATTACCTAGTCACCAATTAAGGCTTTACCCTAGAGAAAGAAACCAATGATACAATCAATGCTCAATGGGTACCTAGTACTACTACCTAGTACCCTCACCTATCCTCAAAACAGCATCAAACTAATAAATCACTAGCTAATAGCCATGTATATCAAAAGCAGCCTTTCATTTTTTGGCGAAATTTTTAAAAAAAAAGAAAAAAAAGAAGTGTTTTTTCAGGTTTTCAGTCATCAGAAAAAAGGAAAAAAAAATTGTTTTAAATCACCCGATTCATATATTGGTTTTCATTGTATATCCAGGAATATACTAGAAGAATGATTAAAGATTTGTACTTTATTTATGGTTTATAGCCAGATTTGGCTAAATCTTTCTTTCTAGGAATGCTCGCCATTTCTTCTACATTTTCCTATGGATGATTGCCACTTTGGCTACAAACAAAAAATCCTTTCTCCCCCCCCCCAAAAAAAACACAATGATCAAAAGTTCAAACATCTCTCCAAAGTTCCAGTGTTTTTTTTATTGGCGAATTTTTTTCGCAAAAATTGGACCTGAAAATAATGATTTTGACCAATGTAAAGGATTTTTCATGGGAAAAATGGTCCAAATTGGCCAAATTTCGAAAATTAAAAAAAAAATTCAAATTGCCAGATTTCTACAATAAGGTCCTGTAGGTAGCCAAGAATATAGAAGGATCCTAGTTTTTTTTTCTACTTTCATATCTGGCATGTAGCCAGAATTGGCTAAAATAGTTTCTGGATGGTCGCCACCTTGGCTACATCACAAAATCCTTTTAAAAAAAAACCCTGCTCCAAACACAGTATCAAAACCTTAATGATTGGTACAAAATTGTGTACACGAATACAACCCACATTTATTAAATTTGTACATTTGAGTACCTCACTAGATACCTAGTAGGTAGTACCAGGTAGGTAGGTACATAATAACCTCGGTATTACTAGCTAGGTAGGTACATAATAACCTCGGTAGTACCAGGTAGGTAGGTACATAATAACCTCAGTAGTACTAGGTAGGTAGGTACATATAACCTCGGTAGTACCAGGTAGGTAGACACATAATAACCTCATAATTTTTACTACCTAGTTACTAGTACATATTTGTGTTGTGTGGAAATAAAATAAGCTTTTTTGAAAAAATTAAATTCCTTTGGTTTTCAAAAAAATTTAGTATACTAAAGTTTCCACCCCAATCTTCTCATTTTTCCACATTTGTTTTTTTTT
>Ga0209611_10012966_pt1 | contig 11578 bp, 9 predicted proteins | sample S1TSphgellanicum_3_FD_187693 | JGI IMG/M metagenome (GOLD analysis project Ga0209611, IMG submission 187693) | Host-associated microbial communities from peat moss isolated from Minnesota, USA - S1T2_Fc - Sphagnum magellanicum MG (SPAdes) (version 2) | ecosystem: Host-associated > Plants > Peat...
TATATATAAATAAAAGTGTGCTATAATCGAGTTTTTTTTTTTTCGAAAGATTTTTTTTCAACAGACAGAATATTTGGCCAAAATTTAGCAAAAATTGCTAGATTTCTATTCATGGTTCAAGTAGATAGCCAAAAATGTAGAAGTTGTGTTTTAAGAAATTTGCTTTCATATTTAGCTTGTAGCAAAATTTGGCTAGATCTACTTGTGGGTCATTTCCAATTTGGCTATGTCATAAAATTGACCCGAAAAAAAACATTTGCGGGCTGGTGACATGCAAGAACCTATGGTCTAAATATGGCAATTTTAACCTTTCTACTGAAAATATGGTGTGGCTTTGGCTGATTTTTTTTTTAAAAAATTTAAATTCCCATTTTCCAAAAAAGCCGCATTTTATTTTTTTTGGGTCACCGAGTGGTGAATTTTGGCCACCCAAAATTTTTTTAATTATTTTTTTAAAAAATAAAAATTCCATTTACTTATTTAAAAATCCGATGAATACCTTTGATTTATCATATATTAGTATGGTAATCATATAGAAATTCCCCCAAAAACATTAGAGCCAATTGGATCTGTGGGTGGTTAAGGGTTTAGGGTTTAGGCACAATTGGATCTATGGGTGGTTAAGGGTTTAGGGTTTAGGCACAATTGGATCTGTGGGTGGTTAAGGGTTTAGGGTTTAGGCACAATTGGATCTATGGGTGGTTTAGGGTTTAGGTGCACATTAATTTGATCTTGGGTGGTCGGTCATAGCTCATAGCCGATTGAAGCAATAGGAAGCTCGTGGGTTTGCTCAAAGAGTTTCTCAATAAGGGACACAAGCAATGGACAAATGTCTTAAAAGGGGTTTGGTGTGTGTCTTGTGTTGTTGTGTTTGGTGTTCCGGAGCCAAAGTTGAGTGAAGATCAAGTTTTTGCTGAAACTTGAGAAGCTCGATCATACATGATTTTTGAGATAACAACGAACACGACAAGGTTTTGATCTAGGGCTCTGAAAATACAAACTTGCTTTTGTTGACGAACATCATCAAGCCTATATAGACGCCAAAGTGGTTGGGGCTCATGGCCTCTTTGCAAGTAGTTGTTGTGTAGTTTTGATTCACCATTTGGTCATGTTAACATGCACAATGTAGTGTAACACATTGAACACCCATTATTGTAGTTTAGTAGACTCATGTTATTTCCCATTGGTTTCGATGTTTCAAAGTTCCCAATTGTGATCATTTCATCATAGTGGATAATAATTGGGAATTAAAATTGAAAGGGAAACGTTTGGATGAAAAAGTCACTTCCATATTCGCCCATATTGAAGTCATTACTATGTTAATCACATTCACTACAACTTCATCCATATTGTCCTTCCCATCCCTCCCAAAAAAAACAAAAAAAAAACTTCAGCTTGACATAATTAAGGATGATTGTCATCCAATCACCAACCATGTTGTATGAAATCAATGAAGGCCATTGTAGTTCAAATCATAAACATCTTGTATCAACTAAATCAATTAAGATGTACACATGACAAAATGTACCTATATACATCCTACCATTCGACAATTTACCTAAAAATGTTAACCACGCAAGGCTCATCATGTTAATGGGAAAAATTTAGAGAAACTAAAGGGGGTTCTTGATTGAATAATCTAGTTGATGTAAGATTTAGATTTCAAATTTTGTGAATTTTGTGAGTATGCATAATAACAATAATAAAAGTGAATTTTGTCTTATGTCAATAAACTAAGAGCTACTTAAATATGGCATTATTTCCAATGGTGGGCTTTTATTAGTTGTGTCAATGGAAATAAACTCAATTTTTGTTTTTTCTTTTCCAAAGCAAGACAATTGATTTTCAAGGGTTAGATGAAATTAAATGCTTTAATCTCAACTTCTTCACACAACACACAAAGGTGTCAAATGGATCAATTCACTAACCACTATGGGGGAAACACCTCTCAAAATCAATAATACTTCATTCACCATTCAAGAGAAATACCCTCAATATATGAAACATTAGGTTTTCTCTTTGCATGTGTGCATTGGGAGAAAGAGGAAACCTTGCTACAATTCACACAAATACACTTAAAAGCAAGAGACAAATGACACTATAAACCAAACAAACAACACAAACAAAAATAATAACCCCCTCCCCTTTCCCTTTGTGAGCCAAATAAAACAACACCAAAGCCAAAAAGGGGGAAACACTCGCATGTTTGCACCCACATAAAAATATTTGAAACAAACATTCTTACAAACAAACAAGCAAACCCGACACACCATAAAATCTTACACAACCAAAACATGAAGTCACTAAACACTTAAGCATATAAGACACTTCTACTTGTTGGCAAAATAAATAAATAAATAAATAAATAAATAAGTAAATAAATAATCCAACAATATATGTGATGAAAAAAGGAATAAATCTTTTACAAGCAAAACTCATTAAACTAGGGTAGGGACACTAGCTATCTTTGTTGGCCTTGCATACTACCAAGGCAATTAGGATATTGTGTTTAGATTCATTATAGAGTATAGTAGCTAGCTTAAGGGATTTTGGCCCTTAGGTCATAGGTCTATTTTTATAGGAGTATTTTTGAAAGGATGATATTTTGGCTTGTGTTGAAACTTGAGATTTAGTAGTTATAATAGAGTTATAATAATATCTTGAAAGATTTTGATTTTTTTTTGGGAGGATTTTTTTGGTGAAAATTAGGTATATTTTTTGTATGGTGAAATATTTGAGTTTCCATAATTCTTCTTCTTTTTCCTTAAGATACTTTTTTTAAAAATGTAAATGGCAAGGCCATGGTGTGATTACACACCCCTTGTTTTCTTACATTATGTAAAATCCTATACCCTAATTGCACATTACTTACTTTGTGGAATGTAAAGTAGTTGTATCATTACCATATAGGTTGTTGTGTCCTAATGAAGATGGTCATTTTGAATTGTTAACTACACTATCTCCAATGGTAATTGACAAGTTCATTAGACTTGGTCCAACATGAAGTCACAAGAAATTGTAGCAAATTTTTTTTAAAAAATAAATAAATAATAAATAAATATATTTATTTGTTCAATTTTTAAATTTTATTGTCTAATTTTTTCTTTGAAACATCAACCTTTTGCGTGCCACCGAAATGGCACCTTAGATATTGTACCTACAAGTAATGTTCGGTGCTTCCTTTGTTGAATATTTAATAAAATTACTGACATATTTGTCATTACCTTCTTGGAAGGAAAACATGTCTCAAAGCTAAATAAGACCCAGTTAAGAACTCGGTAGTTAAGTGGGAGCTTTCTCTACATTACTTAACATGAGTTAGCAACCACATGATTCTTCTTAAAATAATGGTATGTTCAACACCTTTTCCGGTTAGTTAGTTAGTAAAAAAAATTTAAAGCCTTAACATTAATCAACATTAGGATTAGGCTTATTTTACCCTTAACAAGGTTTAGACATCTTAACCTAAGACAAATTATAATTAATTTAAGACAATTTAGCTAATTGTTTACAAAATCTTGACAAAGGAGAAAGTTATGCAATCTGATTAAATTTTAAGCTTTAAAATTAATCGATATTAGGGTTAGGGTTACTTTTAATCTAATAACCTAATAACATGTTAACCCTAATAACATGTTAGTTATACAACCCTTTAAGATGACAAATAAAAGAGTTGTTGGAAAAGGAACATGAATGAGGTAGGGCCATGGTATTATTTATTATTAATTCCTTATCAAATTCCATATCATTCCTTTTTTCTTTGATTTTTTTTTTTTTTTTCTTTTTTTTTTTTTAAATTTTTTTTTTTTTTTTTTTTTTTTTTTATATTTTTTTTTTTTTTTTTTTTTTTTTTTTTTTTTTTCACTTGTGTTTTGCAAAGTTATTTTTTGCACTTTATTTTTTTTAAAAATTATTTTATTTTATTTTGCATGTTATCATATTTTAAATTGTCTTTTTTCTTCCCAAAAAAAAGACATTATTCCATCATCAAATTGTTATCTATATATATATATATATATATATATGTATGTGGGTTAGTTGTAGGTTTTATATTTTTGTTGATCCACTTTCAATTAAATGAATAAATATTTTGGTTATGATTTATGACTTATAAATTAATTTTTAATGTTTTGTTGTAGTTTGCTTGCAGTTAAATGAATATTTTGATAGTCTAGATGGGTTGGTTGTAAAATAATAGATTATTTAGTTATTTATTTATTTTTGGGTCTACCAAGTTTACTTTGCCAAATCAAATAGTTTTATATTTATAAATAAATATAATTATATAAACACTTTTTAAATAGTAGATAAAGAGAAAGCCATTAAAATAGTAAATAATAAAGAGATAGATAAAGTAGTAAAAATAGTAAACCCCCAAAAAAAGAAAAAAAACATATCTAGATAGATTTTTTTTTTCAAAAAGTAAATAATAAATAGAAAATAGGTAGAATTTTTATTTTTTTTAAAATAAAGAAATAAATGGAGTTTGTATAGCTAGTTTTTGTACAAATTGTTTATTTATTTATTTGTTTGTTCCATTTGCCAAAAACTTGCAAAAACAAAACTCTTGTTGTTTTTGTGCTGTGCTTTGTTTGTATTTTTTGGAGGTGCTCGCTCGAGGGAGACGACGAGACGAGAGAAGAGACGGACTCTAGAGACTCGAGAGAAGGGACGACGCGAGGAGAGAGAGAGAGAGAGAGAGATGGAGTGCAAGCGAGGTTTGCAGCTTTTGGCAGGTTTTAGACCAGCGCAGGATACTGTGGTTTCGATAGTCCAGATCTGGATGTTGTAGCAGCAGCAGGACGCGGAGGAGAAGGGATCGAGCGAGCTTGGCTTCCTTATTAATAAGCCTCTTTGCAGCAAAACTCTCCATGTGCACAGAGAGACACAGAGATATAGAGAAAGAGAGAGAGAGTGTGTGTGTGTGTGTGTGTGGGGAGAGGGGCAGACAACATAGGTAGCAGTTGAAGAAGAGGTGGCCATATCTTGTTGTATATCTCGATGAGCTCTCTCTTGATCTGTGGTAGAGAAAGAGTGAGAGAATAATGTGAGAAAGAGTTTCTTCGTCAAGAACGAACCCTCGAGAGTTGTTGAAGTTTTACGCGCGCGCGCGCACAGAGGGGCAGATAACAAAACTAACAGGTGAAGAAGAAGGGGCGGTCATATCTTGTTGTATGTCTCGATGAGCTCTCTCTCTTTGATCTGTGTAGAGAAAGAGTGAGAGAATAAGGTGAGAAAGAGTTTCTTCGTCAAGAACTAACGATCGGAAGTTGTTGACGTTGAGAGAGATAGGCAGACACGCTGAGGATCTTGCAACAGGAGTGAGAGAGAAGATGAGCACGGAGAGAAGTCACGGCAGGAGCTTGTTAGAGAATGTTTTGCGAGAGAAGAGCAATGCCGTTATGGTGGCTGTGAAGGGGTTGGATAAGGGCTTTGGGAGAGGAGGAGCTCGGGAGCTTGGAGCTTCGTCATCGTCGTCGTCTTTGTCTTCCGAAGGAGCTGCTGCTGCTGCGAAGATTTTCAGCTTGGACAACTCCGCGTCGTCTTCTTCTCTGTCGTCGTCGACATTGAGCTACGGGAGGAGCTCTTCTTCCTTCACTGGCAGCGCCGCCAGCACAAGCAGTGCATGGAGAGAAAAGGATATCGGGAAGGGGAGGGAGAGTGGGGGGAGCCTTTCGTATGTGCAGAGTCCATCGTCGTCTATCGATTTGTCGTCGTCTTCTCCTTCCTTCAAATCAAGTCTCAGCAGCAACAACAGCAACTACTACGGTGGTGGTAGTAGTGGTTCTTCTCAAGAGCCGAGAGAGAGCGAGACAGGTGAGAGAGAAAGAGACATAGCTGCTGCAGAAGACAAGGACGCAGAAGAAAGCAGCAGCACAAGAACAGCCGCCGCGGCGCAGCTGGAAACAGCAACACAAGATGAAGATGACGAGGGGATGAAGCCTGTAACGACGACCAACAACATGAGCATTGCCGCAAAAGTAGGAGATCTAGGCGCCGCCTTCCACATCTCCTCCAACGGGGATCTTGCAGAGGAGGAGCTTGTCAGAGATGAGCAAAGGAAGATGGGGAGCAACAGCAGTAGCAGCGGCGGAGAGAGTGCAACTGGATTGTCAAAAGAAAATGGGAAAGACAGGGGGAAGAAGAGCAACCTCAGAGAGTCCGGGAGAAGAGACAGTGACAGAGACAGTAGTGGGAAGCTCAGTGTAAGCAGAGCTAGCAATGGGAGTGATTCCAATGAAAGCTCTTGTAGCAGTCTTGGATATGGTGGCAGCAAACCTCACAAAGCAAACGACAAAAGGTGTGTATGTGTGTTAGGAAACTGGTCTGTTTTTCTCTCTCCCTCTCCTTTTGAGATCCCTGGAGGAGGATCCTTTGTAAGCAGAGAATGTGTTTTTGGTCTTGTTGTGGGAATAACAGGTGGGAGGCCATTCAAGCAATCAGAGTGCGGGATGGATCGCTCGGATTGTCACATTTCAAGCTCTTGAAAAGACTTGGCTGTGGAGATATTGGTAGTGTGTATCTTGCTGAGCTTCGAGGTAGCCATAGCCATTTTGCAATGAAGGTGAGGGACTTGCTGCGACTACTGTGTCTTGTGGAAGTTAGAACTGCTTTGTTTCTTTATTTTTCTTCTGAGTTTTGGGTTTTTCAAGTCTCACATGTGCATCTCCTCTCCTCTCCTCTCCTCTGCAACGAGAATTTACTAAAGGGTTTTTTTCATTCGGTTTTTTTAGGTGATGGACAAGGGCTCACTTGCAAGCCGCAAGAAGCTTCTTCGTGCACAAACAGAGAGAGAGATATTGCAATCTCTTGATCATCCCTTTCTTCCAACACTCTACACACATTTCGAAAGTGACAAGTTCTTGTGTCTGGTCATGGAATTCTGCTCAGGTGGCGACCTTCACACACTACGTCAACGGCAGCCTGGGAAGCACTTCTCTGAGCCAGCAGCAAGGTAAAGTTTACAGAAACTTCCAGTTTCTCAAGTCTTCTTTGTTGCACATCTTGGGTGCTTTACCTTGAAACTTTTGAAATAGAGAGAGAGGGATGCCAGACAAAATCGCTAACAAATCTGTCGCCTTTCTCTTGCCAGGTTCTATGCAGCTGAGATCCTCCTTGCCCTTGAGTATCTACACATGATGGGTGTGGTTTACCGGGATCTGAAACCGGAGAATGTGCTGGTGCGGGAGGATGGCCATATCATGCTCTCTGACTTTGATCTCTCACTCAAGTGTGTGGTGAGCCCAACACTCGTGAGGTCATCTGCAGGAGATTCACATGATGGTGGGCGCAGGGCAGGTGTTCCCATGTACTGCATACAACCAGTGGCTTGTGCTGAACCATCATGTGTGGGTGGCATCCAAGTGAGTGGGTTTCACCTTCTGTCCCTCCTGCTTCTACTGTTATTCTGTTTTGAATAGGATACTTGTTGCATGATAGTTTTTCCTTTGAGATCATTGGCATGTCTATCAAACCTCTCTCATGTTGGGAGAGTTTTTTTGATTTTGGGAGATTTCTGTGCTGTCCGGTGTTCCAGATTTCTATGCATACCTAGTTGAGAGCAATCTGTGTGTACTAAAACCATCTCTCCTTTTATTTATGCTGTGCAGGTGATGGTACCATCCTGTGTAGGTCCTTTAGGAGCATTGTCATGCGTTACACCATCATGTTTTGTGATGAAATCTTCGCTGCCCAGCCTGCTTCCAAGTTTTGTGAGGAAGAAGAAAGATGGGAAGAATGGGAAGGTGGAGACAGTGAAGGCAAAAAACACAAAACCCAAGATGGAAATGGGTTATCCGGTAATGCATTGAACTCATTTGTCTCCAATTGCTTTGGACCTTGTCCCAATTCTCCCAAAAACCTTTGATGTCTCTATGTCAAGGTGGGGTTTCTTTCTGTGTTGTTGTGGAACTCTCTGTAGCTGTGTGATTCTTTTAACATTAGCTCTTGAAAATTGTCTCAGATCACTCCCCTCCCAGAGCTCATAGCAGAACCAACAGGTGCACGCTCAATGTCCTTTGTGGGTACCCATGAATATTTGGCACCTGAGATCATCAAAGGTAGATACACAATCATCAAACCCTGCAGCTGTGTTTTGTTTTCTGTTTTGATGAAAGACGAAGTAAAACAAACCAATTTTTCATTCTCTATACAATGCAACAATGGAAGATTTGTCGCTCCTCTGGTTTGAAATCAACAGCCATTTTCTGTAATGGCAGTTCAAGGGTATTATAGAATTAATGCCTCAAATTTACATCAAATCTGTTGCTTCTGAACCTGACCAATTACCAAAACAGGTGATGGACATGGTAGTGCAGTTGACTGGTGGACGTTTGGAATTTTCTTGTATGAGTTGTTATATGGGAAGACCCCTTTCAAGGGCTCTGGCAATCGAGCCACTTTATTCAATGTGGTGGGGCAGCCACTCAAGTTTCCTGAGTCTGCAACTGACCAAGTCAGTTTTGCTGCTCGGGACCTCATCAGAGGACTTCTAGTTAAGGAGCCACTGCATCGATTAGCATCCAAAAGAGGGGCAGCTGAGATCAAAGCCCATCCTTTCTTTGAAGGTACTGCTCCAATCTTCTACTCTTCCCAAACTTTGATTTTCTTTTCAGAAGTGAAGAGTTTATGCTCATAGAAATTGTGAAACACTTATTACAGATCATACTGTCTTCTGCCTAAGCATGATCAGTAAAGCTATCTCCTGTCTTTTTCTGTTGTCTTGCAGGTGTGAATTGGGCCCTAATTCGGTGCACATCACCTCCAGAGGTACCTCGGCCTTTTGAACTTGGAATCCCTGTGAGCAAATCAAGTCCAGCTGAGGATGTCTCACCAAGCAAAGGAGCCAAAATGGTCAGTCAAGACAATTTGAGCTCCTCAAGCAGCAGCACACCATCATCATCAGGGCACAAGCTAACTAGTGAGAGCCATAAGGTGGGTGAGAAGGGTAGTAGCAGTAATAGGGCAGCAACAGAGTCTTCTCACTCTTCAGGAGGGTCGTATTTGGACTTTGACTTCTTTTAGGGGTATAATCGGTGAATGCAATTGTCTGGGCTCAAGCACTCTTGGATATCATATAGTTTGTGCTCTCTGGAATATGTATAATGACATGAGTCCATACCTGCCTGTAGCTCGGTCTCTAATTTCACAGCACCATTATGAGACAAACTGTTCTCCAGATTTCTGCATCTCTCTAGATTGCACTTCTGTGTCTGGGTTCTGGATCAGTATCTGAAGTGCTGGATAACAGTGAGCAGATAAGTTCTGTTGGGAATGAGGAAAAATAGGAGGTCCAGCTGATCTTCTATTGCTTTGATTCTAGCACTGTAAAACTGAATTCTGACTGTATGTCCTGCCAATGTGGTATGCTTGTTCCATTAGAGTTGGTGATCTTTGGTGGTGAGTAATAGATTTGGGAATGAAGCCTGCAAATCCTTGGAATTTTTGACAGTATAGTAGAGACTTTTGAGGTAGCTTTCCTCAATCCAAAAAGCATATTGCTAAACAATCGGAGATGCATGTTCATGACTTGTTTGTGAAACCAAGTGATTTTTCTTGCATCGATTGGGTCATTTAGCATTTGCTTCATAGAGCTCTTCATGTTCTCTTCTCTTTGAAGCAAAGAGCCCTGTAAAGAATTTTATCCATGGCATTCTTGGGAAGAAGGAAGTTAATTGTCAAAGGGTGGCATGGAGGAGGTGTGTGGTAGTAAATTTGCCAAGTGTATTTATCCATGGGATTCTTGGGAAGAAGAATAAGCTAATTGCGCAAGGGTGGCATGGAGGGTGGGTGGTGGTGTATTCACCAAGTGCATGGAGGATGGTGGGCCAGGTAAATTCTAAACATTAATATGCAAGTTCAAGCTTTACTAGCAAAGTGATGGAGTCCTCTAATCTTTGAGCAAAGGGCAGGTTGGTGGAGGGAGTATACCATGCTGCAGGAGTACTACTAAAGTGTAGGATCCCAACTCTCAGAAGATGGAGATGGATGGAGGCCTCGTATACAGAGGAGGATCCTGCAGGGAAGAGGAAAAGGAAAAGGAATTGATTTGGGGGCAGTAGCACAGGGCAAAGCATCATCATCTCTTGTCTCCTTCAGGTATGTCTGTTATGCCAAAGGGGTGCTCATGCAACACATTATGTTTCAATTTCCTTCAATGAATGAAGCACACATGGTAGAACTTTTCTTCCTTATGAATGAGTAGTACAAAGCAAAGGCTAAATGACCCAATTTTTCAATGACCACAATTCATTCAAGAAATGTGCTTATTTCACAATTCAATTTTCAAGGATTGAACGATTACAAACATGGTCAAGTAATCTATTGTAGCAATTATGAATTGATGGCCTCATTTTGTCATTGGCAACAATCTTATTAGGTTTACACCCCACTTTTCAAAAGGTCCCAAGAAATGAATGTTTGGTAAAAAAAAACATTTTCAATGGGATCGATTTGCATAAACTTGACACACTTCACAATTCTTATAGTACTTGTAAGCATCTTTGTAAAATGTGGGTTAGTAATACCATGTTTGTAACATATTTTGTTCAAATGATCTGTCTTACAAAATGACCTTCACAAAGCCCCATCATGAGTTTTTTGTGATAGTTGGTGAACTAATCTTCTTCCTATTGCCCTTCTCAAAACACCATTCCACCGTTCCTTCCACAAAAACACAATTGATTTTTCAGGATCAAATAGTTTTGACTCTTGTGTGTGATCTTGTTATCACAAATTTTGTAATCTTTTGACAAAAACTCCATATGATTCAAGTATTGAATGATGTTTTAATGTTCTTTAAGCATGACTTAAAGAACATTAATGTTCATGAAACAAGCATGTGGCAACTTGGCATCTTTTAAACATCTATGACCTCTTCATAAATTCACCATGTATCAAAATCAAAACACATTCAAAGGAACAAAAAAAGGTGTTGGATGTCAAAAATTGTCATAAAAAATTAGAGATTTATTTGTTTTTTGCCATTTGAAACCATGGTAATTATGGCAAGTTATTTTTTTATAACACACATAAATTTCAAGAAAATAAAATTAAAAATTAATCTGATCTAATTTTAAGTTTGGTTTAGGGAAGTACTTTTTAAAATGAAATTTTACTTCACTAAAACAGGACATTTTTACAAAGGACTTTCAAAGGATTCATAAAATAAAACTAAATTGATGGTAAAAAAATTAGATGATAATAACATATTATACACACTAGAAAAGACATTCATAATTTCAAAAAGGTGCATGAAATTCTAAAATGTTGATAATTAAAAGTATGCTTCAAATTTTCAAAATTTTCAAAATGATTTATCACACATGTATGGGGTATAATTTACATGATGTATTGAAAAAATACATAATTTATAATACATGAAATTGAACTTTAAAATAATGAACACTTTTTGATATGATTTGAAATTACTATTAGTTTTCAAAACAAAACTTAAAATCTAGAAGGAATTTACAAAATTTTACAAATTCTTATTTATTAAAAAAAATTGAATGATCTATTGGGGAAACTATAACCATTTTTTATTACAAATTGCAAAAAACAAAAACATTCATATGAA
>Ga0209611_10012968_pt1 | contig 11576 bp, 8 predicted proteins | sample S1TSphgellanicum_3_FD_187693 | JGI IMG/M metagenome (GOLD analysis project Ga0209611, IMG submission 187693) | Host-associated microbial communities from peat moss isolated from Minnesota, USA - S1T2_Fc - Sphagnum magellanicum MG (SPAdes) (version 2) | ecosystem: Host-associated > Plants > Peat...
GTATTAATAACTTGTGAGTAACTAGATAACTAGTTTATTAAATATTAAGAAGTTATTACTTATTTAAGTAATTGATAATGAATATTGAATATTTGTATTATATAGTTTATAATTTATATATATATAAATTTCATCATTATTAATTAAATGATTATCTAATTATCTAGTACTTGAATTGTTTAAAAATTTAAAAACTAGGAAACTTAAGCATGAAAAAAGTTTTGGAATTACAACTTAATTTGTAAGGAAGTTGCAACTTCAAAATTTATCCCATATTGTTTTTTTTTCATTATTATTTTGAACATTATATAAACAAGGGGGGTGTGCCCATCCAATTTCACATTAAGAAATTTATGCACATGGGATGAGCTAATCCAAAGGCTCAACCCAAAACAAAAAAATAAATAATGCACAATTTTAAAATACTTACCTCCTCAACTTACTTATCTATCTAGTTAGATAAATACCTAGTTTGACCTACCTATTTAGGTCGGCCTATGTACGTAACTACTTATATGAGTAGGTATTTAGCTTAGGAAGGTAAAACCTACTTACTTAGTTTTTTACCTAGATAGGTAAGTAGGTAAGTAAGTAGGTAAGGTTGTAGGCACCTATTTATGTACCTACCTAAGTACTTACCAACTTAATATTAATATTTTTATTAAACTAATATTTTGTAATGCCACATGGCATATTTACATTGGGCCACGTGTTATAATATAAAATCATCAAAATATTTGAATTGAACGTCTCAGATTATTTCAAAATAATAATAATAATAATAATAATAATATAAGACACGTGGCAACACATGATTTGTCTTCAATTGTGACCAAAATAGTTGCATTTTAGTCGCATGTGATAATACGTATACAATGGTGTCAAAGGATGAAATGTATTTGTTGATTTTATTTTTTTCATATAATACCCTTTGTCATTTGTGACTAGTTTATCACATGTGACTTGTCTTAGGCGACTAAAAGGATTTTAATTGCAAAATGTCTCTTGCGACTGAAATTTAATCACAAATAGTAGTAAAAAATACATGTTTTTCTTCTAGTGAATCTTGAGGGCACCCATGTCATTCACACCCCTATCCAGCAAACATCAATTCTCAAGCATTCTTGAGGTTTTATCTACAAGATATGAGGTTATGAATAGCCACCCCTATGTTATAAGGGACATTTCATTCTATCTTTTTGCATGAATCATGATCCATTTATATTTCTTGAATCACGTGATTTTTTTTGCCTATAAATAGTTAATTTTTAAAAACTTTGTGTAGATTTACGTTAAATGCCCGACATTGACTCTCTGTAACACGAAATTAGGTCCCCACCCAAGTATGAACGCTGGCTGATCTTGAGGTTTCTATTGTTTTATTAGCCGTCATCTTATTACGGCACCCCATTACTGCTGCATGGAAGTGGGGGAAGAACGGAATGGAAAGGAGGCAGCTTGTGAGAGAAGCTTAGTAGAGAAACTTAATGGATAAGCAACAACAAGTTTTTTAAGCAAGCATATAGGAAGAGAAGAGGAGAGGTCTGCGGAAGGAGAGCTTCAAGTCTAGAGTAGTATGGCTGATTTTTGGGAGAGATGTGTAGATCAGCACTCGAAATAACTAAGATAGGCAGATAGACAGAGAAGAACAAGGAGCTTAGAAGATTGCTAGTTGCTGATTTCTTCCGCTGCGTTAGTAACTAAAGGATGGTTAGCTCCTGAATCTGGTGAGAATCAGGTCGAAATTGAGGGTTGATGTTGTAGACAGGTGGAGCTTGGAAGGTGACTGATGCTCAGGAAGGTGCATGGATAGATAGCTTGAGCAGTTTGTTTTTGGAGCGCAATGTTTAGCTGAGTAGTTGTTAGTCTGCTGATGAACGTATTGGAAAAAGAGGAAGCTTGTGCTTGCGGGGCATTTTGTAAATGAGGGCGTATGTAATCACACCTGTTGATGTTGTGTAAGCATCCATTGTGTCTAAGTGAAGATCAGGGAGTGTGTGAGAACATTGTGAGGGAGAGAAAGAAAGAAGATCAGGAGTGTGGTTAGAATCAGGTTTTGCTGAAGAACTCAACTCGGCATAGTTCGTTCAAGTGCTTGAGGTTGGTTGTAGAGTCTAGCACTCTCTTTTTTGGTTACATCTCCATTTCTTCCCCTCCTCACCTCCATTTTGCATAATTTTTTCCCCACATCCTTCATATTGCCTTCTATGTTCCCTAAAGTTTTCTACCATTAATAAGACATGCAATTTTTGTCCAATTTTGAACACTTGAAATTCTAAAAACATCCAAAAACTTTAATAATTGTTTTTAACAATACGGATTTTCCATTTCATTGTGCCCTACAAAGAAGTCCACCTAGATGAACTTTTAAAATGCTAATGGAATTCAATACGTTTGGCCCTATTTGTTTTCAAGGCTAGTTCAACATTTTTGTAGTAAATGTTTTGGTTCAATTTCAATTTGGGGTTTACTTTTGTTTTGTTGAGTGCAATTGCCTTTTTAGACTTCAATATTAGTTGCATTCTATTGAAGGATCCTAACATAACCCAATTTTGTTTGTTTACATGGTATATTATATATTATAGTTTTTGCCCCACTAAAACCATTCGATAAGATATCCAGTCTACATTCTCAAAAATAGGTCCTCATTTAAATTAGTAGCACCCCCAATACTCTAGTTTCATTTATGTCATTGGGTTCATTGTTTTCCTCCACATTTATTTGCTTTTTCAATTGCCTACTTTGTGCTATGTTGGGATTGTTGTCACTTTCATTTATTACTATTTTTTGGTCATTTTCATTTCACTTTTTGGCACCTATACTATTCTTGTTGTTGCATTCTCAACTAAGTGCCTAAAATTTTTGCGAGAGGGAAAATGATTATATCCGTTCAGCCCAATTAATATCTATGATTGGAGATAACCTTTTGCACCCTATGGTTATTCTTCCTTGCATTTTTGTTATACTATGTTTCAATACTTCTATTTTTCACTTTAAATTCTCAAACTTTATGGTAGTTTTTCCTTCCTTCAAATTTAGTTCTTGATGCAGCGGCATTTGTTGTCCTCTAACTATGAAACTGTTGTGAGATATATCTTCTTGATTGGCTTCTATTATATTCTTGATGGCTATTTTCCATGTTGTAAAAAAACATGATCTTACCATATTGGTTAGTGATTATGGAGTTGTACAAGTGACTGAAATGGTCCTTTGTGCAATGTTTGTGTTTTAAAGATGATCTGTGCATGTCTCTAAGGATGTTGTTAATGTGGAAGACAATGTTGCTTTAAGTTCTATTTATAAGGTTTCGAATGTTAACATTGCAAGGATGTTTTGTACCATCACTAATGGCAAGTATTGGATCATAAGTGGAAATGCGCTCAACAATTCTCAAAATATTGTTCTAACAATATGAGCACAACTACATTAATGGCCAACATCATTGCATAAGGCATCATTATGAAGCAATATTACTTGTGGTAGAAACTAAAGGCATCCAATTAGGCACCATGCCCATTCAATTGCAAACGACAAGTGGAGATAATCATTATAGGAGATGAAGAACATGGTTGTAGACAAGGTCTATTGCACTGCAATTGCTACAACTTTGGCTATTGTTTTGTTTGGGAATAAGATTTGTTTTTTCGTCACTTGTTCAACAAGGATGGGGAAGGTCATGTGGAGCTTCTCAAGGGTGAAAAACTAGATCAAACATTGTTAAAATTCACTCTTTTGCGCTCCCCTAGCATATGCAATCTAATTGTTTCATTGAAGTATCATCTTGATAATTCGAGCTCCATTGATTATATCTTGAAATTGAAGGCATTGTATGGCTATAACTATATCGAGGACAATTTTTTTCGTGGTTCATAGGCTGGGTAAAAGGTTTATTTCACTACTAGAAATTTTGGGTTTTGTAACTGTCGCATGCAATTAAAATTCAGTTGCATGTGACACATGCAACTGCAAATTTGTGTAGTTGCATGCGACATTACGTATGCAACATGTATATACAGTGTTAGTATACATGTTCATACATATATACCAATCCAATGTAGTTGCACCTTATGTGCAATTTTGTTTGCAACGACATACAATTAATCAAAATATGACACATGTTTAAAAATTAAACAACTAGCTTGTGGACACGTGTCATTATTTAATTTTTTTGTGTTTTCAAAAAAAAAATTCATTGGATTAATCTTAATCATTAAAGTTTTTGCCACTAGGATGATGACATGTGGCACACCATGGAACGTTCATTCACCATTTGACACGTGTTCAATATTTTAACACCAATTATATGATGACACGTGGCAATCAAGGCCCACCTATTTTATAAATTTTAAATTTTAATTAATGAAATTTAAATCATTTAATTTATGGTTAGTAAGATGTTGACACGTGGTGCCTAGGTAGGTAAATAATAATTCAACCCTATTAAGTAAGTAGGTTTATTTAGGTATGTAAGTAGATTAAAAAATAGCTAGGTTTAGGTTATATAAGTAGGTTTAGAATAATCTGATTTTATTTTCAAGTTTGACCGTTTCATAAAGGTCAAGTTGTTTTCATTCACTCATCCCCAATGGCACTTGGTATTTGATTTCAACATGACTATTACTCCTACTTATATATTGAGCCAAATAAAATTGGAAGCCAAAGGATATGGGTTAAAACATTCCATTGCAAACCTCATGGACCAACCTAATTACACATTAGATGCAACTACTGTATTAAAGTATAACAGCCAGAGGAGGGTTCTGTTGTTTTTGGTGTCCTGACAAAACTTGAAGCCCTCCTCTTGGCGCATCTAACACATTAAAAATCGTTGAAAAAAGACTAAAAATGAGAAAGTTATGGCCCCCCAAAGTAAAGGGGGTCAAAAAACTCAATTTTTTTTTTATTAAGGCCGGTTTTTAAACACCTAGAAAGTTCATTTTATGTTGTTTTTTTTATTATTAGAGTTCAAATGTGATTTGTAGGAATTCAGATGGCGCTCCTATAACACTTTAAATCGTTTTAAATGAATAAGAAATAAGAAAGTTATGAGCTTTGAAAGTAGGAGGGTTCCTAAGAAAAAAAACAAAAAACAAAACATTTTATAACTTGGAAAGCTTATTTTTCTTATTTTTCTTCTTGTTAGTTTTTCATTACTCCTTTTCTTTTGCACTTCAAAGGTGATTATAGGATATTTAATAATTATGATTACTTAATGAAAATATGATTTTGATATTATTATCTAGTTTAAATTAATAATTGCTTAGGACGTTTGTATACTTGTAGTCTAATTAGTGTAACCTATTTACATTAATATTTTAACATAAATAATAATATTTAAATATATAATACCTATTAATTATACATATAATTGATTATCACTATAATTATAATAAACATTTAATTAATAATTATGATTATTTATAATAAAATTTTAATATTATCATATTAATTGATTTTGACTAATTTTTTGTTTAAACAAATGTACATTTTCTGAAAAAATATTCCAAAATAAAATAAAATCAAACATATTTAAACCATGGTTTAGTTTAATTTAATTTAACATAATTTAATTTAACCTAAATTAATTTAACCATTGTTAATTTTAACCTAATTTAATTTAGCCATAAATATTTTAGCATAATTTAATTTAACCATATTTATTTTATCCTAATTTAATTTAACTTAATTTAGTTTAGCCACAATAAATATAGTCTAATTTAGTTTAACCATAACTATTATTACCTAACTTAATTTAGCCATAATTAGTTTGGCCTAACTTTATTTAGCCATATTTATTTTAACCTAGTTTAATTTAACATAATTTAATTTAACCATAATTAATGTAGTATAATTTAATTTAGCCTAACTTGATTCAGCCATAATTAATTTGGCCTAACTTAATAGAGCCATAGTTAGTTTAAATTAATTTAATTTAGCCATAATCGGTTTAATCTAATAAATTTAACCATGGTTAGTTTAATTTTTTTGTTTATTTAACCTAGGTTAATTTAGGCTAACCTAAGTTAGCATGGGGTTAACCTTAGTACTAGAGGTACATAATACTATTATATATAGCCTATATAAATATATTAAATATAATATTTAAATATGTATAAGTTTAGGCCATTATTTTTATGACACGTGTCCATGTTGTACACATTTAGTTGCATGTTAGTTGCACACACAACCATATGGCCCGAAAATTATACAATACCAAATTTGTAGTTGCAACCATGACTAAAATAGTTACAAACGACAACCAGTTGCATGCCAATTGCATAGTGACTGGTTGCAAAGGACAAGATTTCTAGTAGTGTTTATTCAAGATGTTCATTGATGGCATTGGCTCTGGATTTGATTTGGTCTAGCAAATGCAACCGAGTTATAAACTTCAAAATGTGTGTAGGATGTTTGATCACGTAAAGTGTGTTCAAGGATGGATGACCATGGCTTGTCATGTTTATGATTGGATCTATTGTAAGGTCATGATGATTATGGTATGTGACATGTAATTCGAAAACACAAAAGTTCAATGCACGTTGTGGAGGAAGTTGAACACATTGTTGAGAAAAAAGGGTGGGTACGCTTGTGTTCAAAGGGTTCATGGCGAATAATGTGCAAGAAAACTAAAATTTTGTTTGGATTATTTATGGGACTAGAGACCCTACGATCAAGATGGTTGACAAAGATCGGACGTATTCTTTCTATTAAACTTAGTTTTTTGATAGATTAATTTGAAATAATCCATAACAAGGTCCAAGTACGATCAAGGTATCCCATCCTAAACATCAGGATTGCCGAGATTTGGCTCACAGTTTGTTTTCCCTCCAATAATTGAAAATTTAATTTGTTGACACATAAGCACGTAGTTTTCCTAGGCTCTAGGCAATATGGTTTCGCGCACTTTTCAAACTTCCCTCATTTTTTGTCATTACATGCCTTCCCACACTGTGCATGTCATTGCATGATCTTGTGTGATCATTTCAAGAGCTCTCTGATTGTTGCCCTCTCATAAGTGACAATGCAAATATTGGCAACTATGATTCCATACCCAGTTCAAAAGGTTTGCAAACAACTTGAAGACACAGAGGAAGAACTTGTTATTTGTACATATTTTTATTACTTCCATGTTTGACTTAGGTCAAGCAATGATTATTATTGTTGTAAGCTAAAATAAATTAGCATTCAAGAACTTGTTAAAGTTGTAACATTTGTTGTAAATGAATTTCCAAACTTATGTATGTGATGGGATATTTTGCACATGATAATATTTTGTTTTCATAATGATGACCTGCAAGTGGTAAGAATATGGAGGTTGTGCAAGATGCATAATGGTTCCATCTAAACCAAGGCTTACGCAATGAAGGGTTTTTTTTGGAGTTTTTCTCAGATTCACACACAACACTCACAGATATTAGTTTTCATTATGGGCCAAAATTGAACAAAAATGGTTGGAAGTATGAAGAATATGTAAAACCCAGTGTGGCTACCCAAATCAAGAAATGTTGACAAAGAGTGTATAACCGTTAAAACATCAAGAATAAATAATTAACATTATAGTTTGCACGAGGTCTCATTGTGAATACAAAAACATCAAGGTTAATTAGGCAAAGCATGCTGCATCTACCAAGAAACTAAAGGATCGTCTGAAGATTAAAAAATAGCCAATGAAGAGAAGAAGATTTAGGAGGGGTTGTTGATAGGATAGAACTTTTTGACATTATTGAAGTCATCAAGAGGCGTTCTAATCTCCTTGGGGTTGGAAGGGGGTTTATTTTTGAATTTGTCAAAGATTAAAAAAGAAGGTTCAATTTGTAAATTGTGAGGGCCTATGTAAAAGATCAAGGGGAGAGGTTTTATGTCAAACCCTAGCTTCTTTATTTCTCCACAGTGGTCTAAATCTGAGTTGGATAACATGAAGATTCTTGTCTCTTCAAAAGAAGCTAGCTTAAGAAAGTTGAAATTGGTGATAGATGAGTGGTAAGTAGAAGCTTGCCACTGAAGGAAAATTGAAAGTGGCTAAAATCTACATGTCTAACAAGCAAAAGTTACATGCCGTGTCCCTTCATGTAATTTAGAGCGCACAAGATGCGGTTGAAGTGGCTAGGTCATTGTTAGAAAGTTCTTGTTAAGGAGGTAAGTTGAGTATGTGATTTGGGATGAACAAGGCAATTAGGATAGGGACTAATCAGGGAACTTTGTTAGTTTGAATTTTGAATTCTTGTTGTTTTGGATCATAATGATGTTACTTGGGATGGTTCAAAAGGGAGAAAGTTCTAGAAAACAAAGAGAGAAAAAGAAGATGAGACAAAAAAAAAAAAATTGGAAAAGAATAGGAAGAGTTGGACGTACTTACGATAGAAAACCACAAATTATATTTTGATATAACATAAATTTCAAGTGTTGTTTTGGGATTTTTTTCAACAAAACATGGGATTATGTTGTAATTTGAATTCATGTTTTTAGTAATATAAAAAAACACATACTTCTACAATGAATTTTATGTTCATCTTTTGTGTGAATTTTCTATAGTGTTAGATCATGATGAAACGAATTGTAACTTTGTTTTTAGAGTTTTTTTATAATGTATTCTAAAGTGAAAATTTTGGTTATATGTAATAACCATGAATTTGATGTTGGAATGAATTGTAATGTTAAGTTTGTTGAGACTTAAAATAGAAATAGTGAACATAGGCATGTGAAATGCAAACATGTTATTACAATAATGTGAAATATTTTGCAAGAATTTAAATTTCACTTCTACCATTTGGCAACCATTTGGTGGGGATTTTTTTTTAGTTATTTCTTTCAGTAATGGGAAGGGTTTTTTACAAATTTTGTTGTATAGTGTAGATGAGAGTCTTCAAACAAATAATGTTGTTTTTTAATTTAGAATTTTAAAGGGTACATTAGAAAGTATCAGAGGTCTACGCGGTTGACATCGTAAGGACTATAAAACGATCTACAAACTTTGATGACAAAGAATTGTGAAACAAGATGAATTAGATGGTGACCTAAAGTTTACAGTGACAATTGGACTTAAAGGCAAACAAACAAGTTATTGAAAGACAAATAGAAAAAAAATTCAAAAATGGAAACGAATATGCAGGGCTTACAAAAACCCCATCTCAAAATTTGATGTTGGATAGATGAATTTGAGAACGGAAGAAAGGCCCATGGGGCACATGTCATTTCTACCACAAGAAGTGGTATGGTGGGACGTATGGACTAGGGGTCTTCAGAGAGGGCACAGTTCTAAACAATGATTTCCATGAAGAGAGATGCAGTTGATTATTCATCCGAATGAACGAATGCAATATACTTCTCAACGGCAATCTGTGGTTCAAAGTTATAGAGATCAAGATGAGGCAAGGACTTTTATAGTATTTGATTAACTGCAAGAAATCTCAAGTCCAAAGTCGGTGACTAGTTGAGGGAGGGATGTTACAAGAGGTATACAACCCAAGTTTGTGTATCAGACTACATCTCTAGATTACTATGAATCGGCTGAACACTGGGAAGTGGATGAAAACAACAATGTTGATGTGTTTGAGGAGACAAAGGAAAATTACCCAAGATCATCTAAGTATGTAGAGGCACAAGTGAATGTGTTAGATGAAGTATCGCAATCATACTCTCATCAAGGGAATCCAAAGTTGGATCAACCAAGGTAGACAGTCGAAACATGGGATCATGAATCTGTGGATTTAGATTGATCATGTTATTTTCAAGGGTTTGTGCATTCTATGAGGAAAAAGGACATGCAATCATGGATTGTCCTTTTGTGCCTTTTCACATCAAAGTAGGTATTATTAAGCATGTGGAGTTACAGAATGTGGTAGGAGCATTAATGGATCAACCACAAAAACAAGAATTAGGAATTCCTGTAGTCCATAATAGATTTAGAAGCATGGAGTTGGGAAGCCAATTGGGACCACAAATTCGTCCATCTATTTAGGCCAAGAGCAAAGAACTAGAAGGGTATTCACATCCACATACTACACCATAGAAGATACCAATGGGTAACCACAAACTGGAACAAAGTCAATTTCGAATCAACACAACTCCACCAATAGTGTCAGAAGCGACAATTGTTGAAACCCACAGACAACATGCTAGAGTAGGAGCTACTCAATCACTTAATGTAGATATAATAACCACAACAGTGGAAATGGTTGTTGTGCCCAACATAGATGTTGTCAGAAGGGGAGTACTAATTGGATCTACAATAAAATTGGGTAGCAAATTAGGTGGAATCTTGGCAAGAAAGAATCCGAGTTGAACTTCGGCACTGTTAACAGCTATTACTAGAGTTATTGGCATACCTCAAATGGTGTTTATTAATCCAATAATGGCTACTCATGGGAATAGGATTGTAGATCAACCACTGATGAGCTCAATGGTTATTAGAAGGTGTAAAAATGTAAATGTTATGCATTCAAGAGGAGGATACCGAGAACCAATTGCTGTAACTATACCAATTTTTGATCACAGATATGGCCATTATGCTAGGCCAAATAGGGTAGCTTTTAAATATCCTAATTTCAAAAAAAATGTTAATCCAAATGTTCATGTTAGAATGTTTAATTTTGCAAAGACTTTTGAAGAGTATATCATCAATGCGTTTAGCTATACACTAAGAGATACGGCATCGAACTAGTGCCATAATTACATGTCAAAATTTCTTGACTATATTTTTTCGAAGCTTACTTAAGCATTTTGCAAACTTCATCAAAAAATTCAAAATGACAAACAAATATACGTGGAGCTAAAGAACATGAAGTAGGAGGAGACTAAAAAGGTGGAGGTTTACTATGAGTGGATTTAGAAATTAGCTCATGGTTTGCAAATACTGTCGCAACCCTAGCCTTGGGCTCGTGACCAAAGCAAAAGAAGCTTATAGGGATGTGGGCCAAGACTAACCCGGGAGTCACATTCTCATGCCCCAGGAATGCAAAAGAGTGTGAAGGAAAGAACCCTCACACTCCCAAGTGAACTCCCATGTTGGGAGTTGGAGTCCCAATGGACTCCCGAATGTTCAAAGAGTGATTACAAGGGTCAAAACCCAATGGCTCAAGGAGTTCTTTATATCATTGGAAAGATATTGAAACTTAGATGTCTGAAATGGGCTCGCATCACCCATTTGGACATTTGAAACACAAGTTATGGCCAAAAAAAAGGCCAGGAGTCAAATTGGCAATTTGACTCCCGACCACTAAAAGTCGGGAATCAAACCGATTTCCTTCTGTGTAGGTGGCATGCCACATACCATTGGAAAGGTCTTGAAAAAGGATATAACTTTGTTTCAAACCTCATCTCGATCGGAGGTTTACACACAAAGTTATGGGATTCCAAAGTCACGGGAGTCCCAACTTTGGCAATTTCGGGACTCCCACTTGGGAGTCCCGAGACAAAAAACCATTAGGATGTGGGCCTCGTGGAGAAGCATAGAGTATACTATAAGAGGGAAGGTGGTGGCTTCCCCCAAGTCCGAGCCATGGTGAGTATTGTGAGTCTGAGTTGCCCGTGGCTCGTCCTAGCACCAAAAGTGCTCCAACTATGCACTAACCACCTCA
>Ga0209611_10012970_pt1 | contig 11574 bp, 7 predicted proteins | sample S1TSphgellanicum_3_FD_187693 | JGI IMG/M metagenome (GOLD analysis project Ga0209611, IMG submission 187693) | Host-associated microbial communities from peat moss isolated from Minnesota, USA - S1T2_Fc - Sphagnum magellanicum MG (SPAdes) (version 2) | ecosystem: Host-associated > Plants > Peat...
GAAATTAGATTATGGTCACAACAAGATTGCTTGCAGTCATTCTGCCTTTCTATGAAAATGAACAAGTAGACGAAGCTGAGCATGGACTTCTACAGCTTTGCACATCATAATAATGGTGATGCCATCTAGTCACACCACTCTTGCTGGCGTCCTCTCTATGCATATAAAGACAACATAGCCATATCTTGCGGTTTCTAGAAGCAACACCATGGTTGCACCCTGGGAGGTTAACATGAAACTCTCTGGCAATGTCAACACCTAATTCCACTTCTAAAATAATGTATTGAGCTGAATAGAAACCAAGGTCTGTCCTGCGTAAGAGGGAGCCAGTATTGTTAGATTTGTCCATTTTGAAACCCCTTAACTATGCAAGCTAACGATCAAATGAAATCATTGAAGTAATGAAAGGGTTGCAAAAATTTATGTGGTTAGGAGAATTGACAACACAGAGAAGCAAGTGGAGGATTGGATTCTACGCAATTTTCAGCTATTAGTGTAGTTCGGGTCCTAGCGCCGGACAGAGCTCGTTAGGGGGTATTTAGCGCCTCACATACTTTATGCCCCTGGCATTAGCCTAGGCCTAAAGTGGCAAAGAACACAGGTAGGCCAAAAAAATTCTTGCAACCAATGAGGTAAGGTAGCATGCACCCAGGGGGCCCAGGTTTTTTTCTTTCGGCTGAGGGTGGGAGTGCTGGTTTTTTGTTATTCCCATGAAGTTCTCACTGTGTTCCCAACATGTTCCCAATGGCTTCTCACTTTATCCCATATCCTTTGACCTAAGTCTTAGTCTTGTGACCAAAATAAGCAGGTTTACAGAGGAAATTACTTGTAACATACCTACCTATTTTGGGGTAGTCCACAGCATGATTTGTTTATTATAAAACTTATTTTATGATGGGCCAATTAAAGATCCCATCACAAAAACATTTCAATTGAACTTTGGGTCGTCACAACTATTTACTATGCTCACAGGGAGTGATTTTTTGACAAATTTTCACAATTTGTATAATACTTGAATTAACTGATTTTGACCTATACCAAGGATTTTTAATTTTAAAATGGCCCAAATTTTCTTTTATTTTTGAAAAGCCAGAAATACAGATTGCCAGATTTTTATAGTAGGTACCAGTAGGGAGGCAACACAATAAGGATGGATACTTTTTTAAATGTAATATTTGGCTAAAATATCTTGTGGATGATTCCTGGTTCAGCTGAGTCACAAAATGGGGGGTGGAGGGGACACATTAGTCCTGGAGCTGGCTAATGCCTCTCCAGCAGGCTCTTGACTCTTGGCTAAAGTGAACCAACAGCCAATTTAACAGTGAACAAATCATGCAGGATGGATGATGTGTGCACAGAAAAAACATTTTTTCATTGTATTCCTGTCCCCTAAATAACCTCTATACCAACCATCCACATACCTCTCTACCTACAAGTACTAGCCACCAAGTGCCTATACCTTTCTTCACATGTTTTCTTTCTTCTTTGTCATTCGCTTGACATTCATTTAACTGTGGGTGTTTAAAACATTTGAAGAGGTTGTGGAAAGATATTATGGCAAATGAAATTTGTCATAGGTCAATTTTTTTGGGTCTGTTAACAAAGGCCTCATTGGGTGTAACCTTAAATTGATACAGCAGGATTGGAGTCATCAGCGTTGAAGGCTTCTTTGCCGCTGTAGAAAAGATGGGAAAGATAATGAAAACACATTATTTATTATTTGTTTTCTTTTCTAAGCACATCAGCAGACCTGACCTGACAAGCCATCTGCACCCCCAAGTCAAGTTCCTTTGAAGACCAAGGCTTCTTTGGTGTTGTAGAAAAGCTGGGAAAGAGTTAAAAATCACTTTATTTATTTTTTGTTCACTTTATTTATTTTTCGTTTGTCTTTTGAAGCACATAACTTGACCAGTGTTCTTTTTTTTCAATTTTGTGATGTAGCTGAAGAGGTGAGATCAACTCTAAGATGATTTAGCCAGATTTGGCTACAGACTAGGTATGAAAGTTGAAAGAAAAAGAATCATTCTACATTTTGACTACCTACTGGAACTTATCATAAAAATCTGGCGATCTGGAAACTTTCCTTTTTATAGGTCAAAATCATATTTCTCAGATTAAAATTTGACGAAATTTCGCTCAAAAAAAACACAATCCAACAAACTCCACCTATGTCAAGATCATTGATAGAGGGACAGGAGGAGTTTCACTTGCACATTGGGTTCAATGATTTGAAACCCAAGGCCTTCTTTGAGGTCCAGAATGTGCTATATGGGTGAGCCATTCACTACTACAAAATGTGGGTGCAGTTCACTAGTCCCCATTTACTAGATAAGTGAATTCACTCAAAAATCTAGTGAAATCACTTTATGTACAGGGACACCTTTTGTTGTAGTTATCATTCCTGACTAGAATAACATTCAATTGATTATAAACTTGTATAGGTTCACCCTGGCCTTAAATCCTAATGCGTTTTGACATTATTCACATAAACATTTTGAGCAACCTTTGGAGATGCTACAACTAATTCTCCCTCCACACAAGAAATCTCAAAGCCCCTGAAATTGCAAAAGGAAATACAAGCTTGGCTTTTAAAAAATCAAAGACTTTTCTTCTAGCACATAAGAATGCAAAGGTATGATGTGAAAAACCATATTGCCACCACTGAGATACAACTAATACCCTCACTTATACATAATGAATTTTTTGAGCATTTGTGCCCCATGAAAGTTCTGTGTGATGATTGAAAAAATGCCTATGATGAAGAGGTTTGTCACAACCCTTGAATTTGAAGAGCAATGTGAATATGTTAGTTTTGTCACACTTGTAGTGTAAACTATATATTTGATGTTTTCGGATTTGTTGGGTTGTTTTGGGTTACAAAACTATGTAAACTTTGAGCCATTATTTGCATGTTGTGAGGTTGGTTTTTCGAATTCTTGTGCTTCAGTTAGTGGCTTGAATAAAACCTCTGTTTCACAATTATTTATGTGGTAGGGCCAGCAAGAGGTAGTGTAGTGGGTGATTTTGTTGGAAAGGTACATTCCACACATTATAGGAGTAGCTTTTGGACTTTATGAATCTTTTTTTAGCATGTGCAAGTCTTAATGTCTTAGCTCTCCTGCCTACTGTGGCTTCTTTGTTAAATTTTATTTCTTGATGTTGCTTCACATTTTGCTTCTCCTGAAGTGGCTTAGTTCAGATAAATGTTGGAGAAGGGTTTGTCAACATTCCCTCCAATATGAAATTCCTTGGTCTCCCATTATCAAAAAAATAAAATTTTTCTCCCCAGCACTTGTCCAATCTCATTTTACATATTTCCAACATTTGAGAATCAGGAAAGCAATATCTTATATATTAATTCACTACATCCGTTTGTCTGTTTGACGGGGGTTTTAGGGGGTCGGGGAGGGAGAGGCCGGTGAAGCAGCGGGCGACCGGTGTTAGTCTGTGACGGGGGTTGGACCACCACAGTTTCCGTGTACAAACCGTCTCCACAAAGCATTGCAGTCGTCCGAAGGGTAGGAATGACGGTCGGATTGCATCCCTCTCCCACCGCACCCAAAGCGGATATAAAAACCTTCCCCTCCCCCCCTCCCCCCCACTACCAAAACAACTAGCGGTTATATAAAGGAGCGTGTTTTCGGAAATTTCCAAAACTTTTGGGAACCAAGGTTCAAAATGTCAGAACCGAAGTTTTGGGGTTTCTCACGTTGAGTAAGGGAGTAAATACCCGGACTGATAACTTGAGAGTACACACAGCTGGTTTTGATACTCGCACAACGTCGGTCGGGACCACAGCGCGTTCGGGGTGGCTGGAATGGCGTAGCCTCGGGTGTTCGAAGGTCACGGGTACCACTAGTTAATTATTAACTGTGCTATGTAGCAAATTTGAAATCTTTGGAAGAAGTTTCAGATTTGGATAACAATGTACAAGGGAAAAGTTCCATCCACACGTTATTGACAATGATGTTGCATTGTCATACAAATTGACTATGTTGATCAAAAGCATTACATAACTTGCTCATTTAAATCTCTTATCTTGAAACTTTCCATGGTACTAGAAGAAAACCTAAGAATTTTGTTAAATGAAAAATAATGTCATTGGTCATGTAGTGAAAGGCATAAAAAAAGGAATGATCCAATCTCACAATCATTCTCTAAGTGCTTTAAATGCACCTTTATATGATGCTTTTGAAATGCAACTTATAAATTTGGATTTTAATCACAACCAATGTGATAGGTTGGACATATGTTTTAAAGTCAATCGTAAACCTCCTATCTCCTCAACAAAGGTGTCTTAAATCACATTTATATAGTCAATAGTTAACTTTCTACTACCCACTAAGGGGCTAAGGATTGGTTCTAAACCACTTTTTCCAACTATTCTAAGGGCTAGTTGGAAAAACCAATTTTCCAACCATTCTATGAGCTAGTTGAAAAGGTTGCTTGTGAGGGTTCAAGATGCATGCGTACACTCATTAAATGAAATTTGTCTTTTAGAAGATAGTAGCAGTACCAAAAAATAAGAGTGTCACCCTTTTCAATATTATCCAAAAAGGTTTGATTCCTTAGGTCTTCATTATACCTACTTACATTTATACTAAACTTCATTCAAGGGACCTTAATATACACATTTGTATACATTAACTCCTCTTTCCATTGGTTAAAGGTGAATGCAAGTCTAGGAATGTTATTGTCAACAGTATGCATGTCCACAACCTATAATTCTCCCTTAGTCCAATTTTGGTCAATTAAATCGTAAGTTGTTGCATATTCCATAACCAAAAAGATTTTTTGTGGTGATGAGATTTCTAATTTCAATTCCAAGATAATCATTTTTTCTCCATACCTCAAAGGAGGAAGAGTTAAGCGGAAAACTTCATAAGAAGTTGGATAATTTTATGCAAGATGTAAAGGTTGCATTACATTGTCAAGAAAATTTCTTCAATCAAACTTGGAAAATTTTCTTTGATAGAACCTAAATAAAGCATCAAGAGGATTGAATGCCTTCATTACATAGTAGACTCTTAGCAATAAATTATATTGTGATGGATATTTGAACAAGAAATACGGTAGCATCATATCACTCAAAGCTTCCTCCAACATATGTAGTGATTTGTTCCTTACAACAATATTCTCCACCTCCACATTTGGATTATTGCTCACACTAGGAAATTGTAAGTGCACCAAAGTCTTCCACCTTTTGAACCTTTCAATCACATCTTTTTCTCCTTGGCTTCGTGTGTTATTCCATTTTGGATTGTGGTCACCACCTTTGGTTTCAACAATGATTGCAACAAAATGATCCTCTACAGCCATCAACATTTGTGTAATGCACTCTTGCACTATTTTCATTTCTGTAAATGTGTCTCCACATTGTTCAATGTAAATGATGTGACTATAACTCCCATGTGTCATGGGATCTTCAATTACCAGGACAAAAAGATCTTTGCGATCTAGAAAAAGGTGAAAATTTAGTGTAACATTAACAACTTGCCATCCTCTTCTTTCAAGCTCCTCATACATAGTTGAAGCTTCAATAGTGGGGACGTTTAGAGAAGGTGTAATATCCCTAGTGGATCCACTTTTTGAAGAGGAGCAACTAGCTTCATCTTGTTGTCTTCCTTTTTTTCCAATTATCAAATTGGGGTTTAGGGTTTAGGGTTTAGGATTTAGGTTTAGGGTTTAGGGTTTAAACCCTAAACCCTAAAGTGCGCAATCATGTTTCTAACATTTGCACATGTCCCAAGCAACAATACTCTTCTTTTACGCATTGTGGAACGTAATGAAGGCATACCTAAGGGGCATTTGTAGTTATCAAGTGCATCTTGAAGGCATTTTAAAGATCTTGTTCTCATCATTTCATCTCGTCTTGCTCTTGCAAGATTGGAACCCTCACGCTTGCTTGAACATGGGGGAAAGTCAATAGCGATGTATTTACTACACCCTTCAAAGCTAGCCTTCATGTCTTCCAAATTTTCTTGAGGTGTGGAATGCTTGCAATGTGTGAACAAGATGACAAAGTTTTGTTCCACCCCTTCAAATGCTTTCTTGAAAAGACTCCAAAGATGAGTATCAAGCTCATCTATTTTCCCCCACTTGTGCACATATGCAAAGTAATTGTAGCCAGTTTCATTGATTTTGGTGAAAAAATCATACAATCGATTTCTTGCCTCCACATTGCTCACTGTACCTTGTTCTATTTCTCCAAATCCCACAATGTCAACGATCATATATTCTTCATTCTCTTCTTTCTGGAAAAATATTATTTTCCCTCAAATCCTAGAGCTTGTTTCAAAGAGCAATGGATTGTCCAAATTCCCTTTGATCATGATGTTGGCAATAGTAGACTTCCGAGACCCTGTTTGACCAAATAATAAGATCTTGGTCTTGCAATTTTTCATATTGACAAATGCAAAAATATCAAATCTGCACACAAAAAAGAGACATACATGTTTCAAAATAGTTGAAAAGCGATACAACAAATGTTGATCGACAAATGTGTGGCCTCTTTTTGGAACAAGGTGCCTTCCTCTTGAAGGTATTAGCTTGGGTGCTCATCTTCATCATTTTTTTTCTTCAGTTGATTCTAGATCGGTGTGTTTGTGTCAATAAGAACAAGACACATAGAGATGGAAGTTTGATGCTATTGATATGTGAAAAAAATCTTCTCTTTATGTTGCATATGTAACATGTAATGGTCTTTAAAGTTTTATAACATACTATAATACCAAAAATGGTAAATTGTTGGATCTACCATTTGATAGCTTGCCTTGAGTGTCGTTGTATTGGTGCAACTTGACCATGATTTTGTCACAAATATATGGTGGTAGTCTTTCCGTCTTTAGCTCTATATTGTAGGCCCCCGTCTCCTTGACATTGACCTAAAATGTCACAACTCTACTTGTAAGATTTTGAATTATTCAATTAGCAAGTCCCAACTATAAAAGGTATGGAAACACTGAGTTGCTTCTAACATAAATAACGGAAGGAAAGCACACACAATTAGGAAAGGAGAATTGATCATTGGTCCTAGAAGTAGTATATTTACAACTGATTGAAAAGTCCATAGCAAGTAAACATTTGCATAACAAAAAAATTTAATTGCAATCACTACAAAAGTAGATATATATGCAAGGTCAGTTCAACATCTTCTACTCATCTTCAGAAGACACAAAGACTCTAGTGGTTACAGGTAGGTAGGTTCAAGGACGCAAAACATATACATAAGAATTTGGTTGTGAACAAGTATTACATCACCTTAAGACATTGGTCGAATGGGTTCATGTTGCCGAGGACCCCCACAAATTCTAGAGAACCCTTCTGATTATAGATAGTAATTTGTGTGGCTAGAAAAAATAATTAGAAGGTACCTTGGTGCGCACTGATGACTGGTGGGAAGTCTTTTGTGTGAAATTCCACTCCAGCTCCAGTTCTATTATGCACCTCACAGGAGCCGGGATGTGTTCGTGAAAGCAACGCCCTCATAAGATTGTCATTTGCATGCTCACCATACTGTCCGACCTGTGATGAACACTAACTCATGAATTACTTCCAACTTGATCCAGGTAGAAAAAAAGATTCTCACACAGTATATGGAAAGCATCTAAATCTGTCTCCAAAGAAGATCCATCCTCTATTCAGGAGACGAATTGGCACAAAAATTGACATGAATGGACCAAGCGTGAGACTGAAAATACCAAAACCAGAGTAGAAAATCCAACTGTTGAAAAAGAGAATTTTCAAGAAATTCACCTTAGAGAGCAAGCTCCTACAGTCAACCAGGTGGTGATGAGTCCGTTCCTGATATTTCCACCACAGTAGGTACTGGCCTTCTTACCACTAGACGGCAGCCTGCACGAGCCTCTTTAACGTGATGGAAACCGAGTCGATAGGAAAATAGGAAGTCCCACATCAATAAGTCCCACATCACAGGCCTGAAGTTCAGAAACCACTACTCTGAGCAGTCATATTCTCCATCAAGGGCTTCGCACCTGTACCAAGAACACACTCCCAATTTCACTAAAAACTTGATTGTTGATATTGAATTTTCAATGATGAAAATGCTCAAATTTTAATAACTCCTTCATTGCGCATCTAAACATTACCAAATCAAATTGGTGCACCCTTACTCATTGAGGGGTTTCTAGTCGTACCAAGAACACAAAGTGTGGCTCCGTGGTTTGGGAGTTCTTGACAAGCAAACAACCATTTTTAATAGTAGGATATCACCTTGCAGTTTGACAAGGCGCTTAAAAAATAACCTTCATGAGAAAAATTCATTTTTTCTTGAGACTATGACCAAAATTTCTTATTTCATCAAGGAAGAAATGAAAAGTCCAAATTTCTTACATTTAATCATTTTGAACGAATTTGGCAATCCTTGAATTCTCTACCAAATATGACCAATAATCCAAAGTTTGACAAGTGTTTACTGCATCATATGGCCTTTTTTATAACTTGTGTAACTCAATGATACTTTGATCCGTTTAGCCACTGAAGGCCATCCAACTCTTTACCCCAGAACCAAAGGAGCTACTATTTGCACCATGCTCAGTTTATCATGAACTACAATTTTGCTTTGGACCATTCACCAAGCTAAGCGTAGATTTGTTTGACGGATTTTCTAAACCCTTATTTGCTGCTCGCTGAATAGTTAAAACTGTGCTCATTTATAGATTAGGTGAGAGATTATCTTATTTTATTTAATACAAGGTGACAAAGATATTGGGGAGTTTGGTTTTTGGTTGGAATATTAAACTTTTCATAATGGCTGAAAGTTGCAAGTTTAATCGCTGCTCACATCAAGAATGTCCTCTGTACCTCTCCTTTCAGTCGCGCAAAGGAGAAAGAACCCTCCTCAGTGATTGCCTTCTCCTCCCTAGGAAATTGCTTTTGGGATCACAGAGGATCCTCAAAACCGTGTAGGTGCTTTTCCTCCGCTTGTCTTTGCAACCTTATGCATTTGTTTGTGTGGGACCTCCATCCCAGCCACAAGCAGCCCAATACGTTTAATAGTGCCTTTGCCAACCTTTGGTGTGAGGGGTCTCCTTTGCCAACTCCTGCATTGCACTGCACGATCATGTGCAAGAAGACAAGCGAAAGAAGCGCCTGAGAGACCTCGATGGGGGCCGGGGGGGTGCCGGGGCGGTAGATAGTGTGTCGCCGCAGACTCTTGGAAAAATTGAAAGGTCGCTCCCCCACATAATAGACCAGAACTTTTGACAGTGACCGATGTGAATGACTCAGAGCAGCTTCACCGGTACTCACTATGTGGTCCAGTAAAATGACGGCTGAAAAAAAGTCAAAACATGGAGGTAATTTTGGCTCGGCAAAATGGTTTTGGCAGAATACTTTTTCTGCAGGGTGTGTAGACTGGTTAAATGCATGGGAGAGCCTAATAAATATGATCTGACTGGTTCTATTTTTGATTGACCAGCCATAATGATTGGTCCAAGTGGTTTTCTATTCGAAGTCTCCCACCTATTTGTAGTCTCAATCTTATGGGCAGGGTAAGAAAAAAAGTAAATAACTAAACTTGGACGTGAGAAATATTTTTACTGGGTGACTCACATGGCCTTTCAGGCAAACCCTCAAGTGAGAGGGTTTGCCTAGTCAGGGCCCAAGTCTGGACCATAGTGGGACGAGTCTTGTGATGGATTGACTTATGAGTGTAAGTGTTGGGCTGGGTTTGACTCTCAGTTTGCCATTGCTCACAACTTGCATAGGTGTGGGGAGTGAAGATTGGAGCCCAAGGAGATGTTTTCAACAAGGAGATGTTTTCAACACGCTAAGTGCTCAAGATAGACAAAGAGCATGATTAGGCCAAAAGAAAAGGAATGGTAATCCTAGGTGACAAGGTCTTGAACCAATTGGGAAGTCCACAATGGATTGTACTCCCACTTGTATAGGGGTCAAGATTAGCCCAAGGCTAAATATGTTGCAAAAAAAGATAAATGCTAGAATTGATTAGGTGCATGGCTTGCCATGTGCAGGTAGTTTAGTTGTTTGTGAAAAACATGGCTGTAGGTGTGGGCTTAAAAGTGTTGAGGCAAACCGGGTGCAATATTGACATTCTCATCATTGCTAGAGTTGTTTCAATATTTCAACCTGAAGATATTAAATTACCATTGAATCCTTGTTGCATGCAATACTAGTTTTTTTTTCCTTGTTTGCCCTTGGTTTGATCCTTTTTTTTCTCAAAAAAACAAATGGATGATGCCCATACACCCTTTGGACCCCCATGTTGTGTACCTACAACACAAAAGTGGCTTGGACATTATATTTTGGATCAAATCTATCAAATCGCTAGTGTGAACGTCACTTTTGCCTTATAAATGTGGAAACAATTTGATGCCTTATTGGAGAACCAATAAATGGAAACCACTAATTTTGATTGATTAATTATTATGATTGGCTTAGGTGGTAACATTTAAATTATTTTTTCATTATTCTATTCACTTTTTCATATTTATGGGCAAGGATGAGAGAAGAAGTAACATTATATGTTGGATGTGGTAAATATTGGTACGAGCCCAAACAAAGTTGTAGCACTGGGTGAACAAGCACTGTGACTCAATTTTGTAATGTGATTAAATTGGAAATCATTTACAAGAAGATTTAATCAAAATTGATAGACCAGGTATGAAAGTAAGAACATTTTAGGAATCCTTCACATTTTTTGTTACATGTTAGAGCCCAATAGAAAAATTTGATGATTTGTCAAAAAACATTGTTGAAAATTGGCATGTAAAGAATCAAAATTTTAGCCATTTTTGAAAAAATAATCAATTGGCTAAATTTAACTAGAAAATATATTGGCTACACTAATATGATGGTAACTACTTCAAATTTCTTTGGGTTTTTTTCCAAATTTTATACATATTTTTCTTTAAACTAAATCATTTTCTTTGAATCAAACCTAAAATTTTAAAAAATTATTTTCAACATTATTATAGGTACATACCAATGTTGGGTGGTTCTTTGAAACAAGGAGGAAAAAAATTCATTTTTATATTTTAATATATATTTCATTGATGGGTATTGAAAATGGAAAGGATTGGAGATGTTAAGAACCTCTAGAGTTGAATTGTTGAAAAAACCATGGTAATCAAATAATCGACAATGGACAAAACATGCAATTTTTTTTCAAAACTCCTATTACACTAGAAGAAATTATATCCTTTGCAATCAAAAAATCTATGACTACAAGCCTTAATTTAATCATAAACTATTACTCCGAATCCTGTGTTAAAATTCATAGTCATATATTAGTGGGGCATGTGACTAGTAGATGATGAGGTGGTAACAAGATGGGGATGTTAATTTTCATCATTTTTATTTCATTGGTATGGCATCCATTACTAATGACAAAGTGACATGGACATTCAATTATCATTACAATGATTAAATAATGACTACAAGTCATTTGATATGAACATAGACAACTTTACCCCCTCACCTGCCTACTTACCTATTTACCTACTCGCGCACCCACCCACCCACCCACCCACCCACCCACACATGACCCACCTATTTACCTACCTACTTACCCACCCACCCATCCACTTACTT